>Ga0265780_10002448_pt1 | contig 25109 bp, 23 predicted proteins | sample P1T30metagenome_FD_192432 | JGI IMG/M metagenome (GOLD analysis project Ga0265780, IMG submission 192432) | Plant litter microbial communities from East Loma Ridge, Irvine, California - P1 T30 | ecosystem: Environmental > Terrestrial > Plant litter > Unclassified | place: USA: California... | reverse complement strand
GCGGCACAAAGGCTGGGTAAGGACTGAAACGTGAGTAGCCATGCCTGTGATGAGAATTATGATTGGTATGAGAAGCTGATTGCGAGGATAGAGCAGCATGATCGGTAAGACTTCAACTCAGAAGGTGGGCTGCGAAAGGCTGCGATAGCGTCTCGTCAGGGTCTCATGCTCCTGATTTAGAACTGTTCCTCTCAAAAAGATTTGCCCGGCCAATGAGAATCTAAAATTTCGCGCCGTGTATCAGCCTTACTATGCGTTAGCGGTTAAGCGCTGCAAGGGACGATCCGGCGGCTACACGCAGATGTGTGGGCGAATTATACAAGCATACCTTGCAACCACTTCAACAAAAAACGTACGATGGGCCGGAACAATCTAAGCGCCATTGAAATGCAGTGCTAAACGTCTCACATGTTAAATGCACGTGTTCTTGATCCGTCACGATGGTGAGCTTTGGCCGGCTGCGGGTAGTGATGACATTTCCACCAACGCATCGCATGAAAAATGGTACCTTGCAGCAGATTATGCGATAACGCCTGAAAGCTCTCCGTCTCATACAAGGGAAGCTAACATCTTCTACGTTTACTCGGCTACAAATCGCCGCGCCCTCATGCATGTGCGACTGCCAGGCCGGCCAGCCATGACGTTGGCACCTGCGTAGCCATGCACATTTTGAAGAGCATGTAACAATGTTCAATCCTGCATATAATGCATCTTTAAATGAGAACTACCCTCCGTAGGATTAGCCTTGACGATGCTTTCCTGTTCAGGCGACACATGCTTCGGATAAGGTGATGCTAAACGCATACCTGATTGAATACATGCCACTTCCACATGGTTCGCGTGATCGACCGTCGTCTGCTCAGTATTTCCAGGGGTCAATAACACCAGGCTTCTGAGAGTGAGGGTGAAGCTGAGTCGTGATGGTAGATGAGTACAATAGGTGAACCCTGCAGGTCTGCTAGAAAATACGCACAGCGCCGTTGAACAATGTGCGCAACGAAGTTGAAAGCTTGTCGGGCTGAGCAAAGGTGCGATATTTTCCCGATTAGGTCGAAATGCGGACGTTAAGGTCTGAGCATCATCTTGGAGCTGATAAGGTATGTACATATGTACGTTCTGTCCCTGGGCGCTTATTTTAGGCCAATCAGAGGCAGAGGCCCTGGCGATGTACCTGAACGATGACATACGCATGGGGCGCAAGTCATGACGTGAAAGTCTAGGTATCTAGTGTGTATTGACGGTTTGCCTGTACCGAGAACGTGATTTGAACGCGATGAAACACCTGCCAGATTGAGGTGAATTGATTGCAAAGAATCGCGAATACCTGCACTGTCGATGGTGAACTCTCCTGACCGTATAGGAAGGTTGAACGTCAGTCGCTCGTGGCTGTTTGCAGAGTCAGCTGCTTTATCGTGACGTGACAGGCGCACCAAGCTCGGCGTGGCTTTTGTGATGAAATACATTGAATATCTATCTACTGAGATCTAGAAGTTGTTGAAGCGTGACGCCGATGTGATTCGCTTGTGAAGGGCAACTGTAGCGGCGGTCTCGGGAACGGCCAATTGGCGCAATTCGCTCTCGATCCAGAGCCAATCATTTTGGGCACATGGGATCGACCAAAACCGCCAAGTCTCGTTTGTGCAGCTAAAAGCTGTTCGATTGGTTAGAAACGTTCAAGGCAATTACAGGAGACTCGTGAACTTACAGTCGGACTTACTCAAGTCGTCAATTGTAGAGTTGCCTTGTCGAAAGCCCTTTGAGCGCTTGGAAATGTGATAGTTCGGTTGATGCGAGTGCTGACTTCGTTGTGCCATTGCGACGCGGTCCTGGGCCTCCCAACGGTCCGGTCTAACGCCATGTGTTCCACTCGCGTCGGCAGACACGTTTCAGCTCGCCGAATCAGTGTCCCGGCAACCATGTCTTTCCACACATCTGCCAATGATTGCGCGACAAACGCATAAACTCTGCAATGTGCCTGTTCTTCTCCATGCATCTCATGTCCCGTAGGTGGCTGCAAGAGCGGTTATCAAGGTGACGGGTCACCATGGGATGAAGCGCCGTGGATGAGTGGTGGAGATGATGCTGTCGTGTGATGCTTGGATCCTTGTGTGTCCGTCTCTACCATGAGGCATGAGCTCATCCTGATGCATAAATGTACTGGTCTCACCCCCTTAGAGGAATGACAAGTACACTACACATATCCTTCATCTTCCACCTTGCTTGGACGTGCCAGTACTCCTACACAAGAACAAGTGTATAGCTGTGTTGATCTTGCATCTCTTCGTATCTTTCTCTCAACGACCAAGACCGCAACAATGCACGGTCCAACCATTCTTCTTGTCGCTTCGGTGATGGCCCCAATATTCGCAGCTCCACTACCGGCGCCATATGTAAGGCATATTGTCATACCAAGAGCTAGCTGGCTGCTAACGTTAATGAAGATCAATGCACCATCCAGTGTAACCATCGCGTCCCGCGATGGATCCTCCGTGGTGGATCTGTTCCGCAATGTTTTAAGACGAGCTTCGATCATCGAGGCACTACCAGGTCATCAACCAAGCAAGCGTGCAAAGGGCGTCCAACGTGGGGGAAAGCGTGACGACGTTGCGGTGGGCGACATTAATGAGTCTACGACCGACGACAACGATGACCTTAACGTCGACGACAATGATGAGCTTGAGGTCGACGACAGCAATGAAAAGCGAGGACAAGGTGTCAGCCGTGGTGGAAAGCGTGGACTGGGTGTCAGCCGTGGTGGAAAGCGTGGGCTGGGTGTCAGCCGTGGTGGAAAGCGTGGACTGGGTGTCAGCCGTGGTGGAAAGCGGGGACAAGGTGTCAGTCGTGGCGGAAAACGGGATGAGCCTGCAGTTGACAACAGCGAGGAAAAGCGTGCAAAAGGTGTCGTCCGTGGTGGGAAGCGCCAGCCTTCGGTCAATGAAAGTGAAAGCTGAAACGAAAAGATTTGAAACTTGAACGGATGCTGAATTGCAGGCTCAATTGTTTTATATTCTCCCTGGACAGCACTTCGTCGGCCTTCCCCCTTATAACGGATTCAACGGCGCCCATTTCTGCTCTCACCCTTTCCGAACAACTCGTCTTTAGATCCACCCCGGAGGTGGTAAATTTTTGGGAATATTTGGCGTCAATGGAGAGAAGACATCTCCTGAGGCTCTCCAGCCTCTTGTTGCAGACAATCTGACTTTCAGTTCCTTAGCTCTTGCCCGTGGGGTACCTTTTGAGTTCGATTTGGCAAGTCCTCTTTGATAATGATCCGGAAGCCCGTATAGTAGTGTAGCAATCGCAGAATTCTTTCTTATGCTCACTTGGTCCTTTTCTGTAGCGCTCTTGACGACAGTAGCTAGGAGGAAGATACAGCTGATGAGCAGCAATCCAACCGGAAGCGATAACCAGGCCCATCGAACCTCAACATATACTTCTTTATCGAACGCTTGACCAGATATATGCTCATTGCTACCAGAGGATCTTATGACGTTGGTAACAGCCTGGGCCAATCGTTCCAGATGGTGGGTGACGTTGTTTGGCATCAACCAGGGATTGAAGTCAAGGTATTTGGTCCTAACCTGGGTTGGGTGGCCGGTTCTCCATCTCAAAATAGGCTCAGATGAAACATTGAAGATTGAGGTGAATGCGGGGAATATGCGATCGAAAATGATGACTGTATAAAGCATAGTGTTGTTGTTGACGCCCCATCCCCAGGTGGAGAAGTTGGTGCCGGTGGACGGAGCAGCGATCGTAACATTTTCGAGATAATCGGTCATGACAATGTCCTCTCCTATGTTATATGTGGACCAAGGTAAGGCACCTTGAGACTCGTTTCGAAACGTGTGAATGACCTCTTCTTTGTAGGTTCCCAGGTAGTATGAAGATTGTATAGTCTTGACGCACCATGTTAAGACACATTCTTGAAGAATCGGTGTCTTGTTTGAATAGACTTCATGTCCGTCGGCGATACTTGATATGAGGACATTTTCAATCGGATTCCGTACATGTTTGAAGTTGATTGAGCCGTCTCCATACAAAGGCACGCGCTCATAACCCGCGATCAGAGGCAGGGTGCGCATGATTAGAGCTTCGCCAACAGTCTTTCCGTCATCATTCATCATATAACCAGACATGAGGACAGGCTCTGCGCTGGTGGCATTCAGGAAGTATCCACATACTGTTGCATTCGGGTATGAAGACACATTGGCGTTCAGCGTAGAAGTCCAGTCAACGCGGGTGTGTATGCACGTAAAGTCGAGAAGGTCCGTGACTGGTACACACTGGCTGCACATTCCGAGTGTTTCGTAGCTGGGCCAGGTGCAATTACTGCTAGGGCAAGTGAGGGGGATCTCAGCACGAGTGGCGTTCCCAAATGCCATTGGTTGAGTGCCATTGCCCAGGAAAAAAGGATCAGCTGCAGCCTGAATGTCAACATCAGCGCCGGCCATTTCAACCCCGTCCAGATATTCGACAGAATATTGGGGTTCGTATCGAACAGTCCGCGCGATAGTGCTATTCGTGTCCTGTAGTGTCCATTGCTCCGGGAAACTGACAAGCTGCTGAAAAAAGGGGTCGAGAGCCAGTGCAAACAGTGTCACAAGAGCACCCAAGGCTGCAATCGTCTTGCCCTTTGTGTGTATGAGCAGCAGAAGTGCACCCCAAGGTCCTCGCGAGGCATTATCGAACATTTCGAAGTCCCACATTTTCTTCGAATCTCCCTTGATAAACCAACTCCATTTCAGCTGACCCAGCGCTTCGGCTACAGGAAGGAGAAGAGCAGCCCCAGCAATGCGGGAAAGTACGGAGACGAAGGCGTTGAGCGTCAGACCCATTCGAGTGAAGGGCCACCTGGATGCCGGTTGGTCTCTGAGCACGACGAGAACAGCGATGATGGCTGCCATGCATATGGCGCTGATAAGCCAACTGACGATCTCTAGAAGCCATCTTTCGATGATGTTGCCGGATGAGTTGTAGCGCCAGATTTTCTCTTCGATACGTTGGGCAATATTTGCTGCTGGCTCAACCTTAGCCTTCTCGTTATCGAACGGTGGTTGTATACGGATAGAAGGAGGCTTCGGAGGACCGTTCTGGATTCCGAGTCCGAGATCCGGCTCGACAGCTTTCTTGCAATCGCCAACCTCTGGGGCTTTGTTCGCGAGTGTTGTGTTTATAGCAAGGCCATCGAGCCGTACTCGTGGACGGTAAGAGGGGAAGAACCGAAGAAGAGGGCGCCGGGTTTGTGGTTGTCGGATGACTTCTGGTGGTGGTTCTGGAATAGGCCATATGATTGACCTATCACTTGAGGTTTGTATCGTTGTAGTAGGACTTGGATCTTCTGGTAAAGTCTGTGTTGCCTTGGGTGCATTTGCGTAGCCAGGGCTAAGGTAGGATGCTTTGCTGTTGGGTAGAATTTCCGGGGTGGTCGGTGTGGTTGGAGTTGTTCCGTATGACTTTGGAGCAGCTCGTTCGTCGTGAGCCTCGAGATAGATAGGAATGCCAGAGACGGCAGGCCACAGAGAAGGGCTTCGTGGTGAGCGAGACATGTCTGATGCTCGACCCGGAATCGAAAGAGGGTATGGCATTAGACCGATGTCGAGTATCAAGATACCACACGAACTAAAGGGTATTGTGATGTCTTAACTAGCGAAAGTGTACAAGGCTCACAGTGATATACTCTTGCAAGCTTATTGTGCTTCCTACCTTCCAACTATAACACGCGCAGGTTGCTCTACGCCTCCGCCACCCATTTTTATGATTGGGCCGTGCTCGAAACACCAAACATTGCTGTTACTGCGGCGTGCATGCCCGCTATACTTCCGTTCTAGAAAGATGATGCATTACCGAGCTGATCGACCATTCACCTGTCAGGCTAGGCGCAGAGAACCGTGCCCGCCTCCACGAATACATGCCAAGAAAAGCGGCTGAGTGCTGTTTCCAGGACAGCTAAGTGCGGCGTGGGTGTCGGATACCATTAGGCCGGGTACCGGTGAGGGTGTAGCCGTACAGAGAAGTAGTATAAGCGCTGGCGTGGCCAGATAGCTAGCCTAGTGTATAATCTTGCCGCCGCGTTATGAAAAGATCATGCAGGTTGGCATATTAATAGCATTCGGCCCCCGCACGAGGTTGGGTAGATGATGACGATGCGGCACAGTATATAGGCGCTTCGAGCCTCATCATTCCTTGAAACGAACGTATCGGCGCAGTGTTTGGAGATGTTGGTTGTTTATGCTGATCGAGCAAATCAGGGTCGATGTCTCGAGCCGCTGGATTGAACGCATGATGTAGCGTGGCGTGGTAGTGGGGTGAAGTCGTTGTTCATCTCAAGGTCTTCGAGGTGGGGTACAGGGCTCGTGCACAGTTCACGATCTGATATTCTAAGCGCGGAGCGCCGATCCTCCGACTCAAATTTAGCCGACGAATGGCAGGTGCCAAATAGACGACCTTATCGATAACAACCAAATTCTGCCTTCGCTGTGCAGTTGTGCATTTGGTCGTGGACACACCAAAAACGAACCACCTATTTTGATGATAGCTCCAGTGCTTACTAGGTAATCAGCTCCATCTGGCGGCTTTAGCGACATGATTTATCGATCCTTGCATCCCTTCTTCATTCACTATCAGTGTCACCTAGGCAATCTTCTTCACCTTGGCGGAATGCCTTGTTACCGCTATACCTTCGCAACTAACGTCTCATTCGACAATGAACATTTACCAAAACATTAACGGTCGGTCGATCAGGTCTCTCTGGGGCAGCCCTAGTCAGCGCGGCTATCGGTTGCTCCCATGGACATGGTCGAGCTTCTCATTGGAGCCACTGTTTATGCCCATTGGAAGAATGGAGACGCCACCAACTCGACGTACGCTCGGAGAGTTTTAGCTCCCGGTCTGACGGTTGGTGGCACTTGCACTGTAGCCGCTTGCGGCTGGATTCATCAGGATTGCGTGGGGAAACATTGCCATCGTGCACTGACCGACTACGTGTGCTGTTTCGACTATCATCAGATGGCTGATATTCCGGCCTCGGATGCTGATGCTTTCAGCACGGCGCCAGTGGTTACAAAACGAACACGTCACCGATGAGGCTGAGAACATGTTAACCTTGGAAGTAGACCCTCAATGCCCAGGAATGCAGGCGCGAATCGAAACAGCATAATCATACGGATGATCCTGAACCAATGGCGATGCTAATTTGTGCTCACAATATTGCCAACATGGCACAGTAACAGCCTCAGTGATCCACTTAACCCTTCATCAAAACTCCAAACAAAAAGCTACATCAATACGCGCCCTCTACGACCAACATGGTGGCCGGAACATTCTGCGAGCGGCCGGATTGAGCATTTCTCCATGATCGCGGCTGCACAAACCCAGCCTTGGTGAGACAGTCATTAACTGACAGATGATGATTTCCCCTCGTTATGCTTGAATGGTAACGCCCCTTAACAGTCAATGTAGAACGACTATTTCTTAATTTTACGCGGCTGAATGAGTGGCAGGTCGAGCACGTAGACTGAGACTGAAAACATCTTGTAGTTACGTCCCGCTGCAATGTTGGTGAGTGCGCAAAGATGTCCTACCCTGACTACTCTTTCTGTGCTGCATATCTGCTGTCATGAGGTAGCTCAGCCTGATGGCACAAAGTTTCCGAACGGACATTGTTTCATTCTCCGCTCTATCTGACAGCTGTCACAAATCCGCGCTACAGGTGTAGTCCCGCAACATCCATGCACAGCCATCCGCAGCCTCTATCCCAGTCATATCTCATGTAATCCTCCAATCAGCCCAAAACCCCTCCCATCCATCTCTAGTTCGCTGCACTGCACTGAGCTACACAATCATTAGCACCGTTCATCTCTCCCAACCGCATCAAAGTAGCAAACACTCACTCTTCTGCTCACTGCACTCATCCGTGCTAAACGTCGCATTCCCCGCATTCGCCACATTCGCACAACCATTGAACTGCTGATCGCAGCTCCTCTGCAGCGCACTCGCCAGGTCCGTAAACGTATCCCCCCTGACGCTAAACGGGCGCGCCGCATTGCCCGAGTCGAGCACGGGCGTGGCCGCGACGCCACCCAGCGCGCCGTTGAAAGACTGGGAGTTGGCTTGGCGCGGGAGCACAGTGGCGGAGGTAGAGGTGGCCGCGACCGCGAGGGCGAGGATGGTGGTGAAGAACTGCATTGTGATAGGTCTAGTGGGTTGGTATAGCTTGGTGTGTGTGAAGAAATCAAATCGTGAAAAAGTGGGTATCGAAGAATGCAAACAGAGCGACTTGCGCTTAAAGAATGTATGTAAAGATGGAAAGTTGGTAGTGAATGTTGCTGGGATGAGTGAGACCTGCTGGTTCATTTTTTTCGTCGCTGCCAACACGCGAATATATACTCCTGGAACACACGTACACACCGCGACTTCACGACATCTTCGCCAACAGTTGCCAACTTCGCGGCGTCAATGCTCGCAATCCTGTGTTCCAGAATACTCTGCCTGAGCGCCTGAAACGAGCGCCGTTACGTGCTTGGCGCGGCAAGTGCTTCAGGTGTGGTTTAGCAGGGGTATGCATGGGAAACATTTTTGCAATGGCAGGTTCTCAGCGGAAGAAACGCGTTTGTAGAATGCGCGATATTAGAGCTTGGATTGCTTGGGCGATATCCTGGAATTCGGGCTCGTGTATGATGTAGCGTTTGAACGCAGGCGCTGGGCGCAGCCGGGACTGGCTTGGCTGTGTCGATGCTGTAGCGATGTTTGACGATATTCGAAGCTCCGCTGATCAAGAGTCATGATGGTGAGAAGGAGTGCAGTTGCATGCTTCATGATAAGAAGAAGGAGGGTGGTAAAGCGCGGGGGTCATGCACAAGCAGCCTCCCAATCCAGCATTAAAGTCTATAGTCGAGTGAATAGAATCTGTATTGTTCTCATCAATCATATGTAATATCGTTTCCTGTTCAACCTCGCAACGCGCCCATCGTCCGCTTTCGCAAATGCAATCGCACCAACGGGGTCGTTCGGACGCACATCTCCTATGCGCACTGGCAGATCGTGTAACAAGGCCGAGCGCTCGAGGCCATACAATGTCGACCCTCCAGTATTTATCGGGACGTATGGGTTCAGCATCGCCATGGAGGAAGCGTAGCCGATGATGTCTGGCGCGAGTGTCATGTATCTGATCGCAAGGCCCGCGTATGCCGCTGCCAGCAAGATGAGCGAGCTGAACAAGAGCGCGGCGAACCACTTCCAGTTCGTTTTGTAGACTGGTAGTGTTTGCTGGACTACACGGGCTTGCGTGCCGTTGAATGTGATGTTTGGGCTGAAACCGTTGGAATCAACCAATAGGCCCGTCTGTGTGAGATTACTTGGCAGCGCTCCGCCTAATGTGGTGGTTGCGAACGTAGACTGGTGGAAAGTGTTCCACAAAATTGTGAGACGTCGCGCAAAGACGTCAGGATCGAGCTTGTACAGCTGCACATTATCGAAAGTTGCGCCGATGAAATTTGTTGGGTCTGCCATCCATTTCTCCGCGTTGGTGGAGCCTCGGGCTAAAGAGCCGTCCACATCTATGTTGTCCACGCGTGGCAACGCTGTCATGAGGTTGTTGATGATATTGGCCCGGGTGATGAGATCGGTGTCGTTCGTGTACCCGTCTGCAAACAAGTCGAGCTTTCGCATTGACCCAACGCCACAAGAAGTGCCATTGCAGTTGACTCGCGCCTCGAAGTAGTTGTAGTCCACGTTGCAAGCGGTTACCGAGTAATTTGAGGAGGTAGCTCCGTCGATGGCCAAAGACATGGAGAGAATAGGGCGCGGGTATTCTCCTATACGCGGCGAAGATGGGTCGCCCATTAAACCCCATGTCCCAGTAACATTGGCCCAGATGCTTTCATTCTTGATACCGGATTGGATCTCATTCCTCGAGCACGTGATGTCGAATTGACGTGCCTTGATGGTGAAGTTGCTGTAGCCGTCTCGGGGCATACCAATCGTTGGGACACCAATCAAAGAGCCATAAGTCGCGTTTCCTCCGTCCTCATCACGATATACCTGCTTCCACTCGTTTGGGGTGTCCTCTTCAATATCTCTGTACATAGGCAGCTTCACGTTTCCCCATAAATCCATGGAGGTGTCCTGGTACTTGGAGCTACTGAGCAGAGCAGCCAGGAAAATGGAAGTGTACGTCGCACGCCCGCTGTTCATGGAACTAGCACCTACCAGAGATGACGTAGTCGCAGATCCAGGGTCCAGGTACCGAACAGTGGCAACTGATGAGATGTTCTGATTCTCTGTACTGAGAAGACGGAGAGCGGATTGACCGCCAACAGGTGACAAGAGCCATACCAAAATCGTGAAGACTCCAACGACAGACCAGTAGCGAAGAGTAAGTTGGCGCTCGAGGGCTGTGAAGACAGACTGGCATCCAAAAAGCTGCTCGAGGCGTCCAAGTGTAGTCCCTCTTTCGGCAAGATATACTCCCAACGAGCGGAAGAACCGTCCCATAAGAGCAGCAAAGATCACCGGGAAGATAGTTGGCGACAACAGCAACGTCTGTTCAAGCTTGAAGCCGTATAATGATGCCTCTTTGCCATCCAGTCCCGCAGCTATCAATGCAAGAGCTGACAGTTCTTAGCGCATTCCTCAGAAAGAAGTCGATCTAGGTGAAACTCACCAACAAACATAATCGGTGTGGATGCCAAGACTGCGTCAAAAACCATGAGACCCGCTCTCAACGGTGTCAAAGTCGCAACCTGTTGCGCATGGACACTTGGCCTCACAACCGGCGGTGGAGGCAGCGGCCAGCTTGTCGACCAGCTCGTGGACCTCGACCTGCGAAAAAACGGATTCTTGTCCCCCATATCCTCGCCCTTCGACTCCTCATCCGGACTCCGGGCGATGCTCGGAGACCTGCCATGCGCTGGCGCATAAGCAGGATCGTATCGCGTGTCAAACTCGATGGTGCCGAAATGTGCAGGTTGGATTGGCCGTATGTCCGGGTCGTGCACGGGTTGGTATGCCATAACCGCGAGCTCCTCACGATGAGGAAGAAGTGATGGAGGGAAAATCCAGACAGGATGACGCTACGGTGGTCCGCGCGATATAGCGCATCAGTTGAGTGTACAGGGAGGTTTTGTTAGCGCCTTTCTAGGCTACACGCTACGAGCGTCAGATCATCATTAAGGAGTCGTGTAGCTGGTGGTAGGGCCGAAAAGAACGTTATGCCTTCTGCTGATAAGCATCTTATCTTTGCGCAGTTTCTTGAAACTCTTTGCAGTCCAACCAGTAGTACGCCGGAACGCAGGTGGCACGAAACATTTCGATCGTCTTGAATTTGTGGTGCGGTGATGTCGTTTGGTGGCAAGGACTGAAATAGATTCGGAGGGTAAGGTTGTGCGCTAGGCCTCCTAGTCTGGCCGACTTTGTCTTAGGCACACGTGAGCACCGCGAGGCTACTACAAGTGCTTACAACCTCAATAAATATCGATACATTGTTGATCGAAGCATTACAGTGGAATAACCCAAACCCCACCCGTTCGGACCATCATGCACATCACCAATACTTCTCCCTAACAAGCCTCAATCCCTCCTCCCCAAACTCCCTCACGCCCCTCTCCTCCACCCTCACCCTCGCCCTAAACGTCCTCTCCATCTGCCCCGTCTTCCCATTCCTCCCCCAATGCTCCGCCTGTTCCCTCTTAACCAAGCACCCCTCAACCGCCCACTTCGGCACTGCATCCTCAAACACCACACCCTTCTCCTCCCTCATCATCGCCACCAATTCCTTCGCGCGCTTCCCATGCATTTCCCCCGTCGAATACATCGTGCGCGCAAACGAACTCACCGCATTTCGCACCGCATCGTTTCTGCAGCGCCAGAGTAAGTTATTCAGCGCCTCCTCGACACTCGGCACGGCGAAGATGCGCGCGTCGAAATGCGCGGTCCACAGCACTTCTTTCCCACCTTTGAGCGCAGGCGAGGGCTGCGCATCTACAGCTGCGATCAGGTGCTTGACGAAATTCACAGACGTGTAGCTTGCAGCCAGGCTGGAGAGCTTTTGCACTCTTTCGCCGAATGCGCCTACGCCGGTGGGGAAGATCAGCGTTATCTCGTCGGATTGCGTGTATGCGAGGGTGGCGGAGGGGAAGAAGGTGAGCAGCGAGGTGCAGGTGGAGAGCATGGCGGAGTGGATGCGCTCGTCAAAGGGCCGGGCGAAGTGAGAGGTGAAGCGCGAGAAGTTGTGGCCGTCGAGGCGCATTATGATGGGGCTGTTTTCAGGGAGGGTGGTGTCGTAGATGGCTTCGTATTGCTTCATGCGTTCTGCGAGAGGGATCTTGGGTGGTAATGATGGCATGCTTTCTGATGGTTGAGCTGGGGTTTGAGTATCCATTTTGCCTTGCAACGGCCGGCTGGGAATCATTGCGGAACCTGAGTTGTGGTAAGGTGATGATGGGGTTCCAGCGGTCTGTGGTCGATACCGGTGGTTCCTAGCAGGAAGCAACCGGGCTTTCCAGCTATCACCAAACCTCTGAATTGTTAAGTGATTCGCTACAGTCGATCTGTGCATGTTAAAAGTAAAAGCTACACGTGCAATGAAGTAATGCAGCGGATAGATCAGATTGAAATCTTGCCTAGCGTGGGTGACTCATCAACCTCACGTGCTTGCAAACTACACCGCTACGAGTGTACCATAATCATGATCAAGGTCGGCGGAGACCATTCCTTGATGAACTCTCTCTCACGCGTCTACTCTCTCCGAGAACCCATCTTCTTGCGCTCCGCCTCCGCCCTCGCCCGCTCCAACGCCATCTCCGCCGTGAAAACCCGGTAGCCCAAGAGGCTTCGCATCATGATGTCCAGCGTAGCCTTCCGAACATCTGCAGCCGCAGAATCAACCTGTTCACGAGCCTCGGTGTCCTCCAAACTCGCCTGGTCGAATGCCTTGCCAGCCGCGTAATATGCAGCCCTGGCTGCTTGCCAGTCTGCTCGGGCTACGCAATATGCCTTTGAGGCCATGGCTTTATGATTCATCGATTCCTTCCAATGCTTCTGTGCCGCAGACTTGGTCTGCCGACAAGTCTCGATGAATTCCAAACGCGCCTTGTCATTTGCGTCGCAGGCCGCAAGATATGCAGCCCGTTCTGCTTGTCCATCTGCTCCAGGGGTCGCGCAGACAGCCGCCAGGGCCACATGTTTGTGATCCATCGCTGTGTAGGCCGCGAGTGCTGCCTCTTCGACAGTCTTGTTGGTGAACGACAGGCGTAGTTTGAATTCTACCGCTAAGGGATTTGAACAGACGTATGACTCAAGCGAGAGCCGAGCAGAACGGAGGTCAGCTTCAGCTTTGCCGAGGCATTGGTCGTCTGTGGGGAAGTTGGTCAAGTATATTCTGGTGAGAATCTGTGAAAGGGACATACCTTTGGCCTTGATTGTGATGCCAGAGGTTCTTGACACTAGATTCTCGACTCGCGGTCCAGCAGTCTTGTTGGTTGGGACACCAGCAGCTTCGTACACCACACTCTCCACTTGCGAATCAAGTTCTACTAGCATTTCCATGTAGTCGTAGACTTTGTCCTGACATACTTCGCGACCGTCTTCGCATCTGTCTCTTTGCGCAGAGCTTCTGCCTTGACCTCGACTAAGCGATCGCGAGCATCTCGGACCTTGGCCTCGGCCGTCTCTCTCGCCAGCGCTAGATCCTCGGCCGCGATGAGCTCTTCGAGAGCTGAGCTGACAGCGGTTTCGGCTTTGTTGATGCGCGCCTCGTTCCCGCGCTCGACGATCTGGTAGATGGCCACGCAGTCGTCGTACCGAAGCTGGTAAGACTCGAGCACTGGACTTGGTTAGCGGATGAGGCGCCTAATTGTGTGAGATAGAGGGATGGGATACTTACTCTTCTCGTTGAGATCCTTGGAAGCCATTGGTTGATAGAAGTACTTGTTGATAGGGGTTTTATATTCTGTTCTTGTGATTTTCTGGTTGAGAAGACAAGGATTTCAGACAACTTGAGAAGTTGAGGAAGAGTCGATGTAGGTTGTAAGAGATTTCGTTGTGATTATGAGCGCGCATTATATAGACAGAGGAGAGCCGGCGGCCAGTCTCGGTAAAACTCCGGAACGCATAGCCTAGCTCTGAGGGTAGTGAGTGAAAGAATTGTAGCCCTGGACCACCGAGACTCCCGCCTCTTAAGCTCAGGAAGGATTGGTGTCGTCATAGCAGCTCTATGAGAGCTATTTGCCCAAAGGTTTGTGGGTGACGTGATCAAACCCGAGAGAATCGATCAAGCGGCTGGCTATTACCAACAGCTGTGGACTCCTGTTGCTCCTACGATCGCCCAAATCACGAATCTCGAGTATCAAAGCCTCGAAATGACCATAGCATCAAATGACCGGGCTCTTGGGCTCAATCACTGAACCCCTCAAAGTCGGCATCTTCCGCTTCCTGCTTGGCAACCTTCTTCCGCATCTGCTCAATCATGCCTTGCACCCTGTTCTCCTCTTTCCTCTCTTCTTCTGTCATTTTGCCCAGGCGCTCATGCTCCCGTTTAGATTTCTTCTTCTCCCTGCGTACTTCCTTCGTCGCTTTGCTCTCCTTCTGTTCCGTCCACGCAGACTTTACCCTATCTTCCTTTTTGTACTGCTTCTTCTTTGTGCCTTCCTCCTTCTCTCGTTCGAGCTCTTCTAATCGCAGCTTTTCGCGCGCCTTGTCCTTGTATGCGTATGTTGCAAGGTCCAGCTCGATTCCAAGTCTTTTGTCGCCTTGCCACTTCTTCAACTCTGGCATACCAGGCAGTGTGAGCAAACCCCATGCGTTGCCTAGCTCGGCCCAATCGAGGTCGTCTATGCGGAATATCGAGCTTGCAGTATGCTTACTGTATGCGCGGACCCAGGACACGAAGCCACGTTGAGCTTTGTCAAAAAGAGCTCGGTCTTCTCGGACATTTTTCCTGATCTTCGCCGTAACGGCCTTTGCATCTTCGTCCGTTACTGTAATTTCCGGTGTTGTTAGAGGCGAAATTGGAGTCTGGCGAACTTGCAGAAACTCGATATAGTCTTCTTCCCGTCCGGGGTTGAGGAATGTAACAGCTAAACCTCTACGACCAGCTCTTCCAGCGCGACCACATCGGTGGATGAACGTCTTGGGATCACTTGGGGGGTCGAGCTGGAATACAAGATCTACAGAGGGTATGTCGAGTCCACGGGCGGCCACATCAGTGGTCAAGAGTATTGAAGGGGTGACACTGTCAACAAATTTGTTGAAATTCTTGCGCCGCACTTTGTCAGGATGCTTTCCGTGTAATGGTACGATTTCATAGCCTTGCAAAACCTCTGGTAAAACGTGCTGAAAGTAATCGACAGAAAAGCAAGTCGAAAGATACAGGATCGACTTCTGAGGTTGTGGTTGCAGCGATGACAGGATCTTCTTCGTGGCCGGTATTTTGTGTGATGGAGGTGTAACGAGGTAGGCCATCTGCAAGCTAGCTGGCGTCCGCTTATCCTCGATCCTGCCATCCTCGCCAGTAGCTCGTGATTTGACTTTGACGGCAATACGGACGGGATTACGAAGACCAACACGGATGAGCTGATCGACAGCCTCGCTCATACTGGCACTGAATAGTCCTGTTCTTCTCTGTTTGGGTAAACGAGAAATGATCTTTTGAAGGTCTTCCTTGAAACCTAGATCCAATAGTCGATCTGCCTCGTCCATGACTAAGGCATCAAATGATGACTGTGGGCAATGTACATGTGGTGATCGTAGCAGTTCCAGGAGTCTTCCAGGGGTACCAATCAAGATATTTGGTGACTTCTTTAAGAATGCGCTGAGATCTTGGGCGGGAGTAACGGAGCCACCGAGGAGTAATTGAGGGACGGCTTTGAGTGTGCCGGGCGGGAATGTTGGTTTTGGCGGAGCATCCGCGTCTTCCATGTCCGTGTCCTCGTCGTCAGGCTCAAGCATCGCTGCCGATGGCGCATGAAATTTTAGTAGTGACGATAAAACTGTGTGTATCTGTGTTGCGAGTTCTCGAGTTGGTGAGATGATGATTGCGCCCACGTGATGCTTCTTCGTGGGCGCATCCTGGCGCAACAGTCGCTCTACAATCGGTATCAAAAACCTGATTATGCATTAGCTTACATCTGTAGAGTTCATTCGTCTAGACTTACGCGAGTGTTTTCCCACTCCCTGTCACGGCCTCTACAACAACATCGGAGTTTTTCATGAACATGGGGATAGCTGCATGCTGCACAGGCGTAGTCTTCACAAAGCCCATAGCATCCACGGCGTCGATGATCCATTCTGACAGCGCAGGCGTCAGGGCGCTGAAAGAGCGATCTATCTTTGTTTGTGGCGCCATCTCATGTGTGGCGGAAATGCAGCTGTGGTTGTTCGAAGCGTGAAGACGCGGAAAGATGCGCCCAAACTTTTGCTAGAACAAAAAAGTTGACGCGCGCTCTGATTGGCTAGCGACGCCACACCACTGGTGCTTTGGATGGCAGGTGCAGCCAGTGGCGCGTGACCAATTTCGTCATAGGCACTGGCGGAATTATGTGCACGACTCGAGGAGCCCGTACTCGACATGGCAATAGAATATTCCATATCCTCTCCAGTCCCTTCCAAGTATCCAGCCTCACGTCTGGATCTTCACATGCAAGCTGATATCACCGCCAAGCCAGATCGACAGCGCAATCCGCCATTCGCATGATTCCATGTTTTAATTTCCCTGGCTGAACAACAATAATAGCACGGCGTCATTCTCCGCACCAAACGTGTCCCCGAAACTCTCCCTAGAACACCCCGACCGCTGTCGCCCGCCTAAACTGTGGCATCTCCTGTTCCGTCCGAGGATGTGCGCCGCCCGGACGAATCCACGGCGTCCCCAGATTGCTTGAACCACCCAGCCGCTTCCGATGCTGACGGCAGCATCGGACATGTTGAAGCCTTCGTGAGTAGCCTGCTTGGTACTACTCAGCCTCACGCCCACCGCACCTTCTCGAATCAGAGTCTATATCTGGAGACTCCGAGTTCGAGCCTGCTAGCCCACCTCGCGCTATTAGTACGCTCCCGCCTGACCGGCCTCATCCGCGCACCTCCGCTCCCGTACTTTCCTACCTGCTGGCGCTCAGCCATGGAGTCGTCTCGCCAGTACCAGATTCCTAGCACACCGCGTGTGATATCTCCCAGCCCTACGCCGTCGGAAGTCGGCAGCGGGAAAGATGGCTATTTTGGCCCTGTAACGCGGTCCTCGACGCGGAAGAGCAAGCAGTACAGCAGCGCGCATTCACCCCCGCCGATAGACGAAGACTCCGGCTCAGATCCAGAGAAGCGGGCACGAGCGAAGAGCCGGAGCCCGATATTGGAAAACGGGCGCGTAGGCGGCAGGAGGCGAATGAGTGGCTTGACAGGCCGCAGACAAATGAAGAAGAATATGGAACTCAGCACGTCGAATGGACACTTGAGCCCGGCACAGGCAAACAAGAATTACTGGCGAGAAATGAGCCGCAGTCCAAGTCCGCTGGGTCTGATCCCTATCCACCAGAAATGGCGGTCATTTGTACGTTCCCTTGCGCTCTACTTGCACCTTTCAAACACGCATACACGATACTAACAGACTATGACAGATCCACAAACATGAAATTCCCCGCAAAATCCTCCACGTCTCCATCGGCTTCCTGACCCTCGCCCTCTACACCACGGGTATCCAAACCGCCTCCATCCACCCCGTCCTGCTCACCTGCCTGATCCCCATCTTCTGCGCCGACCTCCTGCGGCACCGCTACCCGCGCATAAATCGCTTTTACATCCGCTGCCTCGGCGCATTCATGCGCGAATCCGAGGTCGACGGCTACAACGGCGTCATCAGCTACCTCCTCGGCGCATGGCTGGTCATGCGCTGGTGTCCAAAAGACGTCGGTGTCATGAGTATATTGCTGCTGAGCTGGTGCGATACGGCGGCGAGTACGTTTGGCCGATTATGGGGCAGATACACGCCGCAAGTCAGAAGAGGGAAGAGTCTGGCTGGTAGTCTCGCGGCGTTTGCGACAGGCATTATTACCGCAGGCTTGTGGTGGGGTGTCTTGGGCCCGATGTATGCGGAATACAATACTGGGGAGTATGCATTTGCGTTCCAGGGCGCGCTCATGCTTCCTGCACAGGCTCGCGAGATGTTGGGTGTGGATACGAAGCACGCCAGTATCACGGGCTACTTGGCCCTAGGTGCTATGAGCATCGCAGCAGGCTTCATAGCGAGCGTGAGCGAAGCTATTGATTTGTTTGGCTGGGACGACAATCTGACGATTCCCGTTCTGTGTGGTGCTGGGTTATGGGGTTTCCTGAAGGTTTTCGGATAGGTATGGCTTCGCCGCTTATGATATCACGTTAGGTTGGGATGTTGTATTTTTGCGCATATATACCGTAGAGCTGGGTGGGTTGGGCGTTTCTTCGGCAGCTTAATGTATACGCATGGCATGTTGGTTGAGAAAAATGGAGGTTCTACAATGTCTTCCTGATCGCCGGGTAAATACGTAGTGGACTTAATAAATGCCTCTTCCATCGCGGTGTCCCTTTCTGTTTGTGTTATGATAGCTATCTCTTCTCTCCTCTCTATTCAAGCAGAAACAGTGCGATCGAGTCTATACACACGATCTCGTATACCATCCTCCCGACCACACCCCTCGCTACGCACCCTCTCAGTCCCAATGTTATTGAACTTGGCAGTGAACAACCCCTCCTCCGTCCTCCCCGTCGGCTTCGAAAACGCCAGCGTACTATCCGACGCGCACAGAATCCCTTGGCGCAGGATGTTGAGGCAGTGCCGCATGTGTGGCTCGCTGTCGTAGTAGTTTTCTAGCCGCTCGTGGCGCGCGTAGGCGGCGAGGACGAAGCGTAGCGTTCTCTATTGATGGAATTAGTTGGTGGAGGTAAATGTGGTGGTGAAAATGGGGGGTTGTACTAGGCAGTGGAGTTGGTGGACTACGGAGGCTTGGTAGACTTCTGCGTCTTCGTTGCCTAGGCCATAGGGGACGCTGGATTCCATGTCGTAGCGCCGAGGACGATCGACTCTGACGTATCCGGCGCCATCTGGTTATGCCGTTAGCGAAAAGGTCTGGGGTATGGTCAGATGGCAGAATGTACTTGGGATCATCCCGTCCCATGCCGCGTCGCCTACTTCGTCGAAGCGCATGAAGTCGTTGTCTTCGCCTTCTACAAATTTCATCTTTACACTTGGGACTGTGGTTGGTTAATGCGTTTCTTGGAATGGAGTAGATCGGGATTCATGTTTACAGTCGGGAAAAAAACTGTCCGGAGACAAGAGGGCGGGTGAAGTGAGTTGGAGCATTTTGAAGACGGCGAAGGCAAAACAGAGGATTGAGATGAGTGCTATTAGGGCGGTGGTGAAGATGGCCTTTTGTGAGTAGCGCCGTGGTCGTGGAGGAGGTAGTGCGTCTTCTTTGTCTGGTATCGATTCTGGCTCATCTTGGAAGGTAGGAGAGTAGGAGTAGATGTTGTTTTGGAACATTCTGCTAAAGCATGTGTGAGTAGATCCGAAAAGAAGAAGTGGGTGCAGAAGATTTGAAAACTAGGTATAAGTTCTGCACCCCGTCGTTGATGGAGAGCGAAGCATGTAGTCAATTTGATTACAAAGTTCATGGTAACTCATGCATGGGCCAAACAAGTCTCGATTTGTGTATAACTAGCTTAACGTATGGGCCGATTAAAGTCACTCACTCCGCTTGCTCAAAGATGGTAAAACATCAAGTCGGCCCGAATATGTTGTCGGTGGGAGTTTCACAGGGGACAGACAAGTGAGTGATGATCTGTACAAGGCTACATGTTGCTCAGCCTACACCGACTGGAGATGCGCTCGGCCAAAGTGCATTGTGGATTTTTTTTCCATACGTGCATGCGTTACGATGATCGGGGTAGAAGTAGGCAGGTGTGACGGCCTTCCAAAAATAAGTACGTTAACTCAATTACGACCAAAGAAAAAAATTCGGCAATGCAAACAATCTGATGATGGGACCTCAGTAGTCATAAATACGAGATGGTACGGCTTTGCATCGATACGGAGGTTTCCGGGCGAAGCTTGGGCTCGGTGTCCACATACGGGAGAGGTTTGATATCACCTCAATAATTTGCCCAGTGTTTGATTGGGCAGTCGAAAGACTCACACAACTTACTACCGACACTATCTTGTTCTTTTATGACGATCTACGTAGTAGCTCTGTCTTACACTGGACAAACTTCACTCTCACTAAGGATGGAAGAGATCAAACCTCCCGAGAAAGACCACTCGGTCCAAGTCGAGCAACACAAAAAGGCTTCCTTCAGAAAATCACACTGGGCGTCCGCACTAGCCGTTGGCCTCATCCTCCTTACTCTCCTCTCGCTCCAATCATTATACAACAAAAGCCACAACAGCAACGCCCTCATCATCCCCAAATGCGGCCCCACGCCCGGCGAAGCAAAAGCCCAAGGCTGCGTCTTCAACCCCATAAACTTCAGCTGGCTGCCACCCGCCTGCTATGACAAAGAGCTCTTCGACGAAATGCTCGAAGAAGAAATGAAGCGCGCCGGCCCATGGAAATGGTACCTCGCGCCCAATTTCACCCAGGAGATTCCGCAGGACTGGGGCGATCTGAGTACGCGCACGCACGTATGGACGGAGCATCGGTACCATGTACTGCACTGCTTGGGCACGTGGAGGACGCTGCATCGCTCGGTTATGGAGGGTGGGCTGGGGCTGGTGCCGAGTTTTATCGAGTATGGGCATACGATGCATTGTGCGCAGTTTATTGGGAAGGGGGCGGTTAGTGATGAGAAGAAGCCGAGGCAGGAGACGGTTGTTATGCTGTTTAACGGATGTGCGAGGCCAGGAGATAGATAGAATTAGACTGATGGTGGGGTGAAAACGTGCGTAGTTGGAACTTAATCTGCTCCATAGTCTCGCTCATTTGATTGCTAAGTAGAGTAGAACATGTGTTCGTATGGTAGAACGGAAAAAATTTGAGAGTATATGCGGACGGCGAGTTCAGCTTGTAGGTGTTTGGTCACTGTTTAGACGTGGAGCATTGTTTTCGAGTCACTTTTGCATATGATATTCCTGAGAATGATCACGGCGCTATTAGAATACAACTCCTTGCATCGAAGAACAATGATAGTAAGCCTTCCCCTCAAAAGCAAACTTTAGTCTCCCAGATCAACTTCCACGTCCCGGAATCCACAACAGGCTTGATCGAACCTCTCTCTCCGTCTGGAAACGCCCACTCATCCATTGAGTCTAGACAGTGCTTCATATGTCTATAGTCGATGTCTCTCGGACAAACATGCTTGCCGGTTTCCTTTGCCTGCCAATATCTTCTCAAGGCCCGGACGCAGTGAGCCATATGGAACTGCTTGTCGGAAGGCACCTTGATTTGATCAGGGTCACCGAGAAACGAGTCGTCGATGTACCTCTGGTCAAGTCGAATCTGGTTCTTCTCTGGGTATCGCTTCTGGAACCAGCGTTGATAGAGTAGTTCTTCTTCATCCATGAGATGAGCTGGTATCATGGCTTGGTCGTCGATTCGAAATGCCCATTCGCCATTCTGATGCGGGGTTTTGGCTGCCCAGCTCGAGGCATTGTGGTGGGTGAACTGAAGCTGGTATTTTGGACCTTGACTGCCTTTGGGGTCGTAGCGAACCCAGATGCCGTGTTCGAAATGCTGATGGAAGGCTTTGTCGAATGTGCCGTGAACCATAGCAGCTGCGAATATGCAGAGGACGCCGATCGTTATCCAGGATAGCACTCGGATAACGATACGGTCGTTCCAAGCACTTCTCAAACGAGATGCGCCTTGTTTGAATGCATTGGTAATCTTTTGTTTCGTTGGTACATTTCGGGGTAGTTTCAGTAGGTCCAGATCTGGCGCCGGCAGTGATAGAGAGTCGAAGAAAGGTCCACGTGCATGCGATAAGGTAGCCAAACAGCTGCGCCTCGATATCTTTTCTTGAGAGTTTAAAAGGTCGTCGTCGGTCTTATAGAAGGTGGAGATGAATGCACCGCTTCCTGAGCGAACAAATCCATCGAGAACAACCACCGCATCTTCTAACTCTAGCGTCGAAGTCTCTGCGACACGAACCACATGGAAGATAAAATGTTCGTGTTCGATAGCGATTATAAACCTCGAAGTCGTCTCATGGCTCGCCCTGATCAAAAGATCATGGAGGTAGCATTCTTCGTCACGCCCTCCGGACGAGCTTAACTTCAGAGTCACTACCAAGTCTCTTTCGTCAATACTGACGTATTTGAAGAACTTAGCCATGTCGTATAGTATTGATGTTAGTCGATGAAAATACTGGGCTTCCAGACTAGAGCTTGAGGAGAAAATGAATGTCCAACAGCGACGAAAAGGCAGGGCAAAACGACCTCGCGATCAGATCGATTGATCGAAGTGAGCGAAGACAATTGTCACCTTCCAAAGCAGGGATGCTATTGACTATGCACAGAATGGCAACACGAAGGGCGATGAAACGGGGTCCGCTAAATCTAACGATTTAGCACACCGAAAAGCCTCCAGCCTACAGGTGGCTCCACTGTGAATGTTGGTTCTAAAGATAATCACGGGATGGGACCACTCCTGCGCCATATCGAGTTACTCGGTTTTCCAAGACAATACCTACCCGAGGATCGGCCCGCCCGAGCATGTGGATTTTGCCTTGAAGGTGGTACGATTATACAGAGAACATGGGTTCCTGAATGTCCGACTGGTACTACAGCTTCACGCATATAACGGGACACAGCAATGGTATTACGCACGGAACAAGGCACATCCATGGAATTACATGAAGCTACAATACGGAAAATGGGGCCGACTTTGACTTACAAGAACAAGGCCGATTAGGTGGGCGCTGTCAAGGTAGGTTACCTCTCCTTCCTGCCCAGGAGACGCGTATACAATATTCCTGTACGGCTTACCAAGCACTTCCCAGCACAAAGATAGCCATGCATCTCTTTGGCAAAGGAGTATACGGTGCTTGAAGGAAATAATGCCCGTATGACGACCTCTCTACCTGCATGGATAAGTGGGGTATAGTGCGAAACGGAACCTACGTGAAACGGATCTGCACCCAACTTTTTCCGTTGCTGTTGCATCCAATCGAGCATTGTCCAATATCTACTTAAGAACTTGCATGTGAACGTCTGTCCTTCACTTTCATCCCACTCCTGAAAGTTTGTTCTACCTCATTTGCACTTCCACACTCCAAGAATTTCATTTCCCAATATCATCACTTCCCAACATCAACTTCCCAACATGAAGTACGCTGTCCTCATTGCCACCATGCTCACCGGAGCGTTGGCCTTGCCTGCACCAACCACCCTTACCGGTGAAGCTCTTGGGAAGGAACTTGAGATTTTGAACGCCCCTGAGCCATGGGAGAAGCGCCTCGTTGGTAAGCAGCTAGATTCACATCGTGGGGTTTGATGCTGATTTGGTCGCGATCGCAGCTGCCGCCATCGATTTAATGGCACGTGACCCTCAAAAGGTCGAGAACCGTGAGGCTCAGAAAGTTGAGAACCGCGAAGCTCAGAAAGTGGAGAACCGTGAGGCACAAAAGGTGGAGAATCGCGAAGCCCAGAAGGTTGAGAATCGCTCTGCGCAGAAGGTGGAGAACCGCGCTGCCCAGAAAGTCGAAAACCGCGAAGCTCAGAAGGTTGAGAACCGCGCGGCCCAGAAGGTCGAGAACTGAGTCTTGACCACAAGTCACGATCCAGGGAGTCAGGATTGCCGGTCAGATGTCCGCCACTTGTTGAATATCGACTGCTTGGGATCTGGATGAGAGTATGGCTGGATGTGATTGGATGTGGTGGGTGTTACGATTTCAGAAGACATGGGATACTACTACCTTGGTGATGAGAAAATGCGTTGCAGACCGGGAGTAAGACGTTGGATCGATAGCTTTACTCTCAACGAACATTCTTTTCAACGCATTCACTGAACCTAAGTACACAGCTCACAGCTTCTTACCATTCCCGTATTCAAACTTCAAAGTACTGATGTCGGCATTCTCAATCGTCCGAGCCTAAGTCGTCAGCTTAATACTCAGGCACCTTTGCGGATGCATTACTCACATTGACAGCCAATACATCGTAATTTTCGTATATCCCATTGAAGTCAATCAACAAACTTGTGCCACAGTGGCGGCAGAACCAGTGATCCTTCTTCTTAGTGTGGAACTGGTACTTTTGCACGTGGTCTTCTGACTCCCCATGGAAGATCACATCAGAGCGCTCCGGATAGACTAGGAGGTAGCCATTGGTCGTGCAAATGGAGCAGTTGCATTGCATGACTTTGTAGTCCGCTAGGCGCGGAGACAATGTTATGGTGAAAGATACTTCTCCACAGCTGAAGAAGCGATCAGCACAAGTACGCAAAACGTCAATGGACTTCTCGCAGATACTGTACGTGTTGTTCTGGGCATTGCGGGATTTTTTTCCACTCCAAATTGCTCAGATGCGGAGTCATGGAGAATCGAAGTTTGACTTACTGGCATTTGCAGGGGTATGCCTGAGACTCTTTGCTGGTATTTGCTTTTGACATCTTTCTACTTCTGAATGTCGGCTGCGAATGAAATCGCCAAGTTCCTCAAAATTGGTGTTACTTCAACTATTTGCCAAATCGTGCAATATAAGCATGCTGATCGCAAACAAGGCCCCCGATAACCTTAGTTTGACCGAGCTTGATCGTGCGTACGTAGCGTTTGTTCCAATGTCAGTCATGCGCGCTATCGAAAGTCTACACTAACACATGTATGCTTCCTGACAAATTTCTGTGCGTAGGCACCGATAAGGTGCAATATTCCGAAGCGTCCGTGAAGGTACACGAGGGCTACCTATTAGAGGGTTTGCTTAACAATCACGGTCTCCACCATGCATCTATGAGCGCAATGTTAGCGTCGATCCGGGAGACAAGGACATATCCAGGTTCGAATCTGCATTAGAGAAACAGCCTCGTATTTCCCGCGCTGACGGCCCATGCACGGATGGTACTTCGTAACCGTAATGTACATACGATCGTCGAAGGGCCGTATTCATGCGGGAGCGGCTCTGGAACACGAAACAGCCCGGGGGGGGGGGGGGTGTACGA
>Ga0265780_10002447_pt1 | contig 25111 bp, 18 predicted proteins | sample P1T30metagenome_FD_192432 | JGI IMG/M metagenome (GOLD analysis project Ga0265780, IMG submission 192432) | Plant litter microbial communities from East Loma Ridge, Irvine, California - P1 T30 | ecosystem: Environmental > Terrestrial > Plant litter > Unclassified | place: USA: California... | reverse complement strand
ATGTTAAATGTTGGAAGTCGTGTCGGGCAACTGATTGTCGGAACAAATTTCGTACAGTGGTCTGAGCGCAAGATACGACTTGGTACCTGCCTCTTTCGGCGTGACCCGCCACGTTAATTTTGCAGTCGGCGCGCTTGGCAATCGGACGCCTTGAACTGTGCGTCCACACACGTGAGTTACAATCACACAAGAAGCCAAGCGGCTCTGTATTGCGGGGCCGGGCTTACGATACGACGACCCAGAATCATGCTTTCAAGTGTGTTTCTAGGCCGAGCTTGTTTGCGCACCCGCCGCGGTATGCCCTAACAGGCAGGAGTACTTGCTGGAAGCATTACCGGGACTACCGTAAAATTCCGCCTACATTGCTGACCGCTAGCAGGGGACGAGAGCTGCACTAACTAGAGACGGTTTAAAACGCCTCCACCTCCACAGAGCTTAGCAATGTTAAAAGAGGACTTGTCAGCAGTTTTAGCCTATTAGTCCTGACGCCTGTTATCTAAACTTATCCGGTGCGTACCGTCCCCTGTATACCGTTCGGCCATGTGGGCGGAATTTTTGGTAACCCAACGCTCCGGCATACAAATACTTAAGCCTGCTACCCTGTTCGCCTGTTCCTTTCCAACATCGACCTCAGTCAATAAGCTTTACACGAGCTGGTCGCGTTAATAATGGCACGTTTTTTGGGCTTCATCACGGCATTGGCCGCAACCGGCGCCCTTGCCATTACTCCAGAGTAAATTTAGTCTTTCGCAATATGTGCGATCCGTTACTAAGTCGCCGACAGGAAGCTTCTGAGTACTCCCCGTCGGAGTGCAGCTAGCCCAAGTCCTGATGGCACTTTTGCTTTGTTCACCGTCTCCCAGTACTCTTTCGAGGAAGGATCAACAAGCCATGGCATCCAGATGATCGACCTCAAGACGCGTCTTGTTTCCAACTCTGGTTGGAATGCCTCTGAGGTCAACGAGTTCCAATGGATTCCTGGAACTAGCTCTGGTATCGTCTACATCAACGCTACTGGCGAGAATCCGGGTGGCGTGTCGCTCTGGATTGGCGACGTCAAAAGCCCTAATGGAAGCACCAAAGTTGCTGAGTTGGATGCGCCTTACTCTGGGCTCAAGATGGCTAAGACCTCCACTGGCGATATTAACTTCATGGTCAACTCTCTCGCCTATCCCAATGGCACGGCTTACAATCCCGAAACTGCGGTGAAGGCGAAAAGCAGCGCACGCTTCTACTCAGACATCTACGTCCGCCACTGGGACACATGGCTGACCAAGGAGCGTTATAACGTCTTTGCCGGAGTACTGTCTTCCAATGGCAGCTACGGCCTTGCAGGCACCGGGCTTCGCAACCTCAACCACGGCGTCAACTTCACTACCACACAATCGGAGACGCCTGTTCAGCCATTTGGAGACTCCAGCGACTACGACATCAGCCCTGATGGCTCCATGTATGCTTTCCTGAGCAAGGCGCCACACCTGAACAAGGCCAACTTCACTGCCAGCTACATTTACCTCGGTGCTTTCAACAGCTCAGAGGTCGCAGTAGCTTTCAATGGTCCTGAGACTGAAGCCTTCAAGGCCGGCCACCAGGGCGCTTCTGGTCAGCCCGTGTTCTCCCCTGACAGCTGCAAACTTGCATACGTCCAGCAGGATGAGGACTACTACGAGGCTGATAGAGGGCAGCTGTACACTGTCCATGTTGCCGTACAGGGTGGAAAGGTTGCAACCAGCAACTGGAAGGCCTTGAGCGCTGAATTCGACCGCTGGGTACAGGGTCCTCTGATCTGGGCTCATGACCAGAAGTCTATTTACGGTACGGCCGAAGACTATGCTCGCGTTAAGGTGTTCAACTTCCCCATCAGTGCGGACGGCGAGATCAAGCCTGTGACTTCTAACACCTCGGTTTCCTCCTACTCTCTGCTCCCTGACTCGTCTCTCTTGGTCACTGCAACCGCCATCTGGACCCCCACCGAGTACTCCATCCTTGCGAACGGGACCAAGAGCACACTGTTCGATGCTTCCACCGTTGACCCCAACCTTGCCGGTCTGAGCTCTGCTACCGTTTCAGAAATCTTCTACAATGGATCCGATCCCAACCTCAAGCAGCAGCTCCACGCTATGGTTGTTAAGCCTACCAACTATGTCGCCAACAAGACCTATCCTCTTGCGTTCATCGTGCACGGTGGTCCTCAGGGCTCCAACGCCAACAGTTGGAGTTACCGCTGGAACCCACAGACCTGGGCCGACCAAGGATACATTGTCGTCGCACCCAACCCAACTGGTTCAACTGGATTCGGACAGTACCTCACTGATGCTGTTCAAGGCAATTGGGGTGGGACTCCTTACACTGACCTCGTCAACGCTTGGGACTATGTCAACACGGAGATGAAATGGATCGACACCGAGAACGGTATCTGTGCTGGTGCTTCTTACGGAGGATACATGACCAACTGGATTCAGTCGAATGATCTCGGCAAGAAGTTCAAGGCGCTTGTCACACACGACGGTGTCTCGCAGACCAAGGCTGCATGGAGCAGCGAGGAGTTGTGGTTCATGCGCCACGACTACAACGGCTCTGTATGGGAGTCTGACAGCTATGACAAGTGGAATCCATTCAACCACATTGCAAACTGGTCCACTCCCCACTTTGTTATCCACAACACCCTCGACTACCGTCTGCCCGAGTCCGACGGTCTTGGACTGTTCAACGTTCTCCAGGCTAAGGGCATTCCTTCGCGCTTCCTCAACTTCCCAGACGAGAACCACTGGGTGCTAAAGCAGGAAAATAGCTTGGTCTGGCACACGGAGATTTACAACTGGATCAACCACTACTCCAAGGGTACCCCTCTGGACGACTTGCCAATTGGCAACTAGTGTGATTGTCAGAATGTCATGACATCGCATCAACAGCACGATTAGGCAGTGTTTAATGATAATGAAATAATTCAACATGACACTTCATTTCCAACGTGTCGACGAACTTTCATCGCTGCATGGCGCGACTGCTAATCGTTCCAGCATACCTGACGACCAGCAACCTGGAGCATGGGAGTGGGGCAGCGGCGACTATCAGGTACACAGTCCGTTGCATGGTATTTCCGGCGGCTCGGGCATGTTACCTTGCCCACCCTTGATGGCGTGAGCGCGTTGTCCAGAAGCAGTAGAAATGCCCGAACATGATTCGATTGCGCGCAACGGCTGCATCGGCACGATTCGGCGACTCCACTATCTCAACGTAAGTGAGATAGCGACCTCAACAAGCTTCCAGAATTTTTCTTCGCCGCTCAAGGAATTTTACTCCACTGATAAGCGTTTCTTATGCAGCCTCGGTAGCCTAGAAGTTGGACCTCGCCATCAGACGGTCAGATTCCAACGACGGCCAAAACCACATCGGTCGCAGAGCCGAAGACAGCCAGACAAGGACAATTGCAAGGAGCTGCCAAAAGGGCGGAAAGCAGCGGTCTTGCCGAACACAATAACGTTTACGGACAGCGACAAGACGATGCAGTAATATGGTGTGGTATCGAAGCACTTTGCCAATCATCGCAGCCTTCTCGTCGGGCGACTTGTCTCGAATTGTCAGAGATAAGCACATGCGCCGTGTCTTCTCGAAGCCAAGCAGAACGCCTGGCTCGATTCCGAAAGCTCTCAGCCTGGGGGAATGAATGAAACATCAATCTATTGGATGCACCTTCCTGATCTGGAGTAGCGAAGAGGATGCAGCTTTGTGGCACACGGGCCGAGGAGGCTTGCAGTGCGTATTTCTGCCTCCACCCAAGACCGCCAAGTTCTCCGCTCGGCGCCCAGGCGGAGGGGCAGTGATGGGAACGGAAATTGGCTTTAACTCGCACGCTAGCCGGTGCTGTTGATTGAGAGTATCGAAGCCTTTTCGCATCTGGATAACGGATTTCATCTTGATGGCAGTGATTCACAATCCTGCATGCGCCCAGGAGGCATTGTCCTTCACCTCAAAGCTACAAGATGCGACCCCAAGGTTCAGATAAGACCGAAGTTGGAGCCAAGATCCAATTGGCTATCCTTCTGATCATCCCTTCGCCAAGGTCTGAAGCAATGTCGGTCCTTGTGGGTCACTTCTTGGGAAATTCTTGGGATGCTGCTTCCACCGTCTTAGCAGATATCAGTGGCTGCGGCGGTGTTGGTTGGGACGATAACGACAAGCCTTTCAGCATGCGCGACCGATAGGGGAATCATTAACGCGCAGCCTCATAAGAGGATATCGCGCAGCCTAATAGCCTAAATAGGCCTAAGTAGTAAGCTACAGCTAGAGTACCTTCAGAGGCTAATTTACTATAGGAGATAGCCCTCTAGGTAGTGTACCGTGGGGTGGAGCAAATAACCATAACAAACAACTTTGATATGATAGAATTGCAATAAACTGAGTATGATACAAGATAGGTAGTAGGAGTCTGTCTAGGTTCTTGCATATCCGTCTCTGAGTCCTTAAGTAGTCCTCTAAAAAGGCTAATACAACTCCTCTATATTAGGCTAATTCTTATAGTAATTTAACTAAAATAGGTAGTACAATCGCTAACGTACGCACAGGCAAAACTAGCTAGCTTATTAGGCTGCGTGATATTCTCTTATGAGGCTGCGCGTTAACGATTCCCGATCGATAGCAGGCCAAGATGCTGTAGTCTCACCAGCCGATACCCACCTGCTCGATGGAGCATGCCCGGCCAAGATGTGTTTGCCGTAGCATATGCTGGCATGGGTATTAATTCCACGCGACCACCCACTTGTTGCGCAGTGGTAGCTCGATCTCATCCGCTCAATTGTGATCTTTCTTCGCGGCTTTTGATCTTTCGTGTCGAAGCGTGAGCTCCTTTTGCAGTTATCATGACTTCAACTACCGCGCAGAATGCGGTCGATATGGCCATGAGCCACGAGCCCAAGGCCGCGACGCCCATGTACGAAGCCACCGAGAAGCAAGCTTTGTCTGGAAAGGACGTCGCCTCAAGCACTGCGGGCAGCCAGCACGTCGCTCCTGTAGTCGAGTTCGAGGCCGACCTTGAAGGCGAAGAGCCAACTGAGGAAGAGCTAGCAACACTCCGTCGCGTATCTGGCAAGATTCCCTGGACCGCATTTACCATTGCCTTTGTTGAATTGTGCGAGCGATTCGGGTACTATGGTTGCCAAGTGCTTTGTACGTCTTCACCAATAAGTTACATAACCGCATACTGATTTTGCCAGACACGAACTTTATCCAACAGGAGCTTCCTGTAATCGATGGCGTCGTGCAGAGCACCGGTCGCGACCCTCGATCTGACGGTCAACCTGGTGCTCTCGGCATGGGACAGCGCGCCGCCTTCGGTATCACCCAGTTCAACTCCTTCTGGTCCTACGCCACACCCATCATCGGCGCCATCATTGCCGACGAGTACCTCGGACGATTCAACACTATCTTCTTCGCCATTGCCTTTTCGCTTGTCGGTCACATTTTGCTCATCGTTTCGGCGATTCCCACGGTGTTGACCAGCGGCAATGCGATTGCGCCATTCATGCTCGGTCTTATTCTACTCGGTTTCGGAACTGGTGCTTTCAAGGCCAACATCAGTCCCTTGATTGCGGAGCAGTACATGCAGAGCAAGCCCAGGGTTATTGTCGAGGCGAAGACGGGCGAGAGGGTTATTACGGACCCCAACATTACCATCTCGCGAATCTTCTTGGTAAGTTGATCACCTGATGGTACGCTACACCACCGAAGAGCGCTAGCTAACATCCATTTAGTACTTTTACATGTTCATTAACGTCGGTTCTCTCACTGGTCAAATTGCCATGGTATACGTGGAGAAGTACGTGGTAAGTACTATTAGATCTTCTTGACTTTGGAAGCTGTAGACTTACATCATTTCAGGGCTTCTGGTGCGCGTGGTTGCTGCCCACTATCATGTTCTGCTTCTGCCCAATCGTCCTCTGGATCTGCAAGGGCAAATATCACCTTAACCCACCTACGGGCTCTGTCCTTATCCGCGCCATCAAGCTTCTGAAGTTGGCTTGCAAGGGCAAGTGGTCGCTCAACCCCGCTCAGACTCGCAAGAACTTCAAGAGCGAGCGCTTCTGGGAGGATGTCAAGCCCAGCCATCTCGGTGCCAGCAAGCCTCACTGGATGCAGTTCGATGACGCGTGGGTCGACCAGGTCGCTCGTGGTCTACGTGCTTGCTCTTGCTTCACATGGATTCCCCTTTACTGTAAGCCTCGTCCAGTATTCTTGATAAGACTCGTGGCTAATCGTCAATATAGGGCTGTCTTACAACCAGATGACCAGCAACCTGACATCCCAGGCCGCCACTATGGAGCGTAACGGTATCCCCAACGACATCATCACCAACCTGAACCCCATCTCGCTCGTCATCTTCATCCCCATTGTCGACAACTTCCTGTACCCCGCGCTCCGCAAGGCCGGCATCAAGTTCACACCCATCAAGCGTATCGCATTCGGTTTCCTGCTCGCCTCCCTCGCCATGGTCAGTGCCTCCGTCATCCAGCACTACATCTACGCCACCGGAGAGTGCGGCAAGTACATGAACTCGTGCAACACCTTTGCGCCCGTCAACGTGTGGACGCAAGCCGTTCCATACGTGCTCATCGGTTTCTCCGAGATTTTCGCATCCATCACCGGTCTGGAGTTTGCCTTCACCAAGGCTCCCAAGAACATGCGGTCGCTTGTTACTTCGTACTGGCATTTCATGTCTGCGTTTTCCAACGCGCTTGGCCAGGCGTTTGTCTCGCTGTCCGAGGACCCGCTCCTTGTTTGGAACTACGCCACCGTTGCTATCTTGGCGTTTATTGGAGGTGCGTTGTTTTGGTTCCATCAGCGCCCGACGGACAAGCAGGAGGACATCCTCAACATGCTTCCCGACTCGACGTACATGGGCAAGGACCGCAGGCACAGTGTTGCCGAGGAGAGTGCCAGCCATGCTTAGGCGGTTGGCGAGATACGGGGTATATAAGTCGGGTGAAGGATCGATGTTCGACGTGGAGACGAGGCGATGATACCTAAACTGATGATATGAATCATGAACCACTGTGCTCATTCATCCACTGTCGTTGCTCGTGTCTCTGTTGCCTTCTATTCCGCTTTCCTCGCCCAGTGCCATCTGCCTTGAAACCCCCCATGACCCAATCAAGGTATCGCAAAGCCTCCCATATTACCGTGCTGGCATCCATTCTCTCAGCTTCTCTACCGCGTTCATCGCAGCCATAAATTCCTTCTCCCGCCTCAAAAGGTCCTCATGTTCTTTCAATATCGCAGCGCTCTGACAGCCTGTTTCCTCGCCCGGGACCGCGAAGTGAGTACGCGACCTGGTGCACGGGCGCTATATGGAGCCAACGTGGTGGCTCGACGCGACGTGTGCTGGCGGACTGGCGCGTCGATAATCGTGTATTGGCCGTATTTTATAATGCGCTGAGGCGCGATAGTGATCATAGAACTTCAGGCGATAGATGCTTTCCACATACTAGCGAATCAAGAATTGTGGTGTAGAAGTGCAAAACGGTGTCGTGTCTGGAGATGGTTGGGATGGCGGACGTGCTAAATTTACCCCACTCCCACGCGTCCGACGTCCACGCGAGGCTGCTCCACCACCACGACACATCCGTGGACTGCGTGCACCACATGCTATCCGTTTTCGCACACTTCTCGGAGCTGCTTTCTGTTCTTCTTGCACATAATCACACAGGGTTGGGACGAAATGTTGAGTTGGCGATCTCAGTGACGCCCTGGTGGCGTTACAGCTCAGAAAAAGTATCACGAAAGAATGTACCGATGGTCACCCGACGCGGATTTAGAAAATAGCTTGAGCACTGGAGCATCGTTCTGTACTGACATGGTGGTCCGGTTGGATGCGCACGCCAGCCCTCTATTTTTGGGTCAATGGCTGATCTGGAATGCTGCAATTACTGGGCGAACCTTCTCTCGACTCGAACCTAGCCATTCAGAATCATCATAACGAATGAGAGCCATCGTACCTCGTGTAATGTCAAAGACAGCTGGCCCATTCTGCAATACCTAGGAGATGTCACACCATGTCACAGAATTTGTCGGACGATATGGAATATCCAAGCTCCTCATTGCTGACCAATTTCACTACAATTGAAGGTGACGCCACCGACTGGGGACTCAACAGTGCTTGGATGTGCTCAGCTTGGGCAGCACCAGGACTAAGTTCGAGCTTCGCTTGTACCTCGCAATTCCTTATGTGTCACAAAGGCACGTGGAGACTGGGCCACAACTCCGGCTTCAAGGTCGATTATTGCCTTGCTTTGGACAACAGCCAAGTCATGGACAATGCATGCGCGTTGCGGTCTAGCCCAGCCATCATGATCATTGTCACTGGGCCAAATTTGTTCAAGTGCTTCTGCATCGCATGGACAACATATCTATATCGTCGTGATAGTTGGTCACGCAATACCAGAAGTTCCATGTCTGAAAATGTTAGCAACAGGATTAAGGGGGACCGGGAACGAAGACTACTCCATCTTGTCCCCTTGGCGATGCAGTTGCTAGTTTTCTTGACGAGCGCGATGAACATACACAAGGTTTGGATCTGTCGAATATGAAGACTTTCTAAAAAGGATGGCCGATCAGGCCGTATCGAGCTCGTCGTGCGATGCCCAGTTCGGTGCGCTAGTTTCGTGCAGCAAGCAAGCGGCGCTGGGTGACTACCCTGTCACTGTGACTACGAGATTGAAGAATTGGTGATAGCCGCTAACCTTCCGCAGTTGTTCCACTCTCATTTCTGTTGTAGAAGTCCCGCTTGGTCTACCCATATCCAGTCACCGCGCTGTAGGCTTGAGTGTCGACCTCGCCTCGCTTTGGAGCTACGGCGTTGGCGATGCAAGACAATGGGGCGTAGCCTTGACCGGCTTCATGCGTCCGCGCAACCAAAGATCCGGCTTCTTCTTCGCCGTATTCTTCGCTGACATATTTCAGATCGAGGTCAGTGCCCTCTACCTGTTGTATAACAATCTCATTACTGTCATGGTAGCTGCCTCGGAATGGAACGACTTCATCTCAGAGCGCGAAACACTTTGACTTTCAGTACCTCGGGGCATACAACGCTCTTACTACTTCCTTTCGCTGCCATATATCGATACTCACTTGCCCTCATGATCTTTTCAGGTCTGCTACATTGGCTCATCTCGCAAAGCGCCTTTGTGGTCCAGACCGTAGCATATACGCCCAGCTTCGAGCAAAACACACATATGGACGTGTCTTCAATCTGCTTTTCCAGCATAGGAATCATGTTTCCCGTTGCAATCGGATTAGTGCTAGTTTTCTTCATAATCTTTGTTAGATTTTCTTTCCGCTTCGGCTCCAAAAAGACAAAGGACGATAGCCGTGATCTCGCACAGACAATGCCGTTACTTAGTACGCAGTGCAGCAATAAGCGCCAACTGTCACCGAAACAAGGACGACGAGGACCGTTCGCTTGTACCAGTGATATGGGGTTTTGTCGGAGACAAGGAAGGAGACAGTGAAGGGCATTACACTTTCACGATTGCACGCGATGTGGGACCTTCGGCCTCGGGGTGATCTAGCTCGGTGCCAAATCTACATGTGTCAACAGCTATCTCGAATCTTACGAACCTGCGCAAGTGTTTGCGCCAGTAGGAAAACACCATACAATGGACCATTTTAGTTTTGCTTCGATAGACATGCTGTGAGCGCTTTCAGTCGAATAGTATACCCACGTGCTCAGTGCTGGTTTGAACGACACCAACGCTCGCCTTTAGTCGTGAGACCACGTGTTCAGGATCCATCTACGAGCCATACAGTCGGAGCCACAGAACATTCACTGTGAAAGTGAAATCTCAACGCTGCCTGCGTGCGCATCAACACAAGCTTGGGCTGCTCTCCACCACTGATCGTGAACTGTCAACAGGATCATCGACCAAGCACCTCAACGACTCAAATATCCTCTACTGCACGCTTAACGCTCTCCGCACCAGTGTCGGCACCCTCTATCAACTACACCCAACATCAACGATACTCGGTCTGTGCCTTCCACAACCAATTTATCCTCGCGCCCCAGACCCCGGCATCGCTATTGCTCTGCATCCTTCCCATCATGCCCATCACTGCTGAAGAACAAGCTCTGATCGCCACCTATCATCTGAACATCACCAAGCATGAAGAGCTCAAGACCAAAATCGGAGAGATCCAGGAACAGATCATCCGTCGTTGTGCTGGAGGCTCTTCTTGCGACATTCTTCGCCATCTGAAGTTCGAGCTATCTGAGGCCAAGGAGGGTGCTGCCGATCACTTGGTGGCAGCATGTAAGGCTCTCCGCACCATCCACACCGAGATGGATGAGTGTCGCCTTTCGGGCACGGAGCAGAGCATTGCGAAGCTCAATCAACTAGAGGCTGCCATTAGTTCTGCGTCGAAAATGCACTAGAAAAGCGAAAGACCAGGATCGAAATGATGGCGCGAGATTCAGTGCTCGGAAAGACGGTCAGGATCTGGTAGATCTGCATAAAGGCGTCGAGTGTCACACATCGGCACCACATGTCCTTTCACATACCACGAGGTCGCGCATCTCCATGAGGCATTTTGTGGTCATCAACACTCTGGGACAACTCGGATGAACAGTTGCAATATAAACTCCTCCCCGTGCTTCCAACTAAAGCTCCATATTCCTGGCTTGCATCCTCTTCAATGACCCTGATCAAAACTCCATGTTGCTCTTGATGTCTGTGATCTCTTTCGATAGTCTATCCAACACCACCTTCGCCCTCTCCTTTACCTTTGAATCAAATTGTACTAACTCGTACTGATTCTCAAGACACAAGGCTTTCACCTGACCCGTAATGCTACTGATCTGGCGCAGGTCAGAGCGCACCTTCTCCAAATCCAAAAGAAGGACCAAGTAGCACCCGGTAACTTCCTCGTCGAGGCCTTTGGTGTAGCGTGCGAGCATGTCTTTCGTAGTCTCGGAAATGATGTCGTACTCTTGAGGATCTGCAGCCTCGTTGTAGACTCGAAGCTGGTGTATGTAGTTGCGAAGGACCTGAACAGGATGTTTCATAGGGGCTGTCATAATAGATGATTCAAAGGGAATCTCTGTGGCAGCAAGCTTAGGTGAAAGACGAACCAGCGCTGATTACGGCCTACATAAATCACTACACTTGCTTGCTAGAAAATTTACTAGGCACATCACTTGACTAGCTAAGCTGATTGTGACATTCAAACTCGAACAATCGCAAATAGCCTCCTCTTGATGTTCATGCACGAAGTTTGGATATACAACAGCTTGCGATGCGGACCAATTACTCCGGCTGCCAAGAGAAAACAATCTGGATCCCTCCTTGAAGCATTTTTGCAGGCTATGTAGCATATAAAACTACTGTGAGGTGATCATCAACAAAAGCCTGTGCGCAAGTGGATGGACCGAGAGCGGAGTTCGATGAGCTTGCCACGGCAGAACCTCGGGAAGCTCTTGAAGAACTAAAGAAGATGCGAACTACCTTTGGCGCAAAAAATGCACGGTGGATTCAATATTGTACCGAGTAGATAGATGAGTTCGCACCAATCAATAGTACCAAAGTCCATGCTAAATCGGCCCATAACAACCGTGGGAGCTAGGAAGCACAGACCCCGCGCGCTCCAGTTTCTTCGAGTCGGTCCAAAAGGACAGGGAACCCAAGTCCGTGGATAAAATAATGTGACATTATGAATCGTGCTCAGACTTGCAGATGCGATGGAGTTTTTGGATGCGTTCTAATCAATCGAGAAGATGACGTACAGAGCTAAGCCCGCGCTAATAGCATGAAGACTAGCGCAACGCGGAGGTCCGGCTATATGTTAAAACATATGTCCCAAGCACTACACTACTACTATAAGTCCTTACATCTCTGACTACATCTAACAACGTCTTGTTCATCTTGACATTTTACAAAGCTCTGCTGAAGTGCAAGACAAACCACCAATAAGGGCGAGCCTAACCCAGCGCGGGACGTACAGAATAAATCACCGCGGATCATTGACTTGAAATGCAGGGGCTTCCCCACTGCCGTTGCACGCTTCTCCGCATTCCGCCTGTTCCGTCACAACCTTTACCTGCATAGCGCCGCCCTTCCCACGCTAGAAGCATTTCGATTCGATCGTCGTCGTATCGTTACAAGCTTTTAGGCTGAATACTGAAAGGCTTGACCTCGAACCACTGTTAATCATCGTCACTCAGGGACTCGTTACGATGAAGGTGCGCGTGACTTGCGCAGTCCAGCCCCGTTGGTAAGGTCGGACCGTGTTGTTCCTCCAATGGCAGGTGCTAGATGTGCGGATCATTGCATGCTCTACAGATGCGTATACCTGGAGGATATGTAAGTTTAACCATCTCAAGAGATACATAACTAGAGACTGTCTTGCCCCTGCGCGATTGCTGTTGCCCATTGTTGTGCATTCCGACTGAACTTTACCATGCGAATAATTCTTAATTTGCTCCTGGCTACAGGCCTTGCTCTCGCAGAAGATGGCTCAAACATGTGGCTACGAAACGCGCCTTTCCGTGGTGCCGGCAATCACACGGCACTCCCAACACGGATCCTCGCTCTAAATGCGACAAAAGGCAGTCCAGTATATACTGCCCAGCAAGAGTTGGTGAATGGCATTCAGGGCATCTTTGGAAAGCAACTGGAAATAGCAAATTCGACTAGCGATGGCTGCTCCGCCATTTACGTCGGCACAGTGGAAGCTTACCAAAGCATGTCCAGCCTGCCAAAAGAAGCACGAGATCTGGAGCAAGATGGATTTTACTTGAGCACTGAGGGTGGCAATGTCACCATCGTCGGGTCCAACGAACGCGGCGCTCTGTATGGAGCCTTTGAGTATCTCTCGCAACTAGCTCAAGGCAAATTCCAGCCTGCTTCAACCGTCTACAATCCTCAGGTACCAATCCGATGGACGAATGAGTGGGACAATATGGACGGAAGCATTGAGCGTGGCTATGCTGGCCCTTCATTCTTCTTCCGGGATGGTTTCGTTGTCACTAATGTTACTCGTGCGGCTCAGTACGCTCGTCTGCTTGCGTCTATTCGCATCAACGGAATAATCGTCAACAACGTAAACGCCAATGCGACTCTGCTCAGTGATAGAAACATCGAAGGATTGGGGAGACTGGCAGACGCCATGCGGCCTTATGGTGTACAATTGGGAATTTCGTTGAATTTTGCATCACCACAAACGTTCGGAGGTCTCAAAACCTTCGATCCTCTCGATCCGACGGTGGATGCTTGGTGGACCAACATTACAGATGTGATTTATCAAAGAGTCCCGGACATGGTTGGCTATCTCGTAAAGGCAAACAGCGAAGGCCAACCCGGGCCGTTGACCTACAATCGCACACTTGCCGACGGTGCGAACATGTTCGCACGAGCGGCAAAACCTCACGGCGGAATCATCATGTTTCGCGCATTTGTCTACGATAACCACATCAATTACTCCGATTGGAAAGCGGATCGGGCCAACGCAGCAGTCGACTTCTTCGAAGAGTTAGACGGTAAATTTGACGATAATATCATTGTACAGATAAAATACGGACCGATCGACTTTCAAGTGCGTGAGCCAGTAAACCCGCTGTTATCCACCCTACGAAATACCAGTACCGCAATTGAGCTACAGGTCACCCCAGAGTATCTGGGCCAAAACGATCATCTGGTCTACCTTGGTCCACTCTGGAAAGAGATTCTAGAGTTCGATCTTATGGCGGACAACCGCACTTCAAAGGTCAAAGACATTATCTCGGGTGAGCGCTTCAACCGGCCACTTGGCGGTTATGCAGGTGTTCCAGGTGCAGGTTCCAATACTACCTGGCTTGGAAGCTTTCTCGCGCCATCCAACTTGTATGCATACGGAAGACTAGCTTGGAACGCTTCCGAAGATTCTGTGGATATCCTCCAGGATTGGATTCGCTTGACGTTTGGTTCGGACGAGCAGATCATGAACACTATTGTTGATATGTCGATGAGGTCATGGCCGGCATATGAGGGTTACAGCGGCAACCTCGGTGTTCAGACCTTGACTGATATTCTCTACACCCATTTCGGACCAAACCCTGCCTCTCAGGACAACAATGGTTGGGGCCAGTGGACCCGCGCCAATAATTTCAGCATTGGTATGGATCGGACAGTCCGGAATGGTACCGGAAACTCAGCTCAGTATCCGCCATTGATCGCCGACATGTATGAGAACGTCGAGACGACGCCAGACAACTTGTTGCTATGGTTCCATCATGTCCCTTATACACACCGCCTGAGATCCGGCAAGACAGTCATTCAGCACTTTTACGACGCGCACTACGAAGGTGCCGCGACGGCACAGCGCTTTGTTAAACAATGGGAATCTCTCAAAGGCAAGATTGATTCTCAACGTTACGAGCATGTGCTGTTCAAGCAAAAGTTCCAGGCGGGCCATTCTTTGGTCTGGCGTGACGCCATCAACATGTTCTATTACAATCTCTCTGGAATCCCAGACGACCTTGACCGCGTTAACAACCATCCATACCGCATAGAAGCCGAGCACATGACGCTTTCTGGCTACAAACCGTACGCTGTCAGCCCATTCGAGACTGCATCTGGATATCATGCTATCGTCACTACATCGAACAGCACGACGGGCACTGCTAGTACCAATGTGACTTTCGCGTCGGGCGTGTACGATATTGCTGTGAATTACTTCGACCTTATCGGCGGGAAAGCGAAGTACCGACTCGAAGTCGGTAATAAAACAGTTGGTCAGTGGGTCGGTAACCACGAAGATATCCTGGGGCATGCGCCTTCGGTTTATCTTGACGGCCACTCAGCGACGCGTATTACTTTCAGTAACGTGACCGTTAAGCAAGGAGACGAGGTGCGCATCACGGGTCAAGCGAGCGGTATCGAACCAGCACCGCTCGACTACATATCATTCCTCCCTCTAGGCGTAGTCGATTGATATGTCGAACCAGAAATCGAATCAATGAGCGTAATCTTTTTCCACATATGCAGTAAAAATAAAATCATGTTTTCGTGTTCGACGGCGTCCAAACGCCCCTTGACGATTTCATTTCAACCCGTCGCCTGTCTCCACTTCATCTAACCGCAAACAACATCTGCATCCGTGCGCAAGCCGCATGGTCTCGAACGATTGGTGCTTTTCTACCCACATAATATCGCCACACCTGCCTGTGCCTGAGCTAACTGTAACGCCTTCGCATCAGACAGCGTGTTAACAGCAAGCCACACATTGTGCTCTGGTGTCGCATATGAAAGACATGGTCATGCTTGCGGGAGGAGCGGAGTCAGCTGCGGCTCCGTATCCGGCGCTTTCGTTCGACGCCAGCAGTTTGAGGTGTAGTTGACATCCTTGGCCCATCTTGCTGGTGAACGGGCCCTCTCCGCCCTCTGCCAAAGGGGTCGCGAACATCACTCACGATTATCACCAGCTCACCACAGCACAACCATTGGATCTGACATCGTCCAACGTATCGCATGAGCTCGGGAAATCTACAGCGACCAATTTTGATAGCAATCGGTCAATATCATGTGGTTTGTGTGCTAGTAGCGGCCCCGCGATGCCTCAGTCCAGCACCGTAAGCGCCAGGTGCGCTGCCTTGAATATTTCAATTGCCCAAGCGAGTCCTCTCCTCGACCACCGTCTGCGCAACAGCTAACATCCATGACGGCAGGTCATACCAGATATCAGTCAATTTGCGCGCAAAGTGCGAGATGCGCGACATGATCTGAATGCAATCAACAATGATCTGTTGATTATCCGGACAGGTCTTGGCATTGCACAGGACGACTTTTCCAGCTCTCGCTCAGTGTTTCCAGAAGCACTTCTAGATGCTTTCACGCAAGTACTGGACTCTTGTGACAACACTAGCGAACGTGTCCACAAAACCTTCATGAGACTCAATTCCAGTTTACTGCCTCAAGATGACTGGCAAACTTCAAAGAATGGCGTTCTCGCCAGCATGCGACAAGATCTGGAGGGCTCAAGAATGGTGCTGGACCTATCACTTGACTACCTGGCTTTGTACGTGCAGATACCAGGACAGGAAACTACCATCGATTCATTTCTCGGGGGTTATGTTAGCAGTATCACCACAGCTACCGATGAGCTCTTGAAGAAAACGGACATCGAAGAGATCCAAGTCAATCACATTGCACGAGAGCGATTACCTTCGCTTCTCCAGGCGATTCGTCTACTTAGGTCATGCATTACTGCCATGTCGAGAAAGAAGAAGGCGGTTGTGCCACGCACGACAACTCCACGACCAGATTCTCTGGAGCCCGCACTAGGTGAATCGCGCCGGAGTCTAAGATATGCCCCATTGCACGAAAACACAATGTCATCGTCTTCTTCTTCCAAAAAGGGTATTGGAACCTGGCTGGCAGGTATACCGGTCTCAGACGATGCTCAACCGCTGCGGCACTCGAGAATTGTGGAAATTTCGGTGCCGAAGACGAGTCGAAGAAGCAGATCAAGAGCGTCTCTCCGCGAAACACTCACACTATCACGTGGCACATTTTACACGGACGATGGCTTGACGAGCCCCACTTTGACTACAGCGCCCGAGTCGCGCCTCAAGAAGACACGCAGTTGGAGTTCCGGTATAACAGCGCAATACGCAACCCATGACTCTTCAACAACGAAAGTGCCATCGAAATACTCGTCATCGAAGTACACACCATCAGTCGCCAGCTCTAACGTCTCCGTCCTCCACAAAAAGATCATGTGCGACAAGGTCGCCGTGGCGAAAGAAAACCGAAAAAATCTCGACGTCAGCTCACGAGTAGGCGTAGACCGCATACTCGCCAATGTACCCGCTGAAGCCACGGCCATCGACGTCGAAAGAATACTCTGGGAAGGCGCGAATCCCATGGTAGCGCATGCCGAATTCGGATACTTTTTTATTCGTGCTGCATACGAGATGTCGCCAGACATTCTCAGAGTGCTGCTTGATTTTGGTGCAGACATCACTAAAACTATGCCTTTGCCGAACATTTACCACTCCGTTATACACGCAGCAACTCTGGGCGCGCAACTACCGACTCTGGAGTACCTTGTTTCTTTGGGCCATTCGATCGACATGCTGAACTCCGCGGGCGAGACGCCTCTTGTTCTGGCGACGAAGACGCCGGGATGCTTCGAGGTGGCGAAGTACTTGCTAGACCAGGGCGCGGATGTTAATCATGAGACGGAAGATGGCGAGACGCCACTATATCTAGCGCTCACGGGCAAGGCCGTCGAGGGGAGGGAGAGGAGTCGCATGATTGAGATGTTGCAGCAGTATGGGGCGGAGGGAAATGTACATTTGGGAGATGGTGGAAGGGGAGAGAGGGATAAGAAGTGGAGGATGGTGCTAGGGATTACTTGAGAAAGTGCGGGCACAGGAAGATGAGGAATGAATCGAACATATAACGTCATAGTCTTTTGAGGTGAAGCTCAGCTTGTGTACATCTTCACGCGGTAAGCGGTGAGTGCCGCGTTCCGGCTGTCAATGATGTGTCGGCGTCCGCCAAAGTCGCCGTCGATATTATGCTTGCGGCATGGTCCGTACTTACAGTCAGTCTCTCCATGTGTCACACTGAGCTATAACATCGACGCCTCGAATACAATCGAGATACGCATTCAACGAATTTTGCTCCCGGTACTCTTCAATTTTTGATATGAAAGGATGGATGGTTGACTGTCCATACATTCAATTGTCACGAGTTACCAAATCGCCAAATAAATTGATATCGATTTTTCTTCTTGTTTTTACAACAACAAAGCACAAATCCATCGAATCCACAAATCCACAAATCCAATACTTTACTTCTCGATTATCAAATTTCTCCAGTCAACGATACAAACTTCCACCCGCCCTACATCGAAGACCGCAATCAGATACCATGTGCCATAACAATCATGAGTGGTATAAGCAATGTGGCTGCTATGGTCTCGTATCTCCCGCACCGTGCGGGAGGAACTGCGCACGACCTTGGCCTACACGATGGGATATAAAGGACACCTTGTGTGAAAAGTGCAAGAAAGCCCCAATTTACGACAATCAACGCCCAGGTTGAGCGTTGGGATGCGGCAGACGGGTGGCATGGGGGGAATTGAGGGTTATCAGAAAAATGTGTCTTGGACAGGAGGAAACACAATACGGAATGAAGTTGAAATACCAGAGCTTTTCGCTTACAAAATTATCGTGCCTGTTTGAATTCGTTGAAGCTGACCTGCTACACTACAAGAGCGTGAGAAAGTTGACGTAGGATAACTTAATGGCATTTTCAGCATTTCGTGAATTGTTTGGTAGCTTACAGATCAAATGATATAGTCCCTGATAGTAAACTAAGTACGATCAGGGTGCGCCACGAAATGTGATATTATCTGGGATTGCTGATATTTTGAGAATATGATAATGTTGTGAGTGGAATTCGTCTTATAACACTACATTTCTGCTTAGCTCGCGTGCCGTTTTGGAAATGTGACGCAAGAAGCAACATTGTGGATCTAAAAAGTTTTTCATGCGACACAACCGCAATATCAATTTGAAGGTCTCAGAAAATCGTGCGTCGCACGTCTTGTGCTACCTCTACTGCATGGCAGTTGATGAGGCAGGTGCTATCGCAGCTTCATCACCGACCTCCCCCAAGCCTTCCTTGCACTCTTCGCAACCTCAGCACCTGCGCCTGCCCTTTGAGTCTCGCTAAGCAAGCGAAAACAACGCACGTCTGCTAAAACGATAGGCTGCACAATCATCACAGGTCGCGGTGCATTGCACCACTCTGCCATGGTGGTTATAACCCTCTGGAGTCTGCAGCACATCAACAAACACCAGATGGAAGAGTCCTCTTACCGTCTTTGGCAGCACGATCTTCCAAAGTCGGTTGGGTTTCGAAAGCGCCTTTGTTCGAATCTACTGAAGGTCAGTCATGCACTCCAAATCCGCACATGCACCGATACCCACAGAGATGAGAAAACTTCCTAAGCTCACGACTAAGAGTCATGTGAGACAAAAATGTCAAGCGGAAACGCGGTGATAATATCAAACGAACAACGCAAAAAATCTGAGTGATGACCTCTCTTCCCTGTTAATAAGAAAGTTCAGAGTGATCTTATACTGACAGAAATACGCAGGGAACGGGCCTTCTTTTTTTTTGTGGCTCTGTTGAATATTGGTCCACCGGTAGTTGGTCATATGAGTAACGAACTCGGGATTGGGGATGCGGACCGCCCTATCTTTTATCACATGATGTGGTAATGTACCAGAGAACCCAAGATCGCCAGAACCGTCGCAATTTTTTTTGCAACTAAAAAGGAAATATGAATCGAAATATAAGCCTAAGAAGATGGAAGTACGCGGAAATCCTGATGTAAACCCCAGACTACTGCTACATGATCGAAGAGGATCGAAGATATTATTAAGCCTTTTTACCACGACACTTGGAACACCATGCGTTACCCTGACTTTTGTTTCATGGTCATTCCAGTTCCTAATCCCCGCACATCATGCCCAGCGCCTTGCTGCGCAGATTCAGAACGACGCCCAGATGCCGCGCATTCAGTGGCTCCTGCCTCTTTGTTGCTAGCACGCGCGCCGTCTTTATCGCACTCTTGATCTGTCGGCCGTTAAAATCCCACTTGGCGAGCTTGACAAGATCGGGCTCATCAATCTCGACAGCACCAGGCTCGAAAGTGTCCAAGAAGTTCTCCCAAACCTTCTTGCGGTCGGCTTCTGCAAGAGAGCTGTGCGACAGTGTAATATCGACGCGCGACTCAAAAGCGGTGTCGATGCTGCGCATACGATTCGTTGTAAGGATGATGATGCCGCTGTAGTACTCGAGCAGCCGCAGGAATACGGATACGAGCTCGTTGCGCTGAATGTGATTGGATGATCGCGCTTCCATGAATACGTCCGCTTCGTCTATGAGAAGCACTGCACCGAAATGGCCACAGAGCGCCAAAGCCTTGCCCAAATTCTTTTCAACCACATTTGCAGCGGTGCCCAAATCGCCTGCGCCGAGCTTGTACAGTGGGCGGCGCAAATGCTCCGCCACACTTTCGGCAGTGAGGGTTTTGCCAACACCTGGCGGTCCGCATAGCAGCATGATCATCCCTTGACCTTTCCCACAAATGAAGTCGTCAAAGGTCTTGCCGTCACTGAATTGATCGCGGTCCACAAGAGCAAGTAGTAGGTCTTTCTCATCTTGCGCGAGAACGAGGCTGTCGAACGCGCGTTCTGCCCGGGAATGTCGTGCAGTTTGGCAATGTCGAGGAACTCCCATAGTTTCCTCTCGATGTTGAAGCATCTTACTTTCGGCTGTGCGAGAAGGCATTGATCTTCAGTCAACGGCGACAAATCAATCTCGGCAGATGCAGCCGAAGCGCTCGGCACAGTGGAAGAGTATTGGTTCATGGATTGAGCCCATGAAAGTCCATGGATCTCATCAAGGCTCGCGTACTCAGGGAAACGACAGAGCTCATGCTTGTAGTATGCAAGGGTATCGATGACCATGCGTTGGTTTATACGCTCTTCGTGCTTGTCGGTGTAAGCTAGAAAATGGTGTCCGCGCAACTTTTCGTACAATCGACCACGTTCGATCACAATCTTTCTGATATTGGCTACGTCAGGCAGCCCAACCAGTGGCGACACAGCCAACGCAGTTAAGGCCCGGAGTCCGCTGTACTCATTCTCGAGCCAAACCTGTGGGCTCAGCCCACATCGCCTACCGTCCCATTGAACGACGTCCACGCTGATCTCGAAGCGCGGCGGTTCATTTGGAGGGCGGGCATATCTGATGCTCCTGAAAATACCCGCCGCCATAGTCTCGTGGCGGAGAATGATAGCGCCTGGTATGTAGGCAATAGGAAGATCAAAGAAAGCTACGTGACCTGTCTCCTCGAGTGTCTTGACTTTCTCGAACGACTGCTCAAGAAGCGGTTCCAGGACGCTGCGTAATAGCTGCAAAATGTTCTAGCGCTACTGAATTGCGTTCGACCGTTTCAGTGTACGCAATGAAGTCTTTCTATTGATGTATTAATGGTAGAAATGGTGGCGAGAATGACTTCAGCTTGTGCTGGGTGAGTCATTATGAGTAAGTTGTGTGGCTTCATTCTTACCTTTCCTCTTACAGGATTTCCCCATTCCAGGCTAACTATCAACGCCTCGCCGCAGCATACTTCGTGGTCGTCGGCGCTGGTGTCATTGGTCTCGTCCAGGCTCTTGAACTGCGCACGAGATATCCTCATGCCAAGATTGTGGTTGCTGGAAAGTATCTGCCTGGAGACTCAGCGCCAGACTACACTTCTGCTTGGGGAGGCGCAAATTGGTTCCCAGCTGCAAGAGACAATGGACCGCAGGAAGATATGGAGGCTATCACATACCGAAAGTTCAAAGAGCTCAGTGCTGCACGGCCCGAATGCGGTATCATACCAATGAATGTCCGATGACACTGCGAGCAGCCGGTTGACCAAGTTGGGATCACAAAACCCGCCACGGGTAAGTTGTGGTTCGAGGAACTTGTGGGCGGCTTGGTTGAAATCCCTGGAGAGAAGAGCTGCCCGATGGATGTGCTTTTGGCTATGAGATGGCCAGCTTCGTCATCGATGTGCAGAAGTATTTGCCATGGTACGAAGGGTTTTTTGTTGATCAATAGACAATGGTCACCGAATATCCCTTAGCTTATCGACCCTGCTGACAGATAAGAAAGGCTGCAGACTGAGTGCACGAGATTAGATATCGAGATTCATCGGAGAGTTTTCGATCACATTTGCGATGCTTGTCGGGCTTATCCTGAAACAACAGCCGTGTTCAATTGTACAGGCATTGGAAGCCTGACGTTGGGAGGAGTGGAGGACAAGAAGATATATTCAGCCAGGGTCCGTCCTTTCCACAAGTCACCTGGAATTCAACTGCACAAAATTTTCTTTCCTTCGGATATTTTCAAGCTCATGCAATTGTGTTACCTAGGGTCAGATCGTACTAGTGGAAGGCCCCGAGAAGCCAGTCCGGAAGATGTACTTCCGCTCGCCTCACCGCGATGGTGAAGCCACCCACGTCTTTCCTAGAGGGGAGCGCGGCGGAATAATACTCAGAGGTTGCAGACAAAAAGATCGATGGGATGGCGAACCTGAGATGGACTTCGCTGAGATCATCAAACAGCGTTGTTGTGACTTGGTCCCCGAGCTTGGCCGCCCTGAAGATTTGAAGGTCATCAAGCACGGAATAACGGAGTAGGGCTAAGACGTAAGTATCCGAACAAGTCTGAGACTCTAAAAGATACCAATTGAGTGACATATAGCTGGGAGAGAAGGAGGGTCATGAATTGAGGTGGAGAAGATTGAGGGTAATCTGGTAATTCACAACTATGGCGCAGGAGGGACTGTTTTTCAGGCTGGATGGTAGTACTCTCTTTTCTCTTCCATATTCAGACGACGCATCTGAAACATTCTGCAGGGGATTGGCGCAGTATGCTGCGGATTTGCTCCCTAATTGTTTGGCTCGTTTATGAGACATGCAGCGACAGCTTTAGTTGAAGTTTCAGGCGGATATGTCCATGATCATCGAAAAATTATCAGGAGATACCACAGTTCTCATGGCAGGCACCAGACATAGGAGAGACGAAATGCAAGACAGTAAATACATAGGGGTCAAAAGCATGACTTCCTGTTACTAAAGGTCAACGACCATCACTGAAAGCGGATAGAGCTCCAGGCGATAGGATGTCCCTACACAGTTTTTGTTGCATCTGATGACCTGCAGCACTATGGTAACGTGCCATAGTTATGGTAAAAATGCGTTGACCAACCAGGTGTTAGAGCGTTATCAGGCGACATCTGATGCAGCCAGTCCCCGTTAGTAGCCGCTGCAGGGTCGGCTGAGTCTTGCCGGGCGCGAATTCCCTAGGCGATAGCTTCAAGGGTAGGTACCCACCGCGTAAGAGGCTGCGTTTGAGGCTGCCCAGGTGTATAGCCCTACACCACCGACGCAATCTGAGAGAGACGACCGAAAAGAAGTATAATGTCCAGAACCTCAGACCAAAGGCTGTTGATTGTAGCCGCCGCCCAGTTGGGGCCTATCAAGAGTTTGGATACTCCTCGCTCAGAAGCTCTCGATCGAATGGTCAAATTATGTGCGGGTGCAGCAGAACAGAATGTGAGGCTCCTCGTATTTCCGGAGCTTGCATTTACGACCTTTTTCCCAGGGTACATCATCGAGAAACAGGAAGACTTAGACAAGTTCTTTGAGCCGGCTTCCCCTAAAGACCCTTACGCCATAGTTCACTCGCCTCATGGCAAGCCTCTCTTTGACAAAGCGACGGATTTGGGCATTGACATCTACATTGGCTACGGCGAGCGATGGACGGCAGAAGATGAGAAAGTAACATACTACAACACGGCGATATACTATTCGGCGAGTCAACGGCGCGCCATCGCCAAGTACAGAAAGATCCATCTACCTGGTCGCTATGAGCCCGACACTCGCCCTGGGATCACACAGCAACTGGAAAAACGTGTTTTCGCGGTCGGAGATCTGGGCTTTGAAGCGTTCCGTGTACCTGATCTCATTCCTGGTGCCGTCAAATCTAAGGATGCAACATCACTGAGCGACACGCAAGGCCGGGGTGACCCAATCGTGGGTATGATGCTTTGTAATGATAGGCGTTGGGCCGAAGGTTGGAGATCCTACGGACTACAAGGCGTGGAAATCGTGCTAGTCAGTCACTTCAAACGAACCAAAACCCTTTCAGTCTGAGAAAAATAAGCAACTGACCAAGTTCGGATGTATATAGGAGGGCTACAACACAACAGCTTTCGCACCACAGCACCCAGGAACGAATGAATGGCAGAAACAGGAAGCGCTCTTCCACCACCATCTGTCTAATCAATCTGGAAGCTACACGAATGCATGTTTCAGTATACACGCAGGAAAGGCGGGTAAGGAAGATCACGGTTCGCTCATCGCCGGCAGCAGTATTGTTGATCCGAATGGGCATATTATTGCTGAATCGAAGACTGAGGGTGACGAGCTAGTCTGTGCGACTATTGATCTAGCCATGTGTCGCAAAGGCAAGGAGAGAGTCTTCGATTTCTCCAAGCACAGAAGGCCCGAGCATTATCACAGGCTACTCAACCAGGTCGGTGTTGAAGAGCCAGCTCTTCTAGATTAGAATATAACTGTGTATCGGACGCAGTACATATCTATCATAGCCGTGGAAAGCTTACCAAGCAATATCCTGTATCTTTCTAGAACACATATTGGCTTCAGATGGGATTTCAGAGCATTGCTTCGTTGGTATATAGGCCGTTACTCTCCTGTTCTCCTATCACCTTAGATACTAACGGCTTGAAATGATCAATCCCAGTTATATATGCTTTCGGGGGTACGGAGGATGTAACATCCAATCATCCGCTCCCGAGAAGGGCTAAGGTTTATGGGTCTATAGACCAAGGAACGCAGCAAAGATTATGCAGTGACTATTCGAGACATCAGAGGTGTGTTTATTGCGGGGAAGCAGGCGCGTCGACGATCGTTACCTACATGGGTACGGTAAGTGACGGAGCTACGCGAGTGCCGATCTGATAGCTACCAGGTATGAGATGTATCGAACTTGCCGGCCGCCCCAACAATCGAAGCGGGATCGGCAGATAAGGACTGAAGTATAACCAAGACCACGTCCCTACTCAATGGCCATTCATTTCCCGCAGCGGCAACACCTGTTCCGGCGTTCTGTTCAAACGTCGCAATCGGGTGATGACTCTGCAGCAAAATGATCAATATGACCTCGTTGTCACGAATGGTGTTCTCGTATGTATACCTTCCAAGGTTGTCACTTGCAACGGGTCTTGAACTGATGAATATTTAACTCAAGGTGACGGCTAACGAAGTCTTGCCTGCTGGTCTTGACATCGGTATCCGAGATGGCAAAATAGCTACACTTGGATTTCATCTTGCTGCGCGATCAACCGTCGAAGTCATAGATGCGCAAGGTGCCTTCATCACCCCGGGCGGAATAGATTCTCATACGCACATTCAACAAGACAGCATGCCAACCGGTGATACGTGGGAGACTGCATCTAGAAGTGCTATTGCCGGCGGAACCACCACTGTGTT
>Ga0265780_10002446_pt1 | contig 25129 bp, 18 predicted proteins | sample P1T30metagenome_FD_192432 | JGI IMG/M metagenome (GOLD analysis project Ga0265780, IMG submission 192432) | Plant litter microbial communities from East Loma Ridge, Irvine, California - P1 T30 | ecosystem: Environmental > Terrestrial > Plant litter > Unclassified | place: USA: California... | reverse complement strand
CCCGGCGGCGTCGGCGGCGGCCCCCATGCGCTTGCCGTCTTCCCAGCGCGTCGCCATCGGCTTCTCGGTGATGACGTGGCGGCCGGCCTGGGCGATGCCGATCGCCTGGCTCGGGTGCAGGCCGGACGGCGTGGCCAGCACGAAGGCGTCGGCCTCGCATTCGGCCAGCATCCGGTCGAGGCTGGCGTAGGGGCGGGCGCCGCTGATGCCGGCCGCCTCCTCGCGGGCGCGTGGGTCGATGTCGCACACGCCGGCCAGCTCGCAGCGCGCGGCATGGCTGCGAATGGCGTCGATGTGGTTGCGTGCGATGCGCCCGCAGCCCACCAGGGCGAAGCGGATCTTGCGGTCGAGGATGGGCGGCGGGTAGTGGCGCATGGACGCTCCTGCAAGGTGACGGTTCAGGCCTGGACCACGTTCGGCAGGCGGTTCGGGTACACGCCGCGGGTGTCGACGATCAGGGTGGCGTACTGGCGCACCATGTCGTAGTCGAAAGCGCTGTGGCCGGTGGCGAGCAGCACGACGTCGTAGGACGCGACCGCGGACGGCGTCAGCTCGACGCTGGCCAGCTCGAAGCGGTGCTCGCGCATGCGTGGGAACACCGGCACGTGCGGGTCGGAATAGTCGACCGCGGCGCCGCGCGCGCGCAGCAGCTCCATCAGCGCTACCGAGGGAGATTCGCGCATGTCTTCGACATCCTTCTTGTAGGCGATGCCCAGCACCAGCACGCGGCTGCCCATTACCGCCCGCCCGCGCGTGTTGAGGGCGTCGGCCACCTTGCCGATCACCCAGGTGGGCATGTCGCTGTTGATCTCGCCGGCCAGCTCGATGAAGCGGGTGTGCAGCCCGTACTGGCGCGCCTTCCAGGTCAGATAGAATGGGTCGATCGGGATGCAGTGGCCGCCCAGGCCGGGGCCGGGATAATAGGGCGTGAAGCCGAACGGCTTGGTGGCGGCGGCGCGGATCACCTCGTGGATGTCGATGCCCATGCGGTCGGCGATGATCTTCATCTCGTTGACCAGGCCGATATTCACGGCGCGGTGGATGTTCTCGAGCAGCTTGGTCAGTTCGGCGGCGCGGGTCGAGCTGACCGGCACCACGGTGTCGATGGCGGCGCGGTACAGGGCCAGTCCGGCTTCCAGGCAGGCATCGGTCGAGCCGCCGCAGATCTTGGGAATGGTGCGGGTGTGGAAGTCGGGGTTGCCGGGGTCTTCGCGCTCGGGCGAGAACACCAGGAACACGTCCTGGCCCACGCGCAGGCCGCGCGCCTCGAGCCGCGGCCGCAGTTCTTCCTCGGTAGTGCCGGGATAGGTGGTGCTCTCCAGTGAAAGCAGCTGGCCGGGACGCATATGCGGCAGCAGCGACTCGACCGTGCCGATCACGAACGACAGGTCGGGTTCGCGGTAGGCGGTCAGCGGGGTGGGGACGCAGATCACCAGCGCATCGGCTTCGGCCGCGCGCGCGAAATCGGTGCTGGCCATGAAGCCGGCCTCGCGCGCGGCCTCGACGCTGTGCGCGCCGATATGGGCGATATAGCTGCCGCCACGGTTCAGGCGCGCCACCTTGTCGGCATCGACATCGATGCCCAGCACACGGAAACCCTCCGCCGCATAGCGCAGGGCCAGCGGCAGGCCGACGTAGCCGAGGCCGATGATGCCGATCACGGCATGGCGGTCGCGCAGCCGCGCCAGCAGCTGCTCCAGGTGAACTGATTCAATTTCGTCTCGCATGTTTTCCTCGACAGTGGCAGTGGTTGTGGCAACGATGGATGTGGGTGGCGGCGATGGCGCGGGCCGTGCTCGGGATGCGGCGTCGGCCTAGATCCGGAACGGCACGAATTTACGGACCAGGCCGGCCACCTCGGGCGCAGCATGGGGCGCCGCAGGCGGCAGCGGCACCGGCGCACGCGGCAGGTATTCGGAGACGATCGCCTTGACCATGGATTCGATCGGCCCTCGCTCATGGGTCGCGCACGCCATCATCAGGCAGGTGATGCAGGTCTCAAGTACGCTGGGGCGCAGGGCGCTTTCTTTCATGCGCATGATGCGTGGGTGCTCGCTGGGAAAGACGGTGCCGTCGGTCAGCAATTCCTCGTGCAATTTCTCGCCGGGGAACAGGCCGACGAACTGGATCTCGATGTCGCCGCGCGGCTGCTGGGGGCATCGCTCGCTGAGACCGTGCATGGCGATCATGGTGCGCGCCAGGTCGAGGATGCGCACCGGCTCGCCCATGTCGAGCACGAACACGTCGCCGCCCTTGGCCATGGCGCCCGCCTGGATTACCAGCTGGGCCGCCTCGGGGATCAGCATGAAGTAGCGCGAGACCTCGGGATGGGTAATCGTGACCGGACCGCCGCGCGCGATCTGGCGCTGGAACAGCGGGATGACCGAGCCGGAGGAGCCGAGCACATTACCGAAGCGGACCATGCAGAAGGTGGTGCCAGCGCCGCTGCGGTGGCTGCCAGTGCCGCCAGCGCCCTTGCCGCCAGTGTCGACGCCATCGTGGCCGTCAACATCGCCGCCAGCGCCGCCACCGCCGCCACCAGCGTGGCCCGCCCCCACACGCGCTGCTGCCGCCTGGAAGATCAGTTCCGCGATGCGCTTGCTGGCGCCCATGATATTGGTCGGCCGCACTGCCTTGTCGCTGGAGATCAGCACGCAGGTCTGGACCGCATGCCGCGCCGCGCCGGCGGCGATGATCTGCGCGCCCAGCACATTGTTGCGCAAGCCTTCGACGATATTGTCTTCGACCAGCGGCACGTGCTTGTAGGCGGCTGCATGGTAGATGGTGTCGATCCCGCCGCCGCCCAGCACGCGCTCGACCAGGTCGGCATTGCACACCGAGCCCAGGTGAGCGTGGATGGGCAGGTCGGGAAAGCGCGCGGCCAGCTCTTGCCGGCATGTGTAGAGCGCGTACTCGGAATGGTCGATCAGGTGCAGGCGCGCCGGGCTCAGGGTGACGATCTGGCGGCACAGTTCGCCGCCGATGGAACCGCCGGCGCCGGTGACCAGCACGCCCTTGCCACGCACGCAGCGGGCGAACAGGTCGAGGCGCGGCGGCACCGGTGGCCGCCCGAGCAGGTCTTCGAACTTGATCTCGCGGATGGCGTCGCGTACCCGGACGTTGTCGGGGACCTTGTCGTCGGCCAGGTCGACCAGGCGCGTGAGCATTCTGGTGGGCAGGCCGGCCTGGCCCAGACGCTGCATCAGTTCGCGCAGGCGCTCGGGCGCCGCAGCAGGCAGGGCGATGACGATGGTGCGGATGCCGAGGGAGGCGGCCAGTTCGACCAGGCGGCTGGTATGGAACACGCGCAGGCCGGCCTCGGTGCGTTCGTTGAGGGCGCGCTTGTCATCGAAGAAGCACAGGGGACGGTAGTCGTCACCATCGCGCATGGCCTGGGCCAGCCGGGCCCCGGCTTCGCCCGCACCGTAGATGGCGACCGCGAGCGCGTTGCCGGCGCAGGGGCCCCGCGTGCTGCGCAGCAGCTTGCGCACGCCAATGCGCGACATGACGACATAGGAAAAGGCGATGAACCAGTAAATGGTCAGGGCGCTGCGTGGAAACTGCGCCTCATCGAGGAAGACCAGCGTCAGATAAGCGCACATGACGGCGATGGCCAATGCCAGTCCGGTCAGCGTCAATAAACGGTGATCGATAAAACGGATCACGGCCCGGTATAAATCGGACAGCCAGAATGCGCCGATGGTTAACATGGCGACCAGGAAATAAGAACTCGGCTCGAATTGTTTTGCAAGATGCAAATCGCCACCACGTAATATCATTGCGATTAAAAAACAGATCGGAAGCGCGATCAAGTCCACTGCGATCGCCAGGCCTACCTTCGTGGTGCGATGCATCGATACGATCCTGGCGCACAGCTGGCTAGACAGACGGTGACGGTGACGGTGACGGTGACGGTGAATTGACATGGCAATCGGCTTCTCGCAAAAAGAGAACGACGTATGCTGCAATCGAAATAGTGAATCAGAGCAAAGCTAATCGCGGCAGGCGAAATAGCGCAAGAATTGGATTGAGTGCTTATTTATAAGTTTATTATCTGGCTCAGATTGAATGGCTGGCTTGAGGTCACTCAACAGCGTTTCGGGATATAAGCCATCGGGATTCGAATTGAATTCGGGAAGTGAAATAAATGAATGGCCCGGAGAATGTTTTCCAAGCGTTTATTTATTTAATGCAGGGATAAATACGCGGCGGGACTGACGCCCGGAGAAGGGAATGGCAGGAGATTTGCGCTGCGCTGGCGGCCCGGCAAGCCGCCAGCGCACAGGTTGACGGTCAAGCCGCCGGTGGTCCCGGACGCGGCTGCGGCGCCATCGGCGGCACCGCGATCTGCGCGTTCAGGCGCAGGAACTTGAAGCCGGCCAGGCTTTGTCCGCGCTTGCCTTCGCGCGCGGCGCGCTGCTGGCGCTCGAGCGTACGCGTGATATAGGCGTCGAAGGTTTCTTCGCGCACCTGCGGCTCGGAGGAATGCAGGAAGTGGCGCTCGCCGCCCGGCCCGAGCACCACCAGGCCGACGTGTGAAGCCCAGTACTCGCCGTCGCGGGTCGAGATCACGTTGACCAGGTCGCCCTCTTGCAGCTGGCCGGCGATCGCCGCCACCTGCTCCTTGGCGACGTAGGCCTGGCGGCTGGTTTCGATCGGGATGGCGCGCACCGTGTTGTGGCGGGTGCGCAGAAAGCGTGCGCGGTCGACTGTCAGGCCGTAGGACGGGCCTGTGCCGCCTGCCACGCTGCCGGCCAATTCTGCACTGATGTCAGTCACCAGCCAGCGGTTGGCGACGTTCCAGTCCATCTCGGTGTAGTGGTTGCGGGTCGCCACGCCGATCACGCCGTCGCGGTAGCGGATCCGCTGCAGCATCCAGAAGAATTCTTCCCAAGACTGCGACAGCGCCATCGCGTAGGTGTGCTCGGCGAACACTACGCAGTCGCTTTGCGCCAGACTGAACAGCGGCAGGCTGTCGTGGATTTCGTAGGGAAACTCGCCCAGCAGGTTCAATGAGTAGGGCTGGCCGATGTTCTGGCGCCCGATCGCGGCGATGCGCTTCCTCAGGTCGGGCTGGGCGCCATGCATATGCGTGATGTACTGACCGGCCTCGAACGGCGTCATCCGGTAGACCGGCTTGTGCAGCAGTTCAGCCAGCGGCGTTGGCGCGGGCGGGGCGCCGGGGATGGCCGGGCTGGTGGCGGGCGCACTGGCGCACCCGGCAAGGACGGCGGAAGCGAGCAACAGGCAGGCAAGGCGCATGGCGTTCATCAAATGTGTGGGAAAAACGTCAAGCTAATCTGGAGCGCGCCCCTTGGGTAATGAAATTTCTTCATCCGGCCATAACCTGCGCACGGGAGGCGACTATGTACATTCCTTCAAGTTATATGGAAGCGACACCAAGTGATTATTCAGTGCCGCAATGAATCATGAATACTCCAATCATGGCAGAAAAGATATCTGCTTCAAGCAATAAAATAGACCCAGGAGAGAGAAGATGTTCAAGCGCAAGCCGCTCGCGGCAGCCGTATCGATGGCAGTCTGGAGCCTGGCCGTGGTGCCGGCCATGGCCCAGGAAGCCGCCCCGGAAGTGCCGATGCAGACTGTCGAAGTCACCGGCATCCGCGCCTCGCTGGCGCGCTCGCTGTCGGTCAAGAAGGATGCCTCGGCCAACGTCGAGGTGATCACGGCCGAAGACGTGGGCAAGATGCCGGACAAGAACCTGGCCGATTCGCTGCAGCGCCTGGCCGGCGTCTCGGTGCGCACCGATTACGACGAAGCGGAAAAAGTCTCGATGCGCGGCACCAATCCGGACATGTCGCTGATCATCTTCAATGGCCACGCCGTCAGCGGCGGCGACTGGTACGTGGCCGACCAGGGTTCGAGTTCGCGCTCGACCAGCCTGTCGCTGATGCCGTCGCACGTGCTGCAGCAGGCCGTGGTCTATAAATCGTCGCAGGCGAATATCGTCGATGGCGGCCTGGCCGGCACCATCAATGTCAGCACCCGCAAGCCGCTGGCCGCCAAGGAACGCTTCTCGGGCGTGGTCAGCGTCGGCGCCAGCTACGCCGACCTGCCGGGCCGCTACGCGCCCGACATGAACGGTTCGGTCAACTGGAAGAACGAAGCCGGCACCTTCGGCGTGCTGGCCTCGCTGTTTGCAGAGAAGCGCTTCGTGCGGCGCGACTCGGTATCGCGCTTCGCCTATGGCACCAACAGCGGCTGGGACCAGATCAACACCGCCACCATGCTGGGCATCACCGACGCGTCGCTGGCCGGCACCGGCTATACCGCGGCCGACCTGAATGGCGTGCGCCTGCCCGGTTCGATGAGCTCCGAGTTCGTCGAATCGGTGCGCGACCGCAAGGGCGGCATGCTGTCGTTGCAGTTCAAGCCGAACCGCAATCTGGACGTGACGCTGACCGGTTTCCATTCGAAGATGGAAGCCGATAATCACGGCCGTCTGAACTCGAGCGCGATCTACTCCATGCTGCTCGGTAAAAATTCGCCGCTGGGCGCCACCGCCGCCGCCTCGGCCAATACCAGCTCGAATGGCCAGCGCGTCTACGCCCAGATCCGCAATCCGGTGATCGTCAACGAGACCACGGTCTATGGCCACCCGCTCAAAGTGCTGAAGGCAGCCGACATCGTGTTCCCCGACGGGACCACCCCGCAGTACGTCGGCAACTCGGAAGGGTTCTTCCGCGACGGCGCCGAAGCGACCAGCGCCTTCCTCGATCTGGACGCCAAATACCGCGTTAACGACGACCTCACCGTCAAGACCTTGCTGTCGACCACGCGCGGCGTCGGCTCGACCGAACTGGATCAGGGCCTGACGCTGGCGCGCTATGGCACCGGCATCTCGTATGCGCTGGGCGGCCTGCACGACGCGCCGTTCGTGCAGTACCACGGCACCGGCGCCAACCAGCCCGGTTTGAATCCGGATGGCAGCGGCTACACCATCGTCGACCGCGCCGCCTCGGGCATCCGCACCGTCGACAAGGAGTGGAGCGCGCAGTTCGACGCGGAATACAAACTCAATCGCGGCTGGGTTCAGTCGCTCGAGAGCGGCGTGCGCTTCTCGGACCATGAGCGCACCAGCGGCCGCCGTGGCCCGGCCTTCCGCAGCGGCATCGCAGTCGATCCGAATACTGGCAAGGTCACGTCGAACACGCCGACGCCGACGACCGGCTGGCAGCCGTATCCGGGCGACTTCGGCTCAGGCCTGGGCGGCAGCGGCTGGGACAACTCCGGCTTTACGTACACCCGCGACGCGACGATCGAGTACATCGCCAACAATACCAAGGTCACCAGCCCCGAATGGGAGCGCCGCGTCAGTTCCGAGATCGACATGAAGGAACGCCAGAGCGCGGCCTACGTCATGGCCAATCTGGAAGGCGAGCGCTGGTCGGGCAATCTCGGCGTGCGTTTCACGCGTACCGAGATCAAGGCCAATATCGCCACCCCGATCCCCGCCGGCGCCTGCCAGCGCGTGGAGCCGGGCCAACCGGCCGTGACCTGCGCCGCGTATCCAGGCGCGATCACCACCGCGGGCGACGCCACCGCTTACTTCGACGGCATGCCGTTCAACCCGAACGCCGGCATCCTGTACTACAAGACGCCGACCAAACGCACTTTCGACGACTGGCTGCCAAGCCTGAACCTGCGCTACGACCTGGGTAACGACATGCTGGCGCGCTTCGGCGTGAGCCGCACCATCGGCCGCCAGAACTACAATCTGCTGGGCAGCGGCTTCGGCACCCCTGGCTGCTACGCCAACGGTTGCCGCGTGACGGGGCCGAATCCGGACATGGAACCCCAAACTGCCGACAACCTCGATCTGTCGTGGGCCTGGTACTTTGCACCGCGTTCGATCGTGGCCGTGAGCGTGTTCCACTCGTCGATCGACGGCTATCCCAAGACGGGCGCCGTCGGCAGTTCCACCGTCGACCTGCTCGACCCGCGCGACCAGACCGTGAAGAGCTTCTTCATCAACACGGCCTCGCAGCAGGGCGCCAAGATCAACGGCATCGAGCTGCAGTACGAGCAGCCGTTTGGCAAGACCAACTTCGGCTTCACCTCGAACGTCAGCCGCGCCAAGACCAAGGTAGACGATGGCCGGCCGATGGTCGGCGCCTCTGAATGGACCGGCAATCTTGGCCTGTACTACGAGGATGAAAAACTGTCGTCGCGCCTGGTCGCCAACTACCGCGGCGAATACGTGAACAGCACCACCGCGCCATCGCCGACCGCCAACAGCCAGGGTCTTTCGGTGATCAATGGCGTGGCGATGCCGACCGCGCCGACCTATGCCGATGCGGTGACCACGCTGGCGTTTTCCGCCAACTACTACCTGACCAAGAACCTGGAGCTGGCGTTTAGCGCGACCAACCTGACCAATGCCAAGCGCGCGCAGTACCGCTACAGCGAAGAAGAGCAGCAGAAGCTCGATGTCAGTGGCCGCCAGTATTATCTGAACCTGCGCTACAAGTTCTGATCGCAGTAGGGTGGGCGCGGCCGGCGAGGTGGCTTGCCGCCCACGCGTTCAGCCATTGCGTGATTGGCCATTACAACGTGTGTTGAACGCGTGGATGGCAGAGCCACCTCGCCGGCCGCACCCACCCTACGTCTTATTATCTATATGAATAAGGAGGCTGCGGCTCTCCTTTTTTTGTTCTCAGCCGTATTGATGCGCATAGTGTGCGTCACCTAACGGTGCACTTGGCGCGGTTTCGATAAGATACGCCTGTCTGAGTGAGGAACGCGCGATTCGATTCGCAGCATCCGACACCTCAACAGGTTAGCCGGTCGCCTCGAGGATCGGCACCAATTTCAGGGGCTTCGCATGCAGTTGTAGCTGCGTGGTCCCATAAAGGAAGCGGAGGTCGCCATGTACGATGTCAAGCATCCACCCAAGCACCTGGTGCGCGCCTATCTCGAGCGTCGCTCGCGCGATCCGAAACCGCCGCCGGCGCCAGAAGAAATCCGGCGCCAGCTTGGCTGGGGCATGTCGATGCCGGCGGATCTCAAGATGGGTACCACCCGCTCCTAGCCTTACTTTTTTCGCGTCGACGTCCTGTGAGGACGCGGCGCACAGTCCACCAAAGGAGACATCCATGACCAGCAAGATCGGCAGCAAGCACATCGCCCAGCATCGCGGCATCAAGGAACGCCGCGAGATCAAGGCCACCAATATCGCCCGCGAAGCCGTGCGCCAGGCCGAAGCCCGCGCCAAATACCGCAATGTGCCCAAGGGCCAGGTGCAGCGCCAGGCGCAAGCCGACAGCGCCGCTGCCTGAGTCTTCGGACCCGCAGCACCAAGAACCCGCCGCCAAGGCGGGTTTTTTTTCGCCCATGCGTCACCCACCGGCCGCCGGTCGGCGTTCGCCGGATCGTTCGCCGTTCGCCGCCCCCGCGCCGCCATTCACCGAAAACCGCTTTCTCGCTTGCCCCCAGGCTTGGTATCGTGTATCCAGTTCGAAAACAACCGGAGTCACACGAGATGAATACCGAAGATGCCTATCGCTGGCGCAAGCAGGTGGTCTGGGGCCTGCTCCTGATCGTCATCGGCAGCGTCGTGCTGCTCGACCGCCTTTACTATATCGATGCCCAGGACTACTGGCACTACGCGCCGCTGCTGCTGGTCGTGGTCGGCATCAACCAGACCATCGGTTATCCGAGCCCGAAGGAATTCGGCAGCGGGCTGTGGACCGTGTTCACCGGCCTGTGGCTGTTCGCCGTGTTCGAGAATGCCTTCGGCCTGACCTTCCGTAACAGCTGGCCGCTGTTCATCCTGATGTGGGGCGTCAAGCTGGTGCTCGACCCGTTCATCGCCCGTCGCTTCGCCAACAACCGCTCGGGGAACCGCCATGAAAAATGATCTTCATCCGAGAGGCGTGACCAGCCAGGTCGTGCTCGGCCTGCTCGTGATTGCAATGGGCTTGTTGTTCCTGCTCGATAACCTCAACATCCTCGACATGCACCGCGCTTTCTCGTTCTGGCCGATCCTGTTCGTGGTCGTCGGCACGGTCAAGCTGTGCGACACGCAGACCCAGGGCGGCACGCTGCTCGGGGCTGGCCTGGTCGGCGTCGGCGTCCTGATGATGCTGGACCGGATGGACATCATCGATTTCAATGTGCGCACCATGTGGCCGCTGGTGCTGATCGGCCTGGGTGGCTTTCTGGTGGCGAAAGCGGTGCGCAGCCGCCGCGCGATGGAAGGCGGCGTGAGCAAGGACGGCGTGGCCTTCGTCGACAGCGCTGCGCTGCGGGCCGATGAAGTCGTCGACGTCACCGCCATCCTCGGCGCCTATGAGCGGCGCGTCACGACCCAACACTTCCGTGGTGGCGAGATCACCGCGGTGATGGGCGGCTGCGAGCTCGATATGCGCAATTCGTCGATCCAGGGCGAGGCGGTGATCAATGTGTTCGCCTTCTGGGGCGGCGTGACCATCAAGTGCCCGCCCGACTGGAGCGTGATCCTGCAGGGCACGCCGATCCTGGGCGGCTTCGAGGAAAAGACGATCGCACCGCCGGACAATAGCAAGCGCCTGGTGATCCGGGGTTACGCGATCATGGGTGGCGTGGAAATCCGCAACTGATGGGCGCAGGCTTCTGGGCGCGGCGCTCTGCCTTCCTGTATCTCGCGGCCTGGCTGATGCTGGGCCTGATGCTGGCCGGCCTGCTGGACGCCACGACCGGCGCCGGCATGCCGGCCAGTCTGCTGTTCGTGCTGCCGCTGGTGCTGGTATACGCCTGCGTGTGCGGCTTCTCGGCCTTTTACCTGTCGCGCGCTTATCCGCTGGCGAAGAAGTCGATGGCGCAGGTGGTGGGCGTGTTCTTCCTCACCGCCGTCATCGCCGCTACGCTGTGGTGCGCTGCTGCGGCGGCGTGGACCGCATTGTGGCAGTGGCTGGCGCCGCAGCAAGCGGGGTTGGCCTCGCGGCCCGTGCTGGCGGTGATGTTCGGGGTCGGCGTGCTGCTCTACGGGATCACCGCCTGCGCGCACTACCTGGCGCTGGAGTCCGAGCGCGCGCGCCGTCTCGAGACACGCGAGCTGGAACTGAAACTCCTGGCCCAGGATGCCGAACTGCGCATGCTGCGTACCCAGATCGATCCGCACTTTCTGTTCAACAGTCTCAATTCGATCAGTGCGCTGACCGCGATCGATGCCGGTGCGGCGCGCGACATGACCTTGCGCCTGGCGGGCTTCTTTCGCCACACGCTGGGCCTGGAAGCGCACCGCATGGTCAGCCTGGCCGACGAAGTCGAACTGGTGGAACGTTTTCTGGCGATCGAGCAGGTACGCTTCGGGCCGCGTTTGGACTTCGAATGCCGCATCGAGGACGCCGCCGCGGCTTGCCGTCTGCCGCCGATGATCCTGCAGCCGCTGGTGGAGAATGCGGTCAAGCACGGCATCGGCGGCTTGCTGGAAGGCGGGACGGTGCGCGTCACTGGCCAGCGCGCCGGTTCGCAACTCAAACTGCGCATCGAAAACGATGTCGATCCGGATGGCGGCGCGGCGGGCGGGCCGGGTAATGGCAAGGGCAGGGGCATCGGCCTGGCGAACGTGCGCCAGCGCCTGCTGGCCGCCTATGGCATCGAAGCGAGCGTGCATGCGACACGCGAACATCATATCTTTCGGGTGGACCTGGTGCTGCCCGCGGAAACAGGAGAGTAGGGCATGCGTACCCTGATCGTGGACGACGAACACCTGGCGCGCGCGCTGCTGCGCGAGTATTTATCGGCACATCCGGAGATCGAGATCGTCGGCGAATGCGCCAACGGTTTCGAGGCGGTCAAGGCGATCGCCGAGCACGACCCCGACCTGGTGTTCCTGGATATCCAGATGCCCAAGCTCGATGGCTTCGAGGTGGTGGAGCTGGCGGGCAGCAAGCCGCGCTATATCTTTGCCACCGCCTACGACCAGTTCGCGCTGCGCGCCTTCGAGGTGCACGCGGTCGACTACCTGCTCAAGCCGTTTTCGCGTGAGCGCCTGGCCGAGGCGCTGGCGCAGGCGAGATTACGCTCCCCCCGGCCAGAGACGATGCAGGCGGTCGTCAGGCAAGCCCAGGCGCGCCAGCAGCCGCTCGAACGCGTCCTGATCCGCGACGGCGCGCGCGTGCACGTGGTTGTGGCCAGCAGCATCGACTATATCGAGGCCCAGGACGACTATGTGCAGATCACGGCCGGCGGCAAACAGTACCTGAAGCACCAGCGCCTGTCGGAGCTCGAAGCGCAGCTCGATGGCGCCGTATTCGTGCGCATCCATCGTTCCTGGATCGTGAATGTCGGCGCGATCGCGCGCATCGAGCCGGTGAGCAAGGACAACCACTGCGCCGTGCTGCACAGCGGCGCCAGGCTGCCGATCAGCCGCAGCGGCTACCAGAAGGTGCGTGAGTTGCTAGCGTGAGCTGCTAGCGTGAAGGGCGGGCGTCGAGCTCCCACCAGGCCGGCATCAGCGAACGGATGCCCGGCTGGGCGAAGCGGTCGTCGATCAGCCACACCACGCCGCGATCCTGCTCGGTGCGGATCACGCGGCCGGCCGCCTGCACCACTTTCTGAATGCCGGGATACAGATAAGTGTAGTCATAGCCGGCGCCGAACAGCGCCTGCATCCGCTCGCGCAGCTGCTCATTGACCGGATTCACCTGCGGCAGGCCGAGCGTGGCGACAAAGGCCCCGATCAACCGGTCGCCGGGCAGGTCGACGCCTTCGCCGAAGGCGCCGCCCAGCACCGCGAAACCGACGCCCGCGCCGCCGGGCGTGAAGCGCTCGATGAAGCCTTGCCGTTCGTGTTCGCTCATGCGCCGTTCCTGGCGCCAGGCCGGGATTGCTCCGTCGTGCGCAGCGAGTGCGTTGGCCACCTTGTCCATGTAATCGAAACTGCTGAAGAAGGCGAGGTAGTTGCCAGGCCGTTCGCGGTACTGGCGCGCGATCAGTTCGGCGATCGGCTGGACCGAGGCGGCGCGCGCCTGGTAGCGGGTCGAGATGTCGCGCGCCACGTGGACTTCGAGCTGGCTGGCGGTAAAGGGCGAGGCCACGTCGATCCAGGCGGTGTTCTCGGGCAGGCCCAGGGTGTCGGTGCAGTAGTGCCAGGTGCCCAGCGTGGCCGAAAACAGCGTGCTCGAATGCGAAGCCGCGAAACGCGGACCGAGGAAGGGCCCCGGCACCACGTTGCGGATGCAGATCGTGGAGTCGCGCAAGGTCGGGCGGTCGGCGTCGCGCGACAGGTCGCATAGCGAGTGCGGTCCGAACGACTCGGCCAGGCGCGCGAACGCCAGCGCGTCAAAGTGGAAGCGCTGCAGGTCCGGATCGAGCGGCCCGGGGAAGGCGGCCAGGTGCTCGTTGACGGCGCTGCCGGCTTCCTGCAGAGCGTCGACCAGTTTCGATGGAATCGCGTCGAGCAGCTGATAGGGATTGGGCGCAGTCTTGTCGACGGCGGTCCAGGCGCGGCCGACGCGCTCGAGCGCCTTCTTGACCGCCGGCGGCGCATTCGCGCGCGCCAGGCGCAGCAGCTCGCGATCGAGTTCGGCGCTGTACATCGAGCGCGCTCGGCTGACCAGGTTGTGCGCTTCGTCGACCAGCACGCTGGCCTTCCAGCCGTTGTTCTGGGCCAGCGCGTACAGCATGGCGCCGCCGTCGAAATAATAGTTATAGTCACCGACCACCATGTCGGACCAGCGCGCCATCTCGCTGCCCAGGTAATAGGGGCAGACCTCGTGCGCCAGCGCGACCTCGCGCACCGCCTCGCGGTCGAGCACCGTCAGCTGCGCGGCAGCGGCGCGCGCGGCCGGCAGGCGGTCGTAGAAACCCCGCGCCAGCGGGCAGGCTTCGCCGTGGCAGGCCTTGTCGGGATGTTCGCAGGCCTTGTCGCGCGCCGTCAGTTCCAGCACCCGCAGCGGTATGCTGCTGCCTTTGCACAGCGTGGCGGCGCCATCGAGCGCGAGGCGCCGGCCTGGTGTCTTGGCGGCCAGGAAGAACACCTTGTCGAGGCCCTGCTGCGGCATCGCCTTCAAGACCGGGAACAGGCTGCCGACGGTCTTGCCGATGCCGGTCGGGGCCTGGGCCAGCAGGCAGCGGCCGCTCGCGTTGGCGCGGTAGATGTTCTCGGCCAGTTCGCGCTGGCCGGGACGGAAATCGGCGTGAGGAAAGCGCAGGCTGCTCAAGGCCGCATTGCGCGCTGCGCGGTGCGCGGCTTCGCTGGCGGCCCAGCTCGAGAAGCGTTCGCACAAGGCGGTAAAATGCTCGCGCAGCCAGGTGCGGTCGCGCGTCTCGCGCAGCACGGTTTCGACGCCGCTGCCGATGTCGTAATACACCAGCGCCAGGTTGACGCTGTCCATGCCGCGTTCCTCGCACATCAGGTGGCCGTAGACGCGCAGCTGGGCCCAGTGCAGGTGGCGGTGGTTGTCGGGAATGGCGTCGGCGCGGCCGCGGTGGGTCTTGACCTCTTCGATCAAGTTTTCACCCTCGTCGTAGCCATCGGCGCGGCCGCGCACATGCAGCCCTTGCCATTCACCGGACAGCGAGACCTCGCTGCGGTAGCCGTCGCCGCGGCGCGCGGCCACAACGGCGTGGCCCTGCACGCCTTCCTGGGCGCTGGGGGATGGCGTGAAGCGCAGGTCGAGATCACCCTGCTTGGCGGTGAATTCGCACAGGGCGCGTACGGCGATGGTATAGGTCACTGACAAAAAATTCGGGGTGCTCAGGCAGCCAGTTCGGGGGATTCTTGCCACTGCAGGTAGCAGACCGCGACCGGCATGTCGTGTGCCGCGCAGTACTCGATCCAGCGCAGCTGGTTGTCCTGCAGGCGGTCGCCCGGGCCTTTTACCTCGATCATGGTGTAGCGGCCTTCACTCGGCCAGAACTGGATCAGGTCGGGAAAACCGGTGCGGTTTTCCTTGACGTCGGCCAGGATGCGCTCGCACCAGCGCCGCAGGTGGGTGGCCGGGATGCAGGCCAGGGCCAGCTCGATGACCTCGGGCGCGATGCCGTCCCAGTGCACGAACGGCGACTGCAGGCCGGCCTTGTCCTGGTAGTTGCGGCGGATCGTGTCGCGGTAGCTGCCGTCGTCGAGCGCCGCCAGGCAGCGGTTGAATTCACGTTCCCTGCGCTGCTGGAAGTCGGCGCTGTACAGGTCGGCCGGGCCGCGATGGAACGGGTGAAAGAAGGCGCCCGGGATCGGCGCGAACACGGCGCCCCAGCACAGCAGGCCAAACAGCGTGTTGGCCAGCGCGTTTTCGACATAGAACACGGGCGCGTCTGCGCGCGCCAGGTGGTCGCGCACGGCGCCTTCGACCCAGCGGTCGCCTGCGGGCAGCGGCAGGCACAAATCGATGCGTTCGACAGCGGTCTTGCGGCGTGGCGCCAGGCGCGCGTGACCGAGCTTGCGCGCCAGGCGCGGCGCGATGCGGGCCAGGTGCTGGCGCTCGGCGTCGTTTTCGGGTGCGGCCTGTGCGCTGCTGAGGAGCGCGTAGGCGTCGTCGAATTTCTCGTGCTTTTCGAGGACCCGGATCGCGCGCCCGCGCGCGCCGGGGAAGCGGCAGCGCACGTAGGCGGCGTACGCGTTGTCCCAGTCCTTGAGTTTCTCGTAGTGCTGGCCGATCTGGTAGACGAGCTTCTCGCGCCGGCTCTCGAGCCAGTCGTTGTCGAAGGCATGCTGGGGCAGGTCGCGCACGACCTCGTCGACCGCCTCGCCGGCGGCGAAGCGCTCCTTGCAGGCATGCAGTTGCAGGTAATGGTCGACGTCGGCGCGGCGGCGGAATCCGCGCGAGGCGAGCGAGATCTCGACCTGCTCGTAGCGGAACAGGCCCAGGTCGGACAGCACGAAATCGGTCCAGCCCTGGCGCAGGTTACCGAAAAAGAGCAGGCGCAGGCGGTCGCACAAAGGCTTGACCAGGATGCGCCAGGCAACGTCCGGACAATCGGCATACCAGCCGGAAAAGCGCCGGCTGTCGACGAATTCGAGGCGCAGCGCTTCGAGCTGGTCGCCCTTGCGCGCGCCCTTGTGGCGCAGGTGCGCGGCGAAGGCCTCGGCGATCTCGGGCTTGGACAGCAGGTCGAACAGTTCGTCGAGCGTCAGTTCGGGGTCGGCTTCGATCCAGCCGGTGCCGAGCAAATGCCCAGCGGCCTCGACCGGGCAGCCGATTTCGGCGTAGCCAAGTTTGCTGGCGCGGAACAGATTGCCCTTGCGCGTGACCATGCGCACAAACAGGGCGCGGGCCGGATGCGGCAGCGTCGGGAAGGCGGCCAGGAAGGCGTGTTCCTGTGCGTCGAGCAAATCCCCATAGCGTTCGCCGATCCAATCGAGTACGCGCTGGAAATTGTCCAAATAATAAAACTCGTTTTCCAACACCCTGATCATGGCCAAACGCTTTGCTGTGTTTATATACAGTATAGCGCTGGCAGCGGGGTTAGCACAGCGTTTTTGTTCGCGCCTGACCCGGGCGCGAACATTTTTACCACGCTTGTCAGCGCGCCCGGGTGCGGCAGGAATCGTCGGCGCAGGGCGCCGTGCTTGGCTCGCCGTTGTCGGGGACCGCATGCGCGTTGGCGTGCGAGATGACGGCCGAGATCAGGGCGACGTCGCTATCGTCATGCGGTTCTGGGCGGACCTGATTGACGGGCCGCGCCGGACGGGCGGCCTGGCGGGTTGCCGGGCGTGTCGCCTGGACGCGGGCGCGGGCAGGGGCGGCGGCGCGTGGCTCCGCCTGGCGCGCCGGCGCCGCCTTGATGGGCGCTGCGACCACCTTGGCCGGCGCCGGCCGTGCCTCGACCGGCTCCAGCAGGCGCAAGGGAGGCGGCGCCGGTGCGACGCTCGCCGGTGGCGGTTCGGGCGGGCTGTCGATGATGACCGCGGTAGCGACCGGCTCGGGCGGCGCCAGCTCGGCCACCGCGGACACAGGCGCCGCGCGCAGCGCCACCTCGATCGGCGCCGGTCCCGCGCCGGCCGTCAGCCAGGCCAGGACGGCGGTCAGGACCACCGCCACAGCGACTGCGGTCCCGTACCACGCCAGCCGGAAGCCGTTGCCGCCGGCGCCACGGCGCGCAGGTTCGCGCTCGAGCTTGGCCAGGATGCTGTCCTCGATGCCACCGCGGCGCGCCGACGACATCAGGTTGGGACGTATATGCGGGTGCATGCGGTTGTCTTGATTTTCGTCTGAAGGACGCACGACAGTACTCCTAAGATTGGCTTCTCTGGTTCTGATTAGAAACAATCCTGGGGATACCGATGCTGATTTTTATCGCGCTTCTGTACGTTTGTCTCGCATCCGGCCTGGTCTGGCTTGTGCTTTTTCCAAGTGGACGTGCGCTAGTGACGCGTGGAATCTACATAGCCCGCGGCCTAGCCGGACGCGCCGGCGCCCTGGGCCATGCCGGCGGCCGTGCTGCCGGCGCCGCCCGCGATGCGGTGGCGCTCACCTTGCGCGAACGCGTGATCGGCGCCGTGCAGCGCCATCGCATGCTGCTGGCAATTGCCGCGCCGGCCATATTGATCCCTTCCTTGCTGGCGCTGGCGCTGAGCAACCCGGCGATGCTGCCGGTGTATGAGGGGAGTTCCGCCTTGCCCGACGAACAGGTCGCGGCTTTGCTGGCCGGCGAGCAACTGGTGCCGCCGGTAGCGCTGCCGCCGAGCGTGTTCACCACGGCTGAAGTGGAACTGGTGCGGCCGATGCTGGTCAACGCCAGCCGCAACTGGGGCTTGCTGCATCCCGACTTCAGCCAGCGGCTGCTGCTCGCGTTCAAGATCATGAAGGAACAGCACGGCTACGACATGGCGCTGCTGGAAGGCTACCGCAGCCCGGCGCGCCAGGACGAGCTGGCATCGGCCGGTGGCCATGTCACCAATGCGCGCGCCTTCCAGAGCTGGCACCAGTATGGCCTTGCGGCCGATTGCGCCTTCCTGCGCGACGGCAAGCTGGTCATTACCGAGAAGGACCCGTGGGCGATGCGCGGTTACGAGCTGTACGGCCAGGTGGCCGAGTCGCTCGGCATGACCTGGGGCGGGCGCTGGAAGATGATGGATTTTGGCCACATCGAGTTGCGGATGCGCGGTGTGATGCAAAAGTGATCGATTTCCTGTGCATTGCGCCGGCTCAAGCGCCGGTCGGCAAGCGCGTGCGAGCATTTCCTGTCAGATCTTTTCTGCAACCAACCCATCTCACCGCCATGGCACGACTCTGGAAGTTCCTGACCGACAGCCGCGTGCTGGGGTCGATTGGTCTCGCCGCGCTTGCGGCCATCCTGGTACTCGCCGCCAGCCTGCTCGGCGTCGGGCTGGTCTGGGCCGCGATCGGCGGCCTGGTGTTGCTGGCCTGCTGGGGCATCTGGTGGATGCTGCGGCGCGCCTGGCGCGCACGCGTCGCCCGCACACTGGCCACCGCGATCGTCCAGGCCGAGGTCGGCCCGCTTGCGAACGGCAAGAGCGAGGTCGCCGTGCTGCGCAAGAACCTGCTGGAGGCGGTCAGCACCATCAAGACTTCCAAGCTGGGGCTGATGCGCGGCGCCGCGGCACTGTACGAACTGCCGTGGTACATGATCATCGGGAACCCGGCGGCGGGCAAGAGCAGCGCCATCGTGCGCTCGGGCCTGACCTTTCCGATCCCCGGCAACAAGGCGCTGCAGGGCGTGGGCGGCACCCGCAACTGCGACTGGTTCTTTACCACCGACGGCATCCTGCTCGATACCGCGGGCCGCTATTCGGTGCAGGACGACGACCGTCACGAGTGGTTCGGCTTTCTCGACCTGCTGCGCCGCCACCGCAAGCAGGCGCCGATCAACGGCATCCTGATCGCGGTCAGCGTGGCCGAGCTGGTGGCCGGCCCCGCCACCGCGTCGCACGAACTGGCCAAGAATCTGCGCACCCGGGTGCAGGAATTGACCGAGCGGCTAGGCGTGCATCCGCCGGTGTACGTCATGTTCACCAAGGTCGACCTGGTCGCCGGCTTCCAGGACTTTTTCCACGACAGCGAGCAGTCGGAACGCGAGCGCATCTGGGGCTCCACATTGCGCTACAACCGGCGCAGCGCGCCGCAGGATGTGCTGGCGGCGTTCGACGAGCACTTCGAGGAACTGGTCGACGGGCTCAAGGAAATGAGCCTGGCCAGCATGGGCGCCAACCGCAGCACGGCGATGCGTCCCGGCGTGTTTACCTTCCCGCTCGAATTCGCGGCGCTCAAGACCCCGCTGCGCGCGTTTCTTGCTACGCTGTTCGAGGAAAACACCTATCAGTTCAAGCCGGTATTCCGCGGCTTCTATTTCACCAGCGCGCTGCAGGAAGGCAGCGTGCAGGACCTGTCGAGCCGGCGCGTGGCGCACCGCTTCGACCTGGCGCTGCAGGAGCAGAAGGCGGGCGCGGCGCAGGCGGCCGGCGAGCAGTCCGGTTACTTTTTGCTCGACCTGTTCCGCAAGGTGATCTTCGCCGACCGCGAGCTCGTCAAGCGCTACACCAATCCCTCGATGGCGCGCTGCAAGCTGGGCGCCTTCTTCGCCGCCACCATCCTGCTTGGCTGCGCGATGGGCGGCTGGTCGTGGTCATACATGGGCAACCGCCAACTGGTGGCGAACGTCCAGTCCGACCTGGACAAGGTGAAAAAGCTGCAAGTCGGGCGCATCGACCTGCAATCGCGCCTGGAAGCGCTCGACATCCTGCAAGACCGCATCGAGCAGCTCGAAGGCTATGGCCACGACAAGCCGTGGGCCCTCGGCTTCGGCCTGTACCAGGGCGATCAGCTGGCGCGCAAGCTGCGCGACGAATACTTCGCCGGGGTGCGCGCGGTGATGGTGGAGCCTGTGACGGGCGCGCTCGAAACCATGCTGGCGGAAGTGAACAACAACGCCGCCAGCCTCGATCCATCACGCCAGGTGGCCACGCCCGCGCCCAGGCCCGGCCAGCCCTACCAGGATGCGTCGCCCACCAATGTCGGCGACGCCTATAACGCGCTCAAGACCTACCTGATGCTGGGCGATAAGCGCCACGCCGAGCCGGGCCACCTGAACGACCAGCTCACCCGCTACTGGCGCGGCTGGCTCGAATCGAACCGCGGCAGCATGCCGCGCGAGCAGATGATCCGCAGCGCCGAGCGATTGATGACCTTCCACCTGGACCATATCGACGACCAGGCCTGGCCGCAGATGACCCTCAAACTCGGGCTGCTCGATACCACGCGCGAGCATCTGCGCCGCGTGGTGCGCGGCACGCCGGCGCGCGAACGCGTGTATGCCGACATCAAGACCCGCGCCGCCACGCGCTTCCCGGCGGTGACCGTAGCGCGCATCGTGGGCGAGCAGGATGGCGCGCTGGTGGCGGGCAGTCACGCAGTCAGTGGCGCTTTCACCCGCGCGGCCTGGGACAAGTTCGTGCTTGGCGCGATCAAGGAAGCGTCGAACCGCGAGTTGAATACGGTCGACTGGGTGCTCAAGACCACGGCGCGCGACGACCTGACGCTGGAAGGCAGTCCGGAGCAGATCCAGAAAGCGCTGATCGACCTGTACAAAGCCGACTATGCGCGTGAATGGCTCAAATTCGTGCAGGGCGTGGCGATTGCCGACCTGCGCGGCTTCGATGCCAGTGTGCAGGCCATGAACCGCCTGGGCGATCCGCAATCCTCGCCGATCGCCACGCTGCTGCGCACCATCTATGAAGAGACGGCCTGGGACAATCCAGGCGGCCTGCGGCCCACGCTTGGCAAGACCGAACGCGGCGCGCTCGAATGGTTCAAGCAGGTGATCCTGCGGCGCGCACCGTCGGATGCGCGCACGCTGGCCGACGCAGTCGATCCGACCCAGCTGATGGGCGGGGCGGCGGTGGCGGGTCCGATCGGGCGCGAGTTCGCCGGCGTGGCGCGCCTGGTCGGGGCCAAGGAAAAAGAAGCCTCGCTCATGACCGGTTATCTGGACGCCCTGTCGCGCCTGCGCTCGCGCCTGAATGGCCTCAAGAACCAGGGCGATCCGGGTCCGGGCGCCAAGCAGTTCATGCAGCAGACGCTCGAGGGCAGCGGCTCCGAACTGGCCGATGCACTGCGCTATGTCGACGAGCAGATGCTGACCGGAATGAGCGACAGCCAGAAGGGGGCGCTGCGTCCCTTGCTGGTGCGGCCCCTGACGCAGACCTTCGCCATGATCGTGCTGCCGTCCGAGGCCGAGATCAACAAGACCTGGCAGGCGCAGGTGGTCGAGCCGTTCGGCCGCACCCTGGCCACCAAATACCCGTTCGCGCAGGACTCGAGCGTCGAAGCCACGCCGGGCGAGATCGGCCAGGTGTTCGGGCCCGAAGGCGCGGTCGCCAAGTTCGTGGGCACGGCCATGGGGCCGCTGGTGGTGCGACGCGGCGACGTGCTGGCTGCGCGCACCTGGGCCGATATCGGCATCTCGCTGGCGCCGCAGGCGGTGGCGGCGTTCCCGGCCTGGGTGGCGCCGCTGTCGAACAATGGCGTGGCTGCCGCCGGCGGCGCGGCGCAGACCGTGTTTCAGGTGCTGCCGCTGACCGCGCCCGGTACGCTCGAATACACGCTCGAGATCGACGGCCAGCAGCTGCGTTACAAGAACACGCCCCCGAGCTGGAGCAATATGGTCCATCCGGGACCGCAGGGCGTGTCGGGCGCGCGGGTCTCGGCGGTCACCTTCGACGGGCGCACGGTGGAGCTGTTCAACCAGCCCGGCCAGTTCGGGCTGCAGCGCCTGTTCGAGTCGGCCCAGCGCACGCGCAAGGATGGCGGCGTGTTCGAGCTGCGCTGGACCGCGAACAACGTGTCGGTGGCGGTCGACCTGAAGATCGTCAGCAGCCCGCAGTCGAACGGCGGCGGCCAAAGCCAGGCCCAGGGCTTCCGGGGCATGCGGCTGCCGCCGGCCATCGTCGGACGCAGCGAGCCAGCCCCTGGCGCCGGCCCGGCGCTGGCCAGCACAGGAGGCCAATGATGCGCATGGATCATATCGGCTACTTCGGCAAGGTTCCGGCGCGCGCCGACTTCGTCAAGCTGGCGCACGACCCGGCCGCGCTCAGCATGCTCGACGCCTGGCTGGCCCAGGTCATGACGCTGCTGCCGTCGGACGCCCGCTGGCGCTTTCATTATGACGCCATGGCGCCGGTCAGCTTCGCGCTGGTCGGGCCGGCGCGCCATCATGCGGTGGCCGGGCACCTGCTGGCCAGCCGGGACCAGTCGGGCCGGCGCTTTCCGTTCCTGGCCACGCGCACGCTGGCAGTAGCCGATCCGTCCGCCTTTGTCGCGCGCTGCCCGCTGTCGTTCGCGCCGCTGTGGGTCTTCCTCGAGGAGATCTGTCCCAAGGTCCTGGGCGAAGCCGATCCCGCCGCCTACCTGCAGGCGATCGCCGACAGCGCCATCGGCTTGGGCGACGAGCACGCGCTGGCACGCTGGATGGAGCAGGGCACGGTGGCTTCGCTCGACGCGCTGCTGGGCCACGCCGTGCCCGATACCTGCGCTGCGCGCCTGCTGCTGGCATTGGGATTGCTGCTGCAGCCGGTGATGCACAGCCAGCCGGCCGAGCTGCACAAAAGCCTGGTGCTGCCGCTGCCCGACCAGGCGTCGGCGCGCTATCCGGTAGCCGCCTTCTGGTTGGAGCTGATCGCGCCTTTCCTGCGCCGGGCCCAGTTCGACCTGGCGCTGTTCATCACGCGCCAGGACGGCAAGCCGGTGCTGGTGGTGGGCTTTTGCGCGGCGCTGGCCGAAACGCTGCGCGCCATGATCGACCCACTGGTCGGCGCCGAATTCCAGGTGCGCCTGCAGGACACCGACTGGATCGACGAGCAGCTGCAGTTCGATGCCGACGTGCGGATGCTGTCCAGCCAGCTGGCCCAGCCCGACCTGCCGCTGGCGCTGGCGCGCGACCTGTTCATGAAGACCTTCATTGGAGCCTGACGTGAAACCTCGCATCCTGATCTGCCTGCTCGGCGCGGCGTGCGCCGGCGTGGGACACGCCCAGACGCCGCCGGCAGCGCCTGCGGCGCCCGAGGCCCCGGTGGTGGTCAGCGGCATGGTCGCCGACGAAGCCACCAAGGCGGCGCTGCTCGAACGCCTGCGCACGGTCTACGGCGTCCAGCGCGTGCTCGACCAGCTGGCCGTCGGCACGGTCGCCACGCCGGCCAACTGGAATGCCTATGTTGGGCGCCTGATCGGCCCCAACCTGCGCCTGGTGAAGGGCGGGCAGCTCAAGGTCGAGGGCAATAACGTGAGCCTGCGCGGCGACGTGGCCAATGAGGGCCAGCGCCAGCAGATCGCCAGCGATATCGCCGCGAGCCTCAATCCCACCTATACGGTCAACAATGGCCTGCGGGTGACGGTGTCGCAGCAAAGCGTGCTCGATGCCGCGCTGGCCGACCGCATCATCGAATTCGAGTCGGGCAAGGCGGCGCTGACGCCGGCTGGCGTGGCGGTACTGGACCGGATGACGGCAGCCTTGCGCCGGCTGGCGGGCGTGAAGGTCGAGGTGATCGGCCACACCGACAACGCCGGCTCGCGCGCCGGCAACCTGTCGCTGAGCCAGGCGCGCGCCGAAGCGGTAAAAGCCTATGTCGTTGGCCAGGGCATCGCCGAAGCGTCGATCGCCGTATCTGGCGAGGGCCCGGACCGGCCGGTCGCCGACAACCGCACGCCGGAAGGCAAGGCGCGCAACCGCCGCATCGAGTTCAAGGTGATCCAGTAAGCCGGCCGGCGCCAGGGCGGGCCGGCGCCGCCGTCAAGGCAGGGTAATGGTCACATGCGCCGCCTTCGGTGGCAGCTTGACCAGATCGTTGTAGTGGCTCAGCGCGAACTCGGTATCGTTGCCCAGCACCGTGCGAAAGCCCAGATAGGCGCTCAATCCCGCCACCGTAAACACCGCCCCCAGCACCCATAGCGACAGGTCGCTGCGCAGCCGGTTGACCACCTGGTCGGGCCGCTCGGCATGCGGTGCAAAGCCGCGCGTGCGCCCGCGCATGCGGGCAATCTCGTCGCCCAGGCGCGCCACCAGATAATCGAGCTTGTCCTTGCCGTCCAGCGCGTAGCGGCCCTGGAAGCCGAGCAGCAGGCACATATGGAAGACCTCGAGTGCCTCGATCTGCTGGGCGCCCTTGGCGCGCAGGTCTTCCAGGCGGTGGAAGAAGTGCTCGCCGGCCAGCTGGTCGCCGAATACGCGCAGCTGCAGCGGGCGGGTTTCCCAGGCTTCGCGCACCTCGTACGACGAGCGCAGGATGATCTCGTCCACCGCCGAGCAGTATGCGTATTTAGCGGCCAGGATGTCTTCGGCCGCAATGCCAAGCGCCTTGGCGTTGCGGTCGACGTCGGCCAGGAAGGCCGTCATATTGTCGGCGAAGGCCACCTTGTCCTGCGGCCCGCAGCCGTTCTTGAGCAGGAACAGGGCGTAGAAGCCCTCATACATGATGTCGACCAGGCGCTGCGCGCGGCCGGCACGCTCACCCTTGTCGCCAGTTTGCGCGGCGCGGCGCTCCACGAAGGCGTTCATGCCGACACCGCGATCAGTTCGAGGCGCAGCTCGCGCACGCCGTTGGGCACATAGACCGAGATCGCCTGGGCCTTGAGCATGGCCTCGTACAAGGCGCCGCGGCCTTCGAGCACAAAATAATACGTGTCGGGCCGTACGGGAATCGCGCTCGGCACTTGCGGCGCATGCAGCAGCTTCACGCCGGGCAGCGCCGACAGCACGAACTTGTCGACGTCTTCCGGCGCGCCGACCTTGAACTGCAGCGGCACCGCCTCCACGAGGCGCAGCGCCGGCATATCGGCCGCTACCGCCAGGTACAGCGTGGTCTGGGCATTGATGCGGCCCGAATCGAGCGCGCCTAAATAATAGGACGGGCGCTCCTTGTGCAGGGCGATGGTGAAGTAGCGGGATGAAATCACGGTGTCGAGGAGGTCGCGGATGATGCCGTCCAGGCGCGCGAACTGCGGCCCCGGATCGGCGTGGACGTAGGAGGGCAGGTCTTCCAGCCGGTAGCTGCGCGAATAGGTCATCAGGCCGCCGGCCAGTTCGAGCAGCGCGCCGTACAGGCGCTCGGGGTGCAGCTCGCGGTGGTGCAGGAAGTGGGCCAGGGCCGCGTAGCCGGCGCTGGCCGTGTGCAGCAGCCAGAACGAGGACACGTCGCCGCCGCGGATCTCGACTACGTTGCGGCTCGGTT
>Ga0265780_10002445_pt1 | contig 25140 bp, 20 predicted proteins | sample P1T30metagenome_FD_192432 | JGI IMG/M metagenome (GOLD analysis project Ga0265780, IMG submission 192432) | Plant litter microbial communities from East Loma Ridge, Irvine, California - P1 T30 | ecosystem: Environmental > Terrestrial > Plant litter > Unclassified | place: USA: California... | reverse complement strand
GTACGAGTCTCTGTTCAAAATGTCGGGATCTAAAGTCTTTTCGGCCGAGGGCAAGGGCCTCAAACTCACCACGGCCGAGGACATTGAGCCACACATCCAGGACCTGAAGGCAAATGATGACGTTGAGGAGGTCAGATTCTTGGGCAATACTCTCGGCGTAGAAGCCAGCGAGGCACTAGCAAAGGTACTCGAGACCAAGAAGACCCTCAAGGTATGTCAACCCGCTATGAAAAGTCCCTTTATGCAGGGTGGACATGACTGACATGCGTGACAGGTCGCAAACCTCGCCGACATCTTCACATCGCGTCTCCTTTCCGAGATCCCACCCGCGCTCTCCCACCTCGTCACCGCCCTCCTCACCCTCCCCGAACTCCATACCGTCGACCTCTCAGACAATGCTTTCGGTCTCAACACTGTAGCCCCGCTTGTCGACTTCCTCTCTCAGCACACGCCATTGCGCTACCTGTACCTGAACAACAATGGTCTCGGACCCGCTGCCGGTGTCCTTGTGGCCGATGCGCTCACGGCGCTTGCAGCAAAGAAGGAGGCTGCGCGCAAAGAAGGCCAGCAGGTGCCTGACCTCGAGCTCGTCATCTGCGGGCGCAACCGCCTCGAGACTGGCAGTATGCAGGCATGGGCCAAGGCCTACGCAGCAAACAGCGGAGTCAAGACCATCAAGATGACACAGAACGGTATCCGACAAGAAGGCATCACGCACCTCCTTACCCATGGTCTTTCGCATCTCTCCAAGCTCGAGACCCTCGATCTCCAGGACAACACCTTCACAGCCATGGGTGCAAACGCTCTTGGCAGCGTCGTTGGAAAGTGGACAGAGATGCGCGAGCTCGGCGTCGGCGATTGCTTGCTGGGCGGCCGCGGTGGTGTGGCTCTCGCCTCAGCCCTTGCCAAGGGCCAGAACAAGAAGCTCGAGGTCTTGCGCCTGCAGTTCAACGACATCAACGCCAAGGGTCTTGCTGGCCTTACTTCTGCCGCATCTAGCTCGCTCCCCGCTCTCCGCCGTGTTGAGCTGAACGGGAACAAATTCAGCGAGGATGATTCGAGCATCGACAAGCTTCGCGAAGTGCTCGACGCACGAAAGGAGGAGAGCGGTGAACACGAGGATGATGAGGAATACTGGGGTCTCGATGAGCTGGATGAGCTCGACGATGACGAGGAAGACGAGGAGAGCGATTCGGAAGCGAAGCATGGTGAGGACAGCGACGAGGAGGGTGTCGAGGTTGAGGAGAAGGCCGCACGACAAATCGTCGACGACAAGCTTGCCGAAGACAGCAATATGGCGCAGGAAAAGGACAAGAAGGTCGACGACCTTGCAAATGCTTTAGCAAAGACCGAGATCAAGTAGAGAGGCTTTAGAGTGACGTCTTGGATTAATACGTAATGGCTTCGGCTTGCATTGAACAGAGTGGTAAGACATTGTAGTATGTGCCAATCAAACCTTCAGCATCACGATGTTTACCAACGTTTCATACTGCCAAAGGGAATGAGAATCGCTGAATGTGTTACTGTGAACTTGCTAGTAATGTCCTTGCGCACTTCATTTAGTTATACATGCTCATGATATTGATACTGCATCCCTGATGCACTCCCTCAGTTTGTCGCATGGACCATGACCGCAATGCGACTGTGTAGCGGTCACACTGCTTAGATGGCTGTCCCAGCTCAAGCCTTGACCTGAGAGCCGACGGACATGTCTGCAAGCTTCTGGCTAATCTCACGCTCGTGCTTGGTCAGGTCCCTGCGCGCCTCGGGTGTCAGGTTAGTCTGATCGCTGAGAGAGTCCTGGCGCTTCCTCGCGGCAGCGGACTGAGCAGAAGAAGCCAAGCCACCCTTCTCCGTATGTTCATGAGCCCGTGTCGCGCGAGAGTGGAGAAGGTTGGCGTCTTCCTCAGAGGCGGTACCCTGCTCAATCTTGGGCTTGATAGCATCTTGGGCCTTCTTCAGGTTGGATTCCTTGTCAAGATGAGATTGATCCTGGGGTGTGAAGGTCTTGCTGTTGGCACGGGAACGGCTGCCAGAGGAGCCAGAACCGCTGCTGAGAGAGAGTTGGCGTTCGCGCTTAGCAGCGACGGATTGAGCGATGGAGGTGATGCCGCCCTTCTCCGTGTGGCCGTGGGCACGGGCTTCGAGAGAGTGGAGGTAGTTGGCTTCCTCGATGGTGACGGTGCCTTCGGCAACCTTGGGCTCGATCTTAGCGATTTCCTCTCGGAGCTCTGCCTCTAGTTCGGGGTGAGGCGCATTGGTGTGGCCGACGGCTTTCTGCATCTCTAATTGCACGTCAGTACATTCATTCCATTTAGCGAAAGTGCTGTGGACTTACTGCTGACGACGTTCTGAGCATTTTTGAGGACCTCCGTCGTGACATCGTTAGGGTTCTGATCGACCGCAGCCTTCAGGTCGTTGATGATCGTGGGAAGAGAAGTGTGAGGAGCCTGGCCCAGCGTGGGATCAACCTGGTGAACGGCCGCGCTGCTAGAAGCTATAGCCTCGACAGCAGAGATTATCTTCGCCGTCTGCAAGTCGCTGACAACGGTGTTCTCGGACAAGCGGCGAGCATCTTCCGTGGTGATGCTGGCGGGATCGGTCTGGAGCTTGTGGATGACATCTTTGACGATGCCAACCAAGGGATCCTCAGCCGGAGCATCTTGCGACTTCTTGAGCGAATCAAATGTCCGCATAGAACTTGGCTTCTCAGTGGCGCCGGACATCATGGATGATAGCTTGGGGGAGGAAGACATTGACTTGATTGGATTGTAGTTTAGGGCTGATGGCCTGGTGGAGAGTCTGAGTGTTGTCGAGTTGCGTGTGTGAGTTGACAGATGAGAGAAAGAACGCCAGTTTGTATTGTTTGGCAATGACGTGATGTGTGTTGTTGAGGCCGTGGAGTCGCAGGTAATGGGCAGGTGCAAACGCGACCGCGCCTACAATAGTAAGCAGCAGCATTCTTTGGCCGCAGGAGCCATTTGTGAGTCGACCTGCTCAACATCTGGCGCCATGAAAGTGGTTTGCTTCATATGCGTAATTTGAACACACTAATGGTAGGCAAGAGAGATCGCGTGGCAATGACAGGGGCCTGAAGAACTGCACGAGAGAAAGAAATTGAACCAGTTTCTACGCTATCTCTTGTCTGTTGTGTGAGGTATGATATGATGAATTAAAAGCCAGGCCTCAAGTGCAGGGCGGCTCACCTTTTGGGGACACGATAATCTAATCACCAGGAGACAAGTCACGCCTACAGTTACACTCTCCTGCCCTTTTGGCGGATACGTACTCTAGACAGGAGACAAGGGTTCACACGCGTGGGTGTACGTGAAAATTCATGTAGCTAATATGGTGAGCTAGCTGCGCCTGGGCAGAGCGATGATATATATTCATGCTGAAAGGTCAAAGTTTGCGAGAGGGATCGCAGGAACCTTACAGGCCCCCTGAATTTAAGTTGTACCGTCCGCGAGTGAGGACTTGTGTGAAAGTTGATTCGGGACAGGCAGGTGATGGACAGCATCGAGCTATCCGAGAACAGACAAGCTCGGGTGTCAGACACACTTCTCACTCCTTTTGCCTGGAGAACGCAACCCGTCACCACAAGGTTGCAAAAGCTACCGCGCGTCCTTCTCATCTGCCGATTTGCAGCTCGTAATGCCAACCCTTCCTCATGCGGCCTGCCGTGCGCCTTGACGCGACACACTCGCGTACTCGTCCGCCTGGGCAATCAGGACACCGGACAATCATGCATAACACAGTCGACGAATGACATCGCAGAGCCTCGAATGAAGGCAAATGACAAGAGAAACTCTCCGACAGCTGCGAAGTTCTGAAGTTCTTGGGCCACTGGGCGGGGTTGCGTTGACGACCATCTGGGCAGATTCACGTTTCAGCGTCTTCGGACCGTCTTCCGAATTGAACACAGGTCGTCATAGCTGCGGATCCAGGCTGCTTTTCTCTTGCTTTATTGCTACAGTCACTCGGTATTGAGAAAGATCTTGGTGATACAGCGCCAGCCCCCGAAAGTCCGCACTGTTGTCGCCATGTGGCATCGAGCGTGGGTGTTGTTGCATCGCCAGCTGCGAAGGGTGAACGCTTGTCACACAACGTCCCGCCTGGCGACCCTAAACAGACTTCACCCGCTCACCCTAGATCTTCTTCTAACGCACTCTGATACCTCTCCTGGTAAGGCTAGGAACGATCGATACGCTGAGGCAGCCTTAGCAGGGCTCGGCGTCGTAACACGGACATACCCGCACCACGTGCTGACCAACTACAGCTCTCACGAACATCGTGAAGCTGTAAGATGCATGGGGAAAATCCCGTTCAAGTGGATGCTAGCTGCCGCTTGTCATCCCTGACAACATGTGGGCCTAGAGGACGAGTAAGGCAACAGTGCGAATTTTTAAAATAAAACCTTCTCACCTGTCATTCGTATCTTTCATTGCGACGTTTCCCTAGACGTCCTTTTCTCACTCCAGCAGCTTGAATTTTTTCGGCCCGGCGCCATTCATTAAACTGTATTTCTATTTCTCGCTCGTCGCAAGCCTGAGCCTACTAATAGGGGATCGAATTTGCACATAATGTCCCTGAGATCGTGTCCAGTCAGTGGTCAAAATGGCTCTACATGCCCATCAGGACGGGTCGGCCCACGAGGTTGCGCATTCGCCGTATTCCAGCCGAACCTGGATGCCTCAATCACTTACACAGAAGTTCGTATCTCAAATCGCCCCCTGTCCACAGACACTGACGTTATCAGAACTCGGAGGACCCAGATACTCTACATCACAAAGAACGCAAAGCTCTCAATGAAGTTCTCATGCCACAAGCACCCGCACGGTCCTTAACAAAGGGTCTGAAGAACGCAGATGTCCTGCAACCGGAAGACGACAATCTACTCGCGCTTGCATTAGGTGCCCCTGCCAGGAGGGTTTTAGCACGAGCTGAAGAGATTGGACCTAAGACTGGATGGAAGGACGGCTACCTGTCATCGGCATATGGTTTTCTACCACCCGATCCATCAGACTCGCCCGTAGCGCTTCGTGCCTCACCTGGTCGGATATGGTCGGATCTTTGCGAACGCATGCCTGGTGTCGTCGCCCGCGGTAATATGCGAACTTCAATACTCTCTTTGCCCTTGGTGTACGGCACCTCAGAATATATCCCTGATCGAGCTTTGTGGGCAGCCACCGTTTGTCTTGGCATATTGGCAAGTGTTTACAGGTACGAGGAAGTCAACGACGGCAACGAGGGTGTCAGTGTCGTTACGCCACAGTCTGCCTTCAAAAACATACACGGCGACGACGATGAAGAGGAAGAGACGAGGGGAATTCCCAGGAATATCGCAATACCATTACGTCAGGTGTGCACACGAATGGGTCGCGCTCTGCCTCATCTAACTCAATTCGATGTGTCCATATACAATTACAAACTCCGCGATCCGACTAGCGTTCAACCATACCTAGTCAGGACCGAGAACATGGACTTGCGATGGCCTGTAGGTACCCTTTACTCTCTGAATATTTCTTGCTAATTATGACAGGTTTTCAACGACCGCGGTGAGGCGATGTTCCTTCAGTGTATGGCGGAGGTTCACGGCTGCTTCCAATCTGGCGTGGAGGTTGTAGTTCGGTGCCAGGAGGCCGTGATGAATCGAGATTCCGAGGCTCTACTGAGGAACATGGTAGCACTTAAAGAGCTCGTCGATCAGCGTGAGTATACTTGATCCCGTCATCCTGCAGCCCAAAAAGAAACACTACTGACGAAGCAGTACCCTACGTTTTCCACAAGATCAGCGTCAATCCGAACGCTGGCGAACAATTTGCAAACCCAGTCGAATGGGGCCAGCGTTACGCGAAGTTCTCTGCACCTCTTTCTAAACGTGTGCCAGCACTTTCAGGACTTGCCCTCCCTCTCTTCCTACTCATGGATGCTTTCATTGGCCGAACAAACTATAGCTCATTCCTTGGCATTGAAGCGATCCACTTGCGGAGATGGCTGCCATTGAACATACGAGCATTTATCACGGCCATTGAGCAGCATTATCGCGTTCCTGAATACGTCAAAGCAAGTAGTGATGCACGCTTAGAAGGCGTTCTAGAGGGCATCATCGAGTCGTATGCAGGCGAACGGGGCTTCATGGGAACTCATCGCTACAAAGTCTATGGCTTCCTGGAAGTAGTTGCTAAAACCGGACGATCAGAGACTAACGGTAATTCGGGCGCGGGTGACTCTGAAGGACGCCCGTGGGAGGAAGTACACCACACCCTCTCCGACTCTATGAAAGAGAGACTCAACCCGTATCGTGGCCAAGTCAAGGTCGAACCACATCAGATGCGAGGCAGTTTCGAAGAATGTCGCTTCCAAGCCAAAATTCGAGACAGGCAAACCATTGATCGCGACCCTTCCCGGTCGACTGGCATGGTAAGTGTCATTCTACATCAGCTGACCATGAAGCCAACACTGACTTCTTAACGCTAATTGTACAGGTGACATTCGACTTGGCAGATACCGGCATCACCTTTCAGCCCGGCGATCGACTCGCTGTAATGCCAATCAACGCAGGCCATGAGATTGCGAAAGTCGTGGCCGCACTTGGCCTGGACACGTTAATGAGTAGAGTCGTCCCTGTCGACGAGGACTCAGAGTGGGAACGGTTTTCAAGGCACGTTCAGCTTATCTCCAAGAAGCCAGATGAAAGCTTGACTGTCAAGGACATTCTCAAGAGGGGCCACTTAGCACCTCTGACTAAAGACCTGGTACTCTCGATACACCATCTTCTCCACTCATCTTCCACAAGCATGCTCAGCATCCTTCAATCAAATGAGTGGCCGGTGAAAGGAAGCCTAGGTGACCTCCTGCAACTTGCTATCTCGGAGGTGCCACAAGCAATCTGGGATCGCGCCTTCAGCCTCGAAAATCTCGCCTGGCTCCCGAAATTGCTTAAGCTGGAAGTACCTCGCACGTACTCGATCAGCAACTCATCGTGGATGGAGCTCCTCCCAAGCACTATCGATCTCACAGTCTCCCGTACTGAAAGTGGACGTGACCCCATCTTTGAGAGCGTGCAACCTGCGTTGCCTCTTTATGGAGTATCGAGTGGTTTTCTCAACCCTGCCCCAGGGACCCTAGAGTATTCCGATGACATCGCCAACGAAGAGCCTGTTTTGATAGGTGTGTCTAGACCTATCCAATTCCAGCTACCGTCCTCCTCGACTGCCCCGGTTGCGATGTTCGCTGGCGGATCTGGAATTGCTCCTTTCAGAGGCTTTTGGCAGAAGCGCATTCAGTCTGGGATCGGACGCAACATCTTATTCATTGGTGTTCAATCTCGCGAGAAATTCGTACATGAGGCAGAATTGCGCAGTCTGGTACAAAACGGTTCCTTGGAGCTTCACACGGCATTTTCAAGAGATCGCAAAGGACTGGTATTTGACCAAGTCATGCGAGAGTTGGTCGAGCAAGATATGGAACCTCGCTACATAGACAACACGATCGTTGATCAGGGCAGGCTTGTGTCAGAACTGGTCATGTCGAGAAGTCAAGGTGGCCTCGGTGGACACCTCTATATTTGCGGATCCGTATCTGTTTACGAAACTGTAATGTCTGGAATCCGGCAAGCCATTTACAAGTACCAAGCTTCCACGCAATCCACAGCAGACTCCTTGCTGGCGACGGCTTTCGCTGAGCGACGGTTCATGCTAGATATCTTCATGTCTCCTCGATCCATGTCGACGAGTACGCCGACGATTCCGATGTCAAAGCTAGCATTACATACAGGACACCGAAAAGGCTCGAGGATGTGGATAGGTGTCCACGGAGGAGTGTACGATGTCACAGACTTCCTACCAATGCACCCCGGAGGCACACTGATCGTTGCCGCGAGCGCAGGGCTGGATGCGACAAAGACGTTCCACGAGCTTGCACACGACACGAACCCGGAAGTCTCCTCTCTGCTCTCCAAATATTTCATCGGGAATCTGGGCACCAAGCCGAAATGCGCAAACTTAGAAATCAGTCGATTGTACGACATGTGGTACCAGTACTTGCGGACAAGTATCGAGAGCCTAACGACGCTGTATTTCGAGACGACTAACATCTTAGAGGATTCCAAAATTTGGTTTTCGGGAGGCATGTTAAACATCGGTGGCGTGAGAAAGTTCTACCAATTCCAATCGCGGCTGCTACAGAACGGATTCTCGAACCTCTTTGGAGCAAAGCTCCAGGAGATATATCTCAAAATATCTTACTCTTTGGCGAGCAGCATCACATCTGATGTTCGCCTTCCAGATGTCATTGGCGCCATTACTCGCGCTCAGTCTGGACCTAGTGCAGCGAAAAGCTTGCGCGAGATATCGGAGATTGGACAGTTCGTGAGCAACAACGCAAAAGCAGCACGCTTCCACGAAAATGGCATTCTCAAATACGCTCAAACCGTGACCGAACTGGACGTCAGCTTCTTGGAACAGATCCGTGATGAAGCAGCACAAGGCATGGATGCATTCGATCTTGTTTCTCTTATGGATGAGTCCGCAAATTCGAAGCAGATCAAACTTGCTTCATACCTGTTGACTATCCTAGAACGAATCGCGGCGCACCTAGATGCTTATTATGGGTCATTGTCGCAGCAATCGGTATATCATCCCGAGATTGAGAACAACCCAGCACGCACACGGTGGCACAATCTTCGCAAAAAGATTGTCGATGGATCTTTCTTCGTTCTCGCGAAGCCACTGTCTTTCGCTAGCAGTGACGATTCCATTACCGGGCTACAAGCACGCTCCGGGCTCAACGTCAGCTTTGCACAGATCTTTGCCGGTGCACAACAAACGCTTCAATCAAGTCCACAGACTTCGCAATCATATGCTGAAGCTCAGACACAAGAGCCGCGACGACTGGCCGAGATGCATACTGCTCGCGCCGCCAGCAACACCCAAGCTCCAAGCACGTTTGAATCACAACAGCAAAACTTTGCCTTGAAGCGGATGTCAAATTTCATCAGCTCTAACATTTCAAATATCCGGAGACTGAGCCGCTTGCCCGCTGAGTACGACTTCAACGATATAATGGCAGCGTACGGAAAGCAGACTGCGGGGACAGCGGCGACTCAGCCCACAGTAGTCAGCCAAAGTCATGTCAAAACTCCGAGTCAAGCAACTGCCGATAGCACACGAGGTCTACGAGTGAGGGGCAATACTCCACCTCTTCCTGCACCACAAGCCATTCGCGTCAATACCTCAACACCATCACTCGAACGGAATGCCTCGCTACGCTACCGACAAAGTCCGCTTTCCGCTGCACCTCCGCACAACCAGATGACACGTGCTCAGAGTTCAACATCGGAGTCAGTGAGCCCAGTTACGAGCTTGAATGCGGCCACAGTGCATCTAAATCGTCGCCAACCGCCCCGAAGCAGTACGCCATTGCCAGCTTCTCCTCGAGCATCATTAGCTCTGAGCGCTGCATCGTCGAGAAGGAAGATTGGTGGCGATGCACCACCCTTGCCAAATTTGGAAGGTTTGGCGGCAACCTTGAATGAACTGAAGCTTGCAGGGAGCCTGAACGGTGATGAAATCAAGTTCCAACAAGCTCAGGCGCAGAAGTCACAGGGAATGTGATAATGTCAATAGCTCACGCGCAGGCGCAGAAGTGAAGAACTAATACAGCAAGGAAGTATAAATAGACAACGAAGGAAATGAATATCAAGTTATACAGCCCTAAGTTCTTGCTGGCTCTAAGAGGTGCGGCGAGATTGCGAAAATTCAGCGTTTCGATGCCAACGATCTCTCAACCTCAGTTCGCGATTCCTCGCCCCGCTTGATTAACAGCATGGCCATGGGACAATAGGCATCAACTTTCTCATGTCATAGCGATGTTTTCTCCTGCTGAGGAGAATCCCAGCGATTTCTGCTTTATCATAGGCCTCAGAGATAGGCGCAGCGTTATTGCAAACACACTGAAAGAACTCGACGTCGCTGTCACCGTTGGAATTATAGGAGTACCCGTGTCTAAGATTGCGGAACAGGCCATCGCTATAGGCGTCCGTTTCATTGGCTTCCACAATGAGCAGTCGGCCTTTTAAGCAGCTACAGTCTATGAATATTTGACAGGTTGACCAGGCGTGTGCCTGGTCGTTGGTGGTCCGGGTGTTTTAGAAGCCGTTGCCCGAGTATTTCAACGACTTTATTGACGAATCAACTAGCCAATTCAACGCCAGGCTGGCAAACCGAGCGAGAGCAATTTTCCGATGCTCATTCCGGGCGGCTCAGTCGAAAGCTATCAGGTTTCTAAAGGAGCTTGACTCTGTATATATCCTAGCCCCAATACGGAAATTGTGGTACAAGCAGTTGAATTCGGTGGACTACCAACACTTCTTGCCAACGCGTATCGTTTCGCGGTCCTGTTTTACATGAACGATGCAGGGATCGTTTTCGTTGTCCTCGGCGAACAACCGGAGCTCCCATTCAAAGAGCTAACAAAGCACTCAGGCCGCTGGCTTCGTGTGAGTCCAAAGAGGGCATATAAGTCCAAGCCTCTCTACTGTGAGGCCGGCTTTACTGTAATGGTATGTTATCGGTCTTATCATGCTTTCCGAGGCATATACACGCACTCACGGATGTTGACAGAACTCACCTTTACCGCTTGCGACCGCCTTGAAGGCGCCTGGCGAGCAGTGTGACCGTGCTAGGCAACTGTATCAATGTATCGGTGTAGAGCCGGAGGAATTTATTGTTAAGACCAATCCGTCTTCGCTCCCTTCATCATCTCCACTTCTTCGCTCATGACACTGCAAACTCCCGAGGTGCCTCTCTCGATTGCCTCACCCATGGCTTCCCGATGGACAGAAATACACGATTCTCCTGGCACCGAGGATCCACAAGAAGACCTCGTAGTCTCTGTCGCCAGTCAATCTACTTTGATCGATCGGGGAGGCCGCGGTCTCATGTGAGTGGAGGGCTCTAGCCAGTTGCAACAATTTGACTAAGACATCAGTAGAACAGAAGCCAACCAGCGCGACTCACGCCTCCTCCGCCTCCCACCAGAGATCCGCAATAGTATCTACAAAGACGTCTTCTACGGCAAAATCCAAGTATACGCCGGCTATAGAGCGGATTGGAACACAGAGTGGCAGTCAAAACTTCACCTTCTGCAAACCTGTCGCCAACTTTACTTCGAGGCCACCCTCGTCTTTTACCACACAGCGACATTCAGTTTTGAACTCATCCATCAGATCGAAAACTTCGTCTACCGCATAAGAGACTTGCGACTGTGGAGCATCCGATCCGTTGAGCTGGGTGCGAGCAGCGCGGCTGTTCTCGTTGATCCGAATTACTTAGACGCGCTGGTGTGGCTTCGCATCTTCCCGGGACTGGAGGAACTGGTATTCTGCGGCGAAGTCGATGAGATGACGCGGTTTCATCTGAGCTGGCTGAGGCTTCGTCATGACGGAAGAGGTGTCCGCCTCGTGTTTGAAGGCGCTTGAGCGTCCGACTATTTGCTCTTTGGCTTGATGCGTCGATGATGTTGGTTGAGTTGACTTTTTGTGGTTTTGCTTTGAATTCAGATGCACGGTAACGAAGTCTACAAGGTTTGCAGCTTGGTTCACATGATGTTACCTCTTGTACATCTGTCTATTGAATTTTACTGTTTGTTTCCATCTATAGTAATGTTGAGGCAATGTGTCACATATGCCAACATACGTCTTTGCTGAACATCATGCGAAGCCGTCATTGTTTTGTGTACACGATGTCCACCAGCAAATTGAGTTATATTTGCCAGTATGGCATACATAGTCAACTGTTGAGCTGTGTTGCCATAGGCTACAATCATCGGTACCTAGGCAATCGGCGCTAGATTGGATCAGTCACACAAGATGCACCCGCACAGCGCACAAAGTGTAAGCCCATAGCCCCATCTCTAATTTGGAGTCATAGTTTGGTAATAATGGCACCGAGTGTACCGAACTGCTCCGCGCCATGCATTGCACCTCCGAGCTCACGTACCCACATGTATGACTACACAACCGAAGACGCGCACGCAAGCAGTTCTGACGAAAGACAGCACCGAAGCAAACCAGGCCAACTCGACCTTGCTCCGCCTTCCACCGGAGCTCCGGAATCGCGTATACCAATATGCTTTCTACGGATATTTCAAAGTCTATCACAAAGAATACCTCACACATAGGTGTAGACAATCGAGTAAGGCACTTAATGGAACCTGTCTACAGATCCGGAGTGAAGCAACACCGCTACTCTACAGCATCAGCACTTTCTATTTCAAGCGAGTGTCACACATCAAGATATTCGCCGATAATGTGGGCAAGGAGAGGAGAGGGTTGATTCGGTCAATTCGCATGTCTGCCTCCATCATTCACGCGCTCATTCCAAAGCATATAAGCGGCACATTGGCGCATCGTCTGAAGGTCTTCCCATGCCTTCAAGAGCTGCGAATTCGTGGAACGCCCAACTTGAGAACGGTGCGCCGATTGGCAGGCCGCAGGCTCTGTGTCAAAGGGCGAAACATCAAGGTCATTTTCGAGGACCCTCGCCCGGCTGATACCACAACGGCAAACGTCTTCATTTGATTAAGTCTATTCAGTGTCAAGCACTGTAAATGTAAATTCGTGGTTCCATCGATCCCACCTTACTGGCGAAACGTAATCTCGCAACGATGGGCCTTGGGTGCGATCAAGAAGAAGTTTTCAAATTCCATGCTCTCCGGTGTCGTGCTCGGTGCTAGAATCATACCCTTACACTCTCGGAAGAGAAACGCTACTGCATATCTCAATTCCATGCGCGCGACATGGATGCCAATACACGATCTCGCGCCAACCCCAAACGGGTGAAAAGCAGTTTTGGCGTCAGATGAGAGTGCTTCCGCTGTGTAGCCTGCTTTAGACGAGATCCATCGCTGTGGGTCGAAAGCAAGAGGATCAGTCCAGATCAGAGGGTCGCGATGGAAAGTGTATGCCTGGGTATCCACGGTGACACCTTGTGGGATGTAGTGACCAGCAAACCTGGTGCCACCTTGCGGTACAACGCGGGGAAGACTACTCGGGGCAGCGCCGTAGAGGCGCAGCGTTTCTTCGATCGTGGCGTTAAGTAAAGGTAGGTTGATCAAATCATTCTCTGTGAAATTTTCCCCCAAGCTTGCTGTCTCTACTTCCAGCGCCGACTGCAGCTGTGGTTGTTGAAGGACAGCCCAAGTCAGGTACGTTAACGTGACCCCAGTGGTATCGGTACCGGCAATGATGATGTTCATTGCTTCGATCCTGACGTCCATGTCGTCGATATGACCCTCACCCTCCTTCTCGCAGTCTTCGATGATCTTGGCGAAGATATTTGACTCGCCCGTGCGAGAGCGTGCCATCTCGACTGCTCGACCTGCACCTTTCAGGATGAATTCGTTGGCGTTGAACATCTCCTGTATGGCGTTGACCGGGATAAAGCGCAGGAGGCGAAGCAAAGGCATCTCTACCATAATGCCAGCGCCCATGGTCAACTTCTTTAGCACGCGAATGAATTGGTTGGCCTGAAAACGATGTAAGCGAACGTACCCGAATTTTAAGGAGCGTCGACTTACGTGACCTATCTCTAACATGCGAAACGACTCGCCAAAGGCAAGGTGAGCGCTGACATCCGAGGCAAGTAACATCCACCAGTTGTATACATCTGCAGTGCTCTGCGTAGCATCGGCTTTGATCTTCGTCACGGTGAGCAGTGCCTTCTCGCGAACAACTGACTCCCAGTTCTCCACGAGATAAGACCTACTGAAGGATCGTGAGAGGAGCTTCCTTCTGGCACCATGCTCGCGGGGATCCAGCATTGTGAACACACCAGCCTTGGGAAAGTTTGCCAATCTTAGGTACCATTCACTTTTCATGTACTTTGTTCCGATCTTATGGATCTCCTTGAAGGCATCGAGATCTGCCACACCAACTTCAGTGGGCGAGATTCGAACGATTGGGCCATATTGTTTATGGAGAGCATCAATATAGAATATGCGTTGACCGGTTATGACAGCGCGCTTCAAGCGATAATGTGTGAAGCGAGTGTACCAAGGCCCGGGAAGGTGTTTTGTAGGGCACGTGAGCCCGATATAGACAAACTGAGCATGTGAGTGGTGGACTCAGTACGAATGGGTTAGTAATCCCATACCTTGGCTGTAAGCAGACCCAACACTATCAGTACGACAATAAGAGGCTTGTTACCGACAACGACATCGATAACCGCCATTCTGTATACCATTGTGCTGGTCAGAGTCTGAACGTGTGGATTGAAAGATGCCAGTTCGCAACAACTTAGTAGTCTCATATAGGAGCCCACTGACTCTTGGAAAGCCTGGGGATCCGTCCCGGGTGTTCCAGGACTACATGGTAGCACAACGTTCTAGATGTTGTCGAATGGCAGAGTGGGCATTGCACCTTACACCTGCGAGCTCGAGCTGACAATAGACAAGTGCATGATCGACGCCATCAGGCAGCACCAAAACTGCCCTTTTCTTAGTCAAAATGCTGCATATACAACTTTATAATGCTTGACACCATGGCCTAGCGGTTTCTGGCAAGGCGGTCCCGACCAAAACGTCATAGCAGCGCCTCGCCGTAAACCCAAGGTAAGTTTGGCAAGTCTGAGTTGTCCAGACATCTAGTGTCCCTTTTCTTCCCCGCGTCTAGGTGATTCGTGGCGTTGGCGACACCGCTCTACCGTGGTCCTTGGATACGAAAATTCTAGAGCTCAAATAAGACCTGCAACCCCTCATTGATTTCGAGAAGGTTTTATCGGGATTGCGGAGCCGTACACTATTCAGGCTGCATAGAAATTGTTCGCAACTTCATGCGTGGTCCAGAGTGACGCAAGGAAATATTTTGTGTACACAACTCCACGTGTCACGATACTGTGACATATAGGCATTTCCGATGTGCCGAAGCTGACGGAGTGCCACGACCAACGGGATGCGACACATGTCTGACATTCTCCCAGAGGGTTCGAAAGACGTGAAATGAATGTAGTACAGACGATAACAGAGAGCTGCCGGTGCAGGTTGTACAGCCTGTTCTGGCCTTCGCCTTCCGGACTCTATATGCTCGGCCGTTGCCTTTGGCTCTTAAGTGACCGAGCTGTGGACCTACCATTCCTGAAGTGTTAGCCAAGACTCGTAAAACCATCATTCCTGAGCTGGTGGAACAATGTTGCGTCATGACTAGCCCTCTGGAGCACGATCTTCGAGACTGTCTGTAGCATCGTGAAGAGAATTCACTGTCCTTTCAAAGTCCCAGCTTCGGCACACAACGGCGTGCTTGCTACGGCTAGAACTTCATTATAAGATCGACCGTTGGGTGTAATCGATGCTGTTGTCGATGCGGGAATGATGGAGTGTCTAACACAGAAGGCAGAAGGCCACTTCCAACCCTCAACTCTTAGTCATCAATGCCCCAAACGGCAGGTGCTTACCAACAACTCAAAGACACGGTACAATTTCCGCAATCTCACATAGCGATCGTTCCATCATGTCCCCAAATATCAAATCAATCGGTCCGAGAATGCAAGTTCACGAACACCCAGCATCATCGCCCTCCCTGCAGCGAGCCCTCAAAGCCGCCCTACCTTACAGCATAAATCTGGTATATCGCACGCAACACGTCAACCGGACTGAATATGCACGCGTACTTGCTACATTTGCACAAGATGCGGAGATACCGAACTGCTGGGCAGCAGCATATCTCGACCGATCCATGCGGCCAGAAACCGAATTATGGGTATTCGCTGCTGGAGAAATGCCCACTCACTCATCATCGCCCGAGGGATTTTGTAAAGAGTGCAAAAGAGCGTCGCTTTCGTTGCTAGACCACATGTCTACTTTGCCTACGCCGCCGATGCGTCCGGACAATCAGCCCGCGCTGGACCTCGCATATCAGCATGAGAAAGAATTCCCTACGCCGGGTCCTAGTGGCGAATATCCAGCCCACCCAGGAACGTTCATGCGTCACTTGCTTAAAGCAAAAGTAATCTTGGTAGGCGCTTGCCCAGAACCGATCGTGGAGATCATGCGCGAGAATAGCCTAGTAAGACGGGACATGCCAGGCGCACATTTGGAATTGAACAAGTTTGTATTCAAGCTATCTGATCTACCGGAAACAATGGAATTACCTGAAGGGCTACGGTGGGGGGATATGAGAGAGCAAGACATGGAGACAGTCAAGGCACGCACCAAAATTCCCCGATCGGCAAAGACGCTGCTTTCATTGAAAAACATGGGCGTATTCGAAGAGGAAGGTGGAAAACCTGTAGCATGGACATTTCTCGGACTCGACGGTTCGCTCACTACATTGCACACTGAGCCAGACTACCGGGGAAAGGGTATAGCCAAGGCTGTTGCTGCGAAGATCATGCGCAAGTATGCACCTGGACTTGCTGTGGATGACGAGGGCAACGCCTGGTCACATGCGGATGTGTATTTGGGAAACGCACAAAGCGAGAGTGTGTGCAGAAGCCTAGGGGGTAAGGCGCTCTGGAAAGACTACTGGGTGCGCATAGATCTTGCGAAAGCCGGGAGCTTAAGTGCTTAAGCATTCACGGTCAAGTTACCATCGCATAACATTGAGAAGCACACACTGAATCCTATCTTTGTCGAGTCAGCGAAAGCACATTCAAGGGATGTGGTTATGACAAGGACGGGGTATAAATGGTGCTCAGGAAAAAATTAGAGTTGTGTTGCGTTTAGATCCTCATGGTGATCAGGGTTAAAAATTTATCATCGTCGCAAGGTGTGAAGTGAGTGAAAAAGGATTAAGACTTACCAAAATGGACGGCTGGTACCGATGCTCATAGTAAGCATCACACGCACGTAAGGCCGTCTTGACTTGTTCATCTGATCGTATTGTCGTTGTCGGTCCTATATCATGAAGACATGGTTCGACAGGCCGTAGCCATGCCGAAATCTCTCAAGAAATGTCGCTGCAACCGAAGATACTTAGTCAAACAGACCGAAGCCCATGTCGTCATCCTCAGACTCCTCCTTCTCCTCTTCCTTCTCCTCGGCCTTGGCAGCCTCAGCGCCGCCGGAGCTGGCGGCAGCACCACCGGCGGCGGGGCCGGCGGAGGCGTACTTGTCGGGGTTGGCAATGCGGTCCTTGAGCTCGGCAATCTCCTCCCACTCGTAGTCGGTCTCGATGGCAACAGCGAGGACCTTCTTGTAGGAGTTGACGACGGAGTGCATGACGGAGGGCAGAGTGGGGAAACCGGTAGCGAGCGAGATGCTGGCAATGGTTGCGATGGCAGAGCTGAAAGCCTTGAGGAGCTGGGACTCCTCAATGTCGAGAACGGAGGCATCGAAGGTCTGGCCGTTGTCGTAGATCTGGTAGATACCCATGCCGTAGGTGAAGGGAGAGATGTTCAACAAGTTGAGAAGAGTAGCCTCGGAGGCACCGACCTTGTTACCGGCCTCAATGAGCTTCAAGTCGGCCGTAATTTCAATGGTACCACGGGCAATCTTGGTGGGGACACCGAGAGCCTGGAAGAAAGAGGTCTTTCCGGGCTCCATACCACTGCGAGTTGTCAGTACATATCGCTATGCATGCGCGACGTGTGCTCTTACGTGTTTCCAGCAGGGACGAAGACATCGAGGGGCGCAAGGGCACCAGCACGGGCGGGAGCCGCGACACGGTTGGAGAGAATCTTGTTACGGGTCTCCTTGAGGTCGGCGTTGGTGAAGACGAAGCCGACATTGCCTGCGCGATTGTCAATTCCTGCTACCGAAGCTGCGCAGCGCGCGGATGCGTGGACTCACCCCTGACGTGGGGAAGAAGGCGCTCGTACTCCGGGGAGTCGTTGATTAGACCCTTGAGCGCACGGCGGACCATGGTGTTCTTGCCCATCAGCACGACACCCTCACCGCGGAGCGACTGACGGATCTCGTGCATCTGCTGCGACGAGACATTGTCGACGGTGACGATGAAGATGGACTTGTACTCCTTGAGAAGCGTCTCGAGCTTCTCGAAGTAAGCGATCTTGAATTCTTTCTTGCCCCCCATTGTGTTCGTGTTGACCCAAAGGGATGTTTAAGGACTTAGTAGGGTTGTAGTGTGGTTGTTAGAAGAGGAAACTTGCAGCTCGGCGGAACGCGAAAATTGAGGTCGTGAGCTGTGGCCCGCAACCGACGCTAGTGCCGCTTAGGCAACGCGCCTCCTTCCAGCTTGAAAAGTAATGTACGGACCCTGCAGTGCGCTCTGCATAAAACACCATGGCATTTCCGTATCAGTGTCTTGTCGCCCGCAGCGAGTCGTCGGGAGATGGGGTTGCTTGGACGCTTTTCGGCACAAGTGGCTCCAAGATCGTGGTTCAATCCAGCAGTGGTGCCGCGTCTGTATGGTCGCAGCAAGCCGCCCAGGTAATAGTAAGTGATATGCATTGGGGACATGGGTGGATGCTGTCAGTTAGAGACGTGAAAAATGTTGCGCTGAAAAGATGCTGAGCGTGCCAGGATCCCAAAGAAGATGACACGCAAGAGCCCCCAGGAAAACGCATCAAGCTGTCGACACCAAAAGAACCAAAATTCAACTTCTCGAACTTGGTGCTATCGAACAACGGCCAATATCTGGTCGGCGTGACTGGCGAAGACAAATGCGTTCGGGTTTTTCAGATCGATGCTCAGAGCCGTCTCCAGCAGTTAAGCGAGCGGTAAGATGCTGCAAATTCACGAGCATACGATGTACTGACGGTTGGGGAGTTGCATGTCAAGAAGGCCGTCATCAATCACTTTGACATCTGACGACTCCACCATCTTGTGTGCGGATAAGTTTGGAGACGTGTATGCTTTGCCACTGCTCCCTTCACCGGAAGATGAACAAGTAGAAGCCCCTACACCAGCACCACCGCCCGAAGAAAAAGACTTCACGCCTTCCGCGACAGTTTTCACAGTCCACTCTGGGAGGAATCGAAGAACCCTTGAGGAGCAGCTGAAACAGAAGGCAAAGGGACCAGCGAAGCCCAAAGAGGCGATTACCTTCAGACATGACCTCCTTCTTGGCCATGTCTCCATGCTCACAGATCTGACGTTTGCCAAGGTAGGCAACAAGAGCTATATTATTACAGCAGATAGGGACGAGCACATTCGGATATCGCGGGGAGTGCCCCAGGCCCACATCATCGAGGGCTTCTGTTTTGGACACGAAGAGTTCGTGAGCAGACTCTGCGTGACACGATCCGGGCTATTAGTCTCAGGCGGAGGCGATGCCCACCTCCTTGTCTGGGACTGGCGAAACTTTCGACTCAATGAGAGGCTGCCACTTCGCGATACTGTCATTCAATATCTCAGTGCACGCCCAGACGTGAGCTCATCCATACAGGACGATGTATCCTTTAAGACTGCTGTTTCTGGGATATGGGAGATTCCCGGCAACAAAAAGGTAAGAAATTGCACTCGGATACTTCCACTCTTTACTAACCTTGGCAGACAAGCGAAGTGCTTGTGGCATGCGAAGGGTTGCCAGGATTGTTTAGCTTCAATGTCGGTATGGGCGCAGTGAACGGCAACTCGCTGTCACTTACGGGCAATCCGCTGGACGTCGCATTCGTGCAAACCTCGCCAAACTCTTGGACGACTATTGTCTCCATAGACAACGTGCATAAAGCAGGGTCTACATCGGAGCTTCGCGAGAATGCAGTGAGCAGCACATCTGCCCACTCTGAACATATGTGAGACTAACAAGATCACTCAGGACGGACCGCGATTGCAGTACTTTTCTAAGCAGGCAGATGGCGAATGGCGCGAAGATGCGCAAATGGGTGCACTCGTCAGCTCGTTTGCCTTGGGAGGTATGGACGGTCTAGCGACAGCAGATGATAAAGCAGTCCGAGACATTTTGTATCACGTGGAGAATTTGCGAAAGAGACCAGGCGCTGAGGATTAGGTACGAAGCACTAGGGAGCAGATGACAGTTTAGATAAGATCGGACCCTTGTTGCCAATACACCGATTTGGAGTCGGCCTGTGACGTAAGAGGCTCTGGACTCGCAACAACAGTAATCAGATGGAGCAGATCTAGCCCAGCCATTCGTTCTCGGAGCTTGACAGAAGAACAAGTAATCTTGGCCATGCCGAGGCTAACGAGTCGGCAAAGGTGCCCCATGTGCCGCCACAGGTGTGTCAGTTCCGTGCAAGAGTCTGCCGGTGGCCGTGGGTCTAGTACAACTCGATTTCTAAGAGTCCGGGATCGTCGCATGTACCGGCGCCGCTACGATTTTTCTCCTCGAAGCCAGACCACCATCCCCTGGGCGTGTATATCTCTGAGCAGTGAGTGAACGCTCTTCTTCCTTCTGTCACCCTGTATATTGTGTTGGGCGTCGCTGAGATTAGTCCCAATCAGGCCTTGAGCACATTTCGAAGGAAGCGCTCCCCTCCAACCAGACTCGCCGTTATCCCACCAACAAGGTCTTGATAACCTCTCCAGACTTCAACTTCAGTGCCAACAACGATCTTTGGCTGTTCTCCGTTGAACTTGGACTACCGCCTTCCAGCTTTCTCTGCGACACCCGGTCCCTCTTCCTAGGCGCCCGCTGTCATCTCACCTCTCAGCTCCACTACCACCCAGATCTTGCACGCGAGGCCCGCGCACGTCGCCAAAGTGTTCGCCTCAACATTCCGACGGGCATCTCCTAGGTTCTTATCTTTACTCTCTGTGCCCGTTGCAGCTGCTGCGACACATAATCAGCGCGTGACACCCACCGCGGCTTCGAGCTTATCAGCCACACCAAAAGTAGATTCGCGAAGGATGCATTCAAAGGTCGTTAGTGAGTAATGCGCACATACTACTCGCGAGGGCGGTGCTGACAATATGCGCAGTCATTGGGTATGTTGCAGCGCGTTGTGTGCCACCTGGAGTGGCCCCACCAGGACCATGTCTCTGCGGATTTTGACCACATGCTGACAACGTCGCAGCTCAGGGCCTGCAGGCCACACCGCAGCCATTTATGCGGCGCGTGCCGACCTGAAGCGTAGGTCACCGAAGCATGCGCCAGGGTTAACTTCGCTAACAATGCACAGCCGTCATGTACGAGGGTTTCATGGCTCTAGGTATCGCAGCTGGTGGCCAATTGACCACCACAGATGAAGTGGAGAACTTTCCCGGTTTCCTGAAGATCGGAGGTGGAAAGCTCATGGTATGCACTCTGCGACAGTTGACATGTACCTCCGCTAACAAGCGATAGGAACACATGCGCGAACAATCAGAAGCATGCGGAACCGAGATCATTTCCCAGACCGTTGCGAAGGTCGACCTCAAATCGCGCCCATTCAAATACTGGTTGCATCCCATGGGCGATGACGAGGAGATTGAGGAGGAGGAGCATACTGCCGATTCTCTCATCATTGCCACTGGCGCAAAGGCGAGAAGATTGGACCTGCCCGGCGAGGAGAAATACTGGGGCTTTGGTGTATCAGCCTGCGCCGTCTGCGACGGCTCGCTGCCCATGTTCCGCGACCAGCCCCTGGTCGTCATCGGAGGTGGTGACTCTGCGGTCGAAGAGGCTCTGTACCTCACGAAGAAGGCAAAGAAGGTCACCGTTCTCGTACGGAGAGACAAGCTACGGGCCAGCAGGACGAATGCGCGCCGCCTCACTACCCATCCGAAGATCGAGATCTTGTACAACACCAGCGCAAGCCAGATTAAGGGCGAGGACAAGAAGAACGGCCTGATGACTGAATTGGTCGTCAAGAACAACGTCACCAAGGAGGAGCAAACCGTCCCGGCACGAGGACTCTTCTATGCTGTTGGTCACGACCCGGCGACAGAGATCTTCAAGGGCCAGCTCGACATGGACGAGGACGGCTACCTGATCACCAAGCCCGGCGAGGGCCTGACCAGCGTTGAGGGCGTATTCGCTGCCGGTGACGTCCAGGACAAGCGATACCGTCAGGCCATTACTAGTGCCGGATCCGGCTGTGTTGCAGCCCTTGAAGCCGAGAAATGGCTCGCCGAGCATGACGACAGCGTCGGCAACGAGCTTGAGACAGAGAACCAGGCCGAGAAGTCGCAGACCAACGGCGTGGTACCCGAGTACCGCTCCAACCCTCTTTTGTAGAATCATCAGTTCCATCGCATCACGGGGATCTAGCATCAGTGTTTCGTGCGTCGACTATATAGAGCTTAGGAAAAGGATTTGGGTAGGCATTCGTTGACTGGAGCCCTCGCTCATAGTTTGCCATACCCTAAGGCATGTGGACATAGACTTGGCTTTTAGGCATTTGAAGGGTCAGTTATCAGATATCATTGACTCTCAAGCAATAGAAGGAAATGATTAATACATTTGATGGGTATATGTTTTGTGGACGATCTGGTTGCGAATTGCCAGTGCCGATGGTGAGCACGCTTCCTAGCACCTCTATTCAGTGCACTACATAGTTGAGCATCTTGAGACGCTTAAGCCGAATGATGCGCGTAGATGTGAAATGCCGTGACTGTGAGAAGATGCCGATCCCAACTGGGGCGCGTGGTAGGCGAGGTACATCGCGCCTAGGTTGCGTCAACGGCCGAACCCCATTTTGAGGAGTTCGAGCGCACCCTCGAAAGCTTTCACTACGCCGATATCTAGATGAGGGAGGTTAGTAAGCAAGCACACAACGGGGCACACACATCATACAGTGGTTGCGCTTGTTCTCGAGCACAGCTTCTGAATGCTCAACGTAGCTCGTACGGGTTTGGAGACTGCGCATTTGTCAGCGAGAGAACAAGACAGTAACGTGAAGGGGAGTTAGTACCGCTGGAATGTCCGATCGGTCTCATGCTCGTGACCAGATTCTGCCCAGATGCGGAAGTACTGCGCCATCATCAGCATCGTGCCCTAAGCATGCAAAGTGAAGCAGTACATTCATGAGACTCTCCCATTCTTCGGCCAGCTCACTCTCCTTTGAGTGACACTGTTCCATAGCTTCGTGATATCGACCGCGCAGCTCGTTCCAGTCAAAGTCCTCAATTTTCTCCGCGGGATTACAATCGCTGTCGTCATCCGCCATCTCGTCGTCTTCCTCTTCTTCATCCCGGTCTGAGTCTTTCCGCACTTGCTGGCCCGACGGTGGACGCTCGGTATCTTCAGAGCTCATGCGCCTGTGTGAGGGCCTGGCGGCATCATCATTCTGTGTCGCGGACGGCTCCGACTTGGGACGGTATTGGCCGTCCATCTCTACTGACGATGTGAATGACGCGCCGCTCTGTTTGAAAAAGGGAGGAGATGAAGGCAAGTGCACAGGTTGTGTTGGCAGAGATGATTCAGAGTGGTAGTCAAGGTCGCTGCTCATCCGCAATGCTGTGCAAAGGTGGTCAGTGCTGTGGGTAAGTGAAGCATCAACAAGACGGGTCTCTCCTCGGCCCGGTGAAGAACTTTCGCATGGAGTGCAACACTCGAGGAGACGTGATTGTCGCAGTATTGGTGAAGGCTGCGTGTTTACCTCACGTGACTGTTTACTAACCGCTTTTGTACATCGCGGCATGACGTTGGAAGGTGCGGGCGTCTGACTCGCGCTCGCGCATCCACGCTTCTGTTGCCTCAGTCACGCAGTGAATGAGCGCACGCCGACAACAGGGTGTCTACCTGCCGACCGTCGCCTTACCACCTACACGACACTACATACACACTCTCATCGCAACGTCTACCCCATAGCTGATCTGGGCCTATGGGTTTATAAAGCGCGACAAGCCCCCCACGGCTCCTCACTACTCACCATGGTCACCCGCTACTTTCCTCGCTCTCAACCCCTCGGAATACAAGAAGGCGATATCACATAACCTCTATCCACCATGGAGTGTGACATCTGTGGAAAGGCTGGCAACCTAACGAATCCCCTGCACTGCATCACTTGCGCCCGCAGCCATCTCGAACAGCCCCGCATCGATCTCGCCAGGACGCTCATAGATAAAGATGGCGTGGAGAAGCATGTCAAGGCCATTATACAAGGCTCAGAAGACAAGTCCAGTCAGCATGTCTCGCTGTCCGACTCAAAGGGGGGCCTGTTGGTTGACCGCCAGGAGTGCACACACCATCTGAACTGGCAACGGACCAAAGCCGAGACGGCTGAAATACAGGAGCGCACGCAGCTCATCGCAGAACAGTCAAAATATCTTCGTGACCAGATGGACGCTACGCGGAAACAAATCGAGTCACAGCGCGCTGCAAATGCGCAACGAAAGTCTGATCTATCCTCCGCTACTTACGGCATCGATTCACGGCGCGCCAACGAGCTAGACAAGGTCCAACAACATCTTAAGAGGATAGACTACAAGTCGGATAAGATGCATCACGATACTATGGAGCTGCGAATGCAACTTTGCACTACCGCTGCGAAGCTCGCCGGGCTTAAGACTACCAGAAGGAGAAACAAGGACGAAAGCATAAAGGTTGTCTACAATATTGGGCCAGGCTCAAGACTCCGGATATGGGATCTCAGGGATCTGAACGATGCTCCGCCTGATCAACTATCAGCGTCATTAGGCGCTGTAGCTCAACTTCTTGTCCGAGTCGCTGCATATCTGGGCATTCGTTTGCCTGCCGAAATCACACTTCCTCACAACGACTACCCACAACCGACTGTGTTCAGTCCAGCTTCCTCCTACAGTGGGAAGAAGGTCCCTTTCCCAGGGTCGACGCCTTCGCACTCGTCAAGCAACAGTCCAGAAGCATCTCGCACCATCGATCCACGTGTACACGTACCGAAGCCGCGAACGCTTTTCATTGATCGACCTGTTGGTCATCTCTCTGCTGAAGATCCGCCAGCTTACTCCTCCTTCATCGAGGGCGTATCTCTACTCGCTTACAATGTGGCTTGGCTATGCCGCACTCAAGGCATGAAGGATAGCTTCCAACAGTGGGATGATATATGCCCGATGGGCCAGAGCTTGCATCGCCTTTTGATATTGCAAGAGACCTACTCGCATCAACGACCCGAAAATCCCCTCGACAAGGACATTACATCGAAGACCTCGCTGCGAAAGACACCTGTGGGTTTCGGACAGTTATCGCACGCTACATCACACTCATACATGAACGCTGCCGAGAACGCGCAGTATCTCAGTGGTTGGAGTCTATCGCCAATGAAGATCGTCGATGAGCTGAAGGCCTTCTTGCTAGCCGAACAACAGGCACAAGAATGG
>Ga0265780_10002444_pt1 | contig 25143 bp, 25 predicted proteins | sample P1T30metagenome_FD_192432 | JGI IMG/M metagenome (GOLD analysis project Ga0265780, IMG submission 192432) | Plant litter microbial communities from East Loma Ridge, Irvine, California - P1 T30 | ecosystem: Environmental > Terrestrial > Plant litter > Unclassified | place: USA: California... | reverse complement strand
TTGTATACTTCAGGGGGCTTTGAGTACTGCACTGCCGGCGAATGGTTAGGCACATGCAGGGCTTACATCATTCAGCAGATTATCTTATTCAAACCACGCCCGGATCTGCAGCGCCTGGACAACAGATGAGGGGCCGGTGCTGCATCCAGTGGGGCAATGCTATTATCCTCGTCCCACGCCGATACATGCCGCTTCATGCCATGGCAGGAGCGTCGTCGACGGGCTTGACCATTTGCCTCCATACTGGCGGAGCATCATCGCAACATCACATCTTGCCCCGTCGCCCCTCAGTCGCATCCCACGGCACCAGAGCAGAGGGCTAGCGAGGTACGGCTGCACCTTCACCGCCTCGACTGCTCCAAACGGCAGGGCTAGAGTGCAAATGGCAAAGTCAATGCCGCGTAGCAGCGTTTCAGCCTTCCCCCGCACTTGCCAATCGGCTGAAAACGAGGCGAAGCCGTGGCCATTGAGGAACACGGGACGAAGTGGCGCAATGCCGGTTGGGAGAACCATGTTCTGAGATGAAGTTTGACGGTGCGAACCACTGCCGCGCCTCCAGCTTGACTGCGGACGTTAGTAGGGTTGTGTCATGGAAGCAGCCCGTCTGTTACTCTTGACTCGATGCTCGAGCAGTAAGCCAATCACAGCACGATACCGTGTTTCTGGAACATCACCCACAGAGGCAAATGCCAACAGCACCCGAATCACATCAACTGCGCCAATGCGAGGTCATTCAGGTTCCGAGAGCCTGCTGTGCATTTTTGAGATTATATGCACGCTACCTGTGACAACGCGACGATAGCGTGCGCTCCCAGTGCGTGGCACTTCGGTTGGGATCAATTGCAACATTAGGCCGACGCGGTACAACCCCCAACACAACTATGACCACATTCTACTTTGAAAGTTAGATTCTTCTAATGGCTGAGGTAGGCACCCTCATGTAGGAGGGCAGGACGTTTCAGTAAACGATAATGATATTGTGGTGCGATACGTCATGACTAAAAGTTGACTACCTAGATCTCACCCCATCCACAACTATTGCTCAGTTGGTGGATCATACTTGATGGGGTTGTAAATCGGTCCACGACGAGGGCCCCGGGGCTTCACAACGCTCCTCTTCGCAGGAACTGTGATTCTTGCTGGGAAGCCCTCCCACGAGGAGGCATACTGCGCGACCAAGGTTGCGATGCCCTTTATGTTTCTCTCCCATACGTCCACTTCAAGGTTAGTGATATCATCGCATGCTGCATCATTCCCGCATGGATCCAATGGAGCACCTGCGGTTCCACCAAACAACAAAGCCTCTTCCTCAGTCTTATTCCGGCTTGCTCCCGTGAACAGGCCACCACCTGGAATACCAGCGCTTACGAAGACTCCTACGTCCCCTCGTCCATCAAACTCGGTGGCGGTGAAATTCTGGCCCAAGCTTGTGAAGTATTTCTGAAAAGCTGCTTCGATCTCGGCGCAGCCAGGGGGGCCGGTATTGTTAAAGCGACTGCCGTCTCCATCCATAATCCCGTTAATGTAGTTCTTCGAAGCAATCTGGATTATGTCAGTCTCTTGAATGAGCACGAGCTGGATCCTGTATTACCAGGTCGACGTCCAGGTAAGCACGAATCTTAGCGGCCTCGTCCGCCGACAGATTATTAACATAGTGTGTTGATCCCAAAAGGCCCAGCATATTAGCGGTCCAGAACCCAAACTGGACGGCATTCTTGACTTCGTATTTGGTAAGGGCTTTAGCAATCTCCAGGATGCCTACAACGCCACTGGCATTATCGTTCATACCAGGTCCGCCTTTAGGCGAATCAGAATGAGCTCCCAGAGCAAGCTTGTTATTCTGGTCGCCACCGACCGTTGTAGCCAAGATATTGGTCGACGAAACATTGCGGATGTTGGTCGTTACGTCGACAACTGCGGGAAGACTCGCGCCACTCGCAACGGCGGAAGCATATTGCCCTCCAACGGCCCGGTCGATACAGACAGAAGGAATCAGCTCACCCTCTGGCCGAGAAGGACCACCTAGAGATGGGCTCGACGGACATCTCGCAGTCTCATCGTCGATTCCATAAAAAATGGCACCGATGGCACCACGGGATCCGGCCAAGGCCGACTTAAGTCCGAATTCGCAGACCCCTCTGGGGACGAGCGCAATGTTTCCCGCAAGCGTATCAGGGTAGTCCGTCTGTCTTGGCGTCAGTATAAACATCTCGGAGGTATTTTCACATTTAGTACGTACGAGATTGCAGGCATTATTGCTGACGAGTACCAAATTTCCGGATACAGCGCCGCTCGGCGAATATACGAACAGCGAGGACGAACCTGCGGGGATCGCGGTGCCGTTGATGCTTAACGCATTGATCGTGCCGTTGAGCTGCACGACTTCGGAGTACGTCTGCAGCGTGACGTTGTAGTATCCGTCCAGCGCCTCGAGCTCCTTCTTGAGCCACTCTATCGTCGCGGTATGTCCGGGGGTGTCGACAAAGCGATCGCGCTCCTCGGTTGCATACGCGATGTCCTGGAGTTTCTGGGCGCCGGCGAAGAGGTTCTCCTTGGTGATGTCGGCCCTGAGAAGCGTCTACATCACAATTAGCATAATTCCATTCAATCTTGCGGGGAAATCCTACCGCATCAACAGCTGGCTTCGCAGCAGAATACTGACGAATGGCCCTCTCTCCCACAGCCGCAGCGCCGGCAGCAAGTGCGCTTATAGCTATCGTGTACTTCATGCTTCACTGCTCAACACGCGAGATATAGATGATCGATAAGGGGCTGCACACATTTAATTATATACCTACCCAACCCCCACGCTACCAAACGGACGAAGTCATTTCCTAAAAGTCCTCATCTCATCTCTTATAGGGCCGAACGCATGGTGTTGTTACCCCCGCGGAGACACCGTCGCACTAACCCCAAACGCCTTAGCACGAAGATAGATAATATACACAAGGCCACTCGGCGACGGCTGGGTCTTGGGCTTACCCCAATGTCTAAATTCGTGGCGAAGTCGAGTTGCGTCTGCGGTGGTAAGCACGCAAAAATGTGTGATTTGGAGAAATGGGAAGATGGTAAGATAAATGCCATGCTAATGGGTGGTAGGGACTTGGGTTACTTCATGTGACTCGGAGCCAGGCTGCAGAAGAGGTAAGATTTGGTACAGGGTCTCTCAAAGCCAAGTCGCATCCTGGTGTTTTCTAGCCATTATCAGTATATATCACTGTGTCGGACCGTTGCGTATCTATTCTCTTGGAGGAAAAACGGCAGTAAATCAGCATAAAAACGTCAGGTTTGTGCACAACAATTAGACTCAGCCCATTAGATTTCATGGCGGCTGATCGACTGCGCTATCCAGGATGCGACTTGGCGTTTGGAGACTCTGTAGCTTCTTCGGCGGTAATGGTAGGCGTGAAGGGGACTTGGGATTACTCGGCTTCGGAGAGGGCCTAAGCAAGATTAAGTAAACTTTTTGGGGGGGGTACTAAGCTGCGTTACTTTTGCTTCGGGTCTACGATTGGAATATGAATAGAAAGATGATGTGGAAGGGGTTTTCGTTGTAGTGTCAATTGAAAGAAGGGATTTGGTAGAATTACACAGTGGGTTTGTAACACACTCATTGAAGCGGGCTTGTATCTTTTGTAAATTATTACATTTTATTCCTAATTGTCTGACCAGGTGGACTTCTGTCATCGCCCCGTTTGAACTTACGTTCAAGTCCGCTGTCCACCTCAGTCATCTCCTAACTCTATTACATCTAGCTATTGGCTGTAGAAGCAGCTTGCTTGGAAATTGCTAGGAGAAGTCGTTTGCAACAAGTTTACTGCTGCTTGTGAGTATGGTCTCTCTCAGATCAGAGTAGACATCATCTCGACTATCCATCGACTCTCACTACCATCTCAGTCCGATCAATCATGCCTCAGGGAATGCTCCAGGTACAACTCTAGCACCCGCATCAGCACCCACCTTAACCCCCACCTCAGTACCCTCACCACCGCCAGATTTCTCAGTCACATCAAGCTCCCAACCAAACGCGCCCATCATCTTCGGCAGCCAGAGATCATTATAATCCGCATCCGCCAGCCTCGCAGACTGAAAGTGCAAATTATGCCACTGAAACATATCCTCTCCGATCTGCTGAACCTGGGGCCATCGATCCAGCGAGATATGCAAGCCGCGCGGGAACGCCTGGGGGTACTTGAGCGCGGTGCTAGACAGCGCCTGCGTAGCCGCCAGCTCGACGTGTCCACTGTACATGTTCTGGCGGCCAAAGGTGCGCAGCATGCGGTGGCAATTGTCCCACATGTCTTCGGTCAGGGAGCGAGCTTGCGCGTGGTCGTGCATGTTGTGCACCCAGCTGGCGAAGAAGCCCTGGTCGTCTAGTACATAGCTTCCTGTCTTGAACTCGATGGCGGGCACGGGGAGGACGAAGAGCGCGACGCGGCATTTGGGACACGTGTTGGATTGGTCGGTCCATTCGCGTAGACAGGTCGAGCCGAAGATGTGCCTGCATTTGGTACGCATCGGCACGTGCTGGTCGTTGAAGGTGTCGTAGCAGATGTCGCAGGCCTCGAGCGTCTCGATGTCCTTGAAGAAGTCTTCTTTGCGGGGGAGGTAATTCGAGTCAGGCATTGTTGTAGTCGAGGTTGCTGGTTGTGTATAGAGAGTTGTGGTAGTGAAACTGAGTGTTCAATACCCAATATTGTACCGAGTTGATTGTATTAACAAGAGGCCGCGAGGTTTTTGTGCAGGCACATTATACTGGAGAGGGGGAATAAGAGATACAGAGGAGCGCCGCCAGCCTTCAAGGTGAATTGGCAACAACCCAAAGCTGTGAACGAATGGAGGCAACTGCAATGTGTGACATGAGAATCTCGTAGAGTCTTATAGCAATGCAGTGGACAGGTGAATACCATTCACCGTGTTGGCTTACGCGTAAACAATGTCGAGGTTGTCCGAAGACATCAATCACTCGGCGCGCACCTACATGAACATCACTCATCCTAGATCTCGATCCACCGGACCGTTCACCTAACACGAAGCCCCAGCAGCATCGTACAAGCCAGTCATACAAAACACGTATATATTTCTTGAGCAATAAGTCATTGTGGACTACAATTCTGAATCTCACCACCACCTTCCCCGCCTTCTTCCTCCTTATCTTGACCCGAGTCCTTTCTCTTCTTCGCTTCATTTCCAATCTCCTCGTCTGCTTGCCTCTTCTTAGCTGCTGATGAGCTATCTTGCGTAGCCGGTATTGACGCTTCTTGTTCATCTGCCGGCGTGGCATTAGGCGGAAGAGGCGCTTCTCGGTCCTCCCTCTCCATGATGGCGTCCAAGTCAAATGGCGTAGACTCCGCAGAATACCCAAAAGAAGCATCCGGCAAATCTTCCAAGACTTCGAACAACGACTCCGTCAAATCGTCCAGTAACTCCACATCATCAGCGTCTGTCCACGGCTCATCAAGATCTTCAATCGGGCTCTTGGGACTCTCGAGAGTTTCTGAGCTCTCTTTCCCTTCTTCTTCTTCTTCCTCATCACCAAGATCAGCATGCGGACTCTCCGAGCTCTCCCCACCACTCTCATCTCTAATCCGCAATAACCCCCGACTCGGCTCCCCTTCAATGCCAAACACCCACGCAAGCAGCATCTGCGTCTTGTACGTGCGCAGCCACATCTCGGGTACTTCTCCACAGTCATCCTCGTGGTACTCGTGCGGATGCGGACATGCCTTGACTATCTCTCTAAAGTCCGTCCCGTGCGAGTTTCTCGCCGGTCCAAAGCCCCTCGGATCAATCCTCTTCGTCTCGCGAACGTTCCACAGTAAAGTGGCGAAGTTGATATGAAGACTCGCACCTTTGACTTTGCGGGCTTTCAGAAATTCTTGGATGGGTCGTTTTGCGGTTTCCTAATGCCGATCTGGGTTGACTTGCCATAGTTCGCGTTTTGGATGTTGCTTCTTCGGGCGCTTTTGGCCGGAGATTTTCGAGAGGCTTTGTATGAGGTTGTCCCGGTACCGATTAAGGAAAGATTTCGTTAGAGCTGATGGATAAGGTGCTTCTCTCACTGGCTTTGGGTAATTCACTTGTGTATCCGAAGGTGTGGTAGGGTCGACGAGGTGATAATTCTCCCTATGAGCTGCACTCTTTGGTGGAGCTGTTTTGTCTGGTCCGAAATCGAAAACTTGTGTAGCTGAGAGTGGCAGAGGTTTGACGTAGTAGTTTTTCTTCTTTTGGGCCACATTTACCACTTTTTTGTACCCAAACTTATTACGAGGTGCGCGTGTGGGGACGATCTTAGTGCTCGGGGCGGACGTTTTGGGCTTCCCAAGATCTTCACGTCTCCCGCTGAGAAGACTTGGACTTTGCATCGCCGGTGGCTTGACAGGCTCGACCGCCTCCCATTGTTCGGGGGTGAGTAGCAACTTTGCCGGGCCTGGTCGAGGTGCCTTGGGCGGAAGCAAGGGCGCCTTTACCATCTCAGCAATTTGTTGCTCACTCAAAGGCCGTAGGCGTGGACTGGGCAGTGGTGCACTTTGCACTTCTGATATTGGTGAGATGACTCTTCTCGGTGGAGGTGGCATATCCTTTTCGTCCTTCTCTTTCTTCCGAAGCGCGCGTCCTCTTGCCAAACTGCGCTCCTTTTCTTCCTTCGTCATAGGACTGGGGCATCCAAAGCCACAGCCACCTCTGCACATGGAGAAGTTGCCCTTCATTCCATTTTCTATCCACCTGACACATTCAGGTAGTCCACTTACAGCCGAGTTGTGACGTGCATACCGTAAGCGTGGATGGTAATTGGACAGATTTGGGTTTTGGATGTGAACAGACCAGTGTTGCGCCAGAACTCGGTCCTCAATGAAGGTTACCCTCCGAGCTTCGTTATGGGGATCATATATGAAAGACTTCAAAATTGCTACGGCATGATCTCGGGGGCAGTAGCGGACCTGATCGAGCATGTGGTTGATATCGTAGACGAATTCGGTGCTGAGGACATAGTCTGAATGAATTCGGCTGAAGTTCATGCGCGCATAATGTGTAGGATGCCGCACCCGTGGATATCGCCATTTCCGTAACATACATTTTCTAGGGCCGAGATCGATAGGAGCAGATTTTCCCGGTAGCGACTGACTTTGATGGTGGTCTTCTCTAGGTTTCTGGCGGCTCACTAAGTCGTTCGAATCTGGTGCTCTTTGAGTAAACGCCTTATTACCCTCCGAGTCCGTGCTGTTGCGTTTCTGTCGTTTAGAGTAGAGCTGATCATTGTACAGAGCTTCCGCGTCCTCATCGTAGTCCGACAAGTCATCCACCTCGATTCCCTCGTTGCCGGCCAAATGTGTCTCTTTCTTTGCGTCATGTGGGCGTTTGCTATTTTTGTGCTCAGACACTGCTCCCTGCTGCAAGAAATCTCGAGCCTCTTTCAACTTGTGTTCAACTCGAGCAACAGTAGCATCGAACCTTTTGTTCAGTCTGTTGAGTATTGCTTGTCTTACCGCTTCCGCTGCACGTTCGAGTGTCATAGTATCGTTGACCGCGGCATCTGAGCCTCCACTCTCTGGGGGAAGCCTTTCGCTTCCAGAGAACATGTTGCCGTCTTGAGAGTCGTCCACGGCTTCAGAAGAATCGATCGGCTCTACAGGCTGCTCGAGGTTGGCTTTTGTGGACTGTGTGGTTGGGTTCTGCTCGAATATTCTTGTGTTGAACTGAACACCGCCCCCGTGAGCGTGACCCTCGAAAACACCGGGCTTCGCAGCGGCGCCTTGTTCCTCTGACGTTATACCAACCACAGAATGGTGGGCCGGCTCTCCGTCAGCGTCCGCATCGCTACCAGACAATCCGACCCGTTTCTCGCTGGACCCGAACTCCACGTCCTTGATAGCTTGTGCTTCAACGTTACTGCTAGGACCCACATCCTTGCCTTCGTTCGTTCCCACTGTTCCTCCATGTTGTTCGGTCGCAGTCTCTACCACGTAATCTGGATCCGGACTGCCTTCGGCGTCGATATCGCTCGCTCCGATATGCTCCATGGGCGTAGTTTGCCCCTCATCTCGTAGTTCGACGATGCGATCCGCGCCTGGGCTACCCGGACTGTTGCTGTCGCTGCAGTGTCTCGTTTCGCGGGACGCCATGATGTATCGTAGCGATGCGCGGCTATGTGAATATGTCTGCGTATGTATGTGAATGTAGCGATGGCGCGTGCCGCACGATAGAATCTAGATGTTGTCATTGTGGGTTCACAGAGCGTGGGGTTGGCGTCTATTGTGAATTCCAGTAGTCGTGACTGCAGTTTGTGTGAGAACGGGGTCAGATCGGACTAAAGGAAAGCGCTGAGCACCTGCATGATCTCAAACCTTGCTATGCTGATTCTACAAAACGCTACTCTTCTCAAATTTCATCTTGTTGATAATGCTGCCAATCCCATCAACATAAATCTCCACCTCATCGCCATCCTTCAAGAAGTTCTTCGGCTCCATAAACAGTCCAACACCACTTGGAGTTCCTGTCAAAATCGCAGTACCAGCCCTGAGAGTCGTTCCTCTTGACAGATGCTCGATGACCTGCCCAATTGTGTAAATCATGTCGTCGGTGCCAGTCTCTTGTCTCTTCTCGCCATTGACCTTGGTCCAGTATGTCAGTTTCTGCGGGTCTGGGATGACCTTTGTGCTTGCGATGCAAGGTCCAATGGGGCAGAATTTGTCGAATGACTTGGCGTATCCGAATTGGCCACCGGATACGTTTGCGGGGAGTTGGTAGTTGCGGGCTGAGACGTCGTTACCGACTGTGTATCCGAGAACGTAGTCTTGGAAGTTTGCTGCTGATACGTTTTTGCAGTCCTTTCCAATGACGATGGTAAGCTCGCCCTCATAATCGAGCATAGATTGGCAGTCCCTGTGAATTGGCACGTCTTCAAGAGGTCCCGCTAGAGCGTCGCTGGGCTTCATGAAAATCGCTGGGTTCTCTGGTATTTGCAACTATTTCGATGTTAGTTCTGAACGACTTTCGACCATTGGACCATGAAAAATATCAACCCTCATCAGAAAGAACTCCTCAAACTTACATTACACTCCTCCGCATGCCTCCTATAATTCAGCCCCACACACAAAATAACATTAACATCCTCCCTCCTCAACGGGCTCAAAAGTTTCCCAACAACCTCCTTGCCTCCACTCTTCTTAAACCCACTCTGCACACTTCCCTCCAGCACTTCAACTTCCTTCCCCTCAATCTCCCGTGTCGGCGTTTCTTGCGCGAGATTGCCGTAGCGCTCAGCGCCGGACGGTGTCGTGAAGCGGATGAGCCGGTCGAAGGACATGGCTGTGGTAGACGAGAGGGCGCGGAATTGGTGACGCTGTGTGAATTGGGAGCGTGGAATGAAAAGGCGAGCTGATCGGGCGAACATGTGATTGGAAGTTGTCAGAAAGTCAATTGGCTTATGAATGCACCATGTGTCTGACGAACGCGTGTGTTTCGCGGGACGGGGGGGCATGGGTGCCCCACTGTGGGGTCGAAAGGTCGGCAAATGGGGGTCAAGTACGATATCGAAGCCGAAGGCGGACTTTGTTTTGCACGGCGGATGAAAGTTCTTCCAATTTGTGCTTCAAAAGTAGTTTGTTTCTATTCAATGCTCATCTCTTGGGGTATCTACGCTCTATCCGCTCATGTCTACATCCCCATTACTTGCCTGCGCAATTGCGCTGGGGTCTAGTTGACTCAGACAGCCCGGGCAGTTGTGCAGCACCATGTGTGCGAACATGTCGCAGTCGATGCAGAAGTGGCTTTCGCATGCTCTGCATTCGTATCTGCCCGACTCGCTGGCCTTTTGCTCTTCGCTGTCATCTGCGTCTCTTTTGTGTCCGTTTGTTTCTAGATTTTGCTCGGTCTGTGTACGCTCCGTGTCTGAGTCGGCTGGTTTGGAGAAGGGAGACAGACAGCTCATGCACTCTTTGCTACCCTTCTCACGCGCGCGAGACCAGCTTACTGTGGCCCAATTGCGCAGGGGGAAGAGGTGGTGGTAGCTTCGTGCGAGATGCGTGGAGAGGAGGAGCGTGAGCTGGCAGCTGGGACAGGTAATGGGTAAGCTACAGACTTTTGCGCTGCATCGCGAACATGTATAGCCACCCATTGTGAGGTTGCCGTGGCAGGCGCACATGGTAGGCTTGTCTTCTACCACGCGCGAGGGAAAGCCCATCATCATAAGGGCAGCAGCTGATTCGGGCGGCGGCGCATCCGTCGTTGTCGCTGTCTGTCGAATGACTGGTGGTGTGGTGGTCGCGATCAGTAGCTCTTTAAGCATCTCTTGATCCGTAGCAATGGTGTATTCGCCTTCGTCTCCTGCATTGGTTCGAATCACAATTTCGGTACAGATCTTTAGTCGCGCACCCATGCCGATGATGCTCACGCGTATCCGATCGCGTACGCAGGCCTTGACCGTTTGGTGTACATCTCCGGGGTCCATAGACAACAGCGATCCGAAAACCACGATGACTTCTCTTGTTCCATGACTTGGTGTATGGTATAGCGTCGCTCTGGCCAGCTCCAGTGCATTCTGCAAGCTAGGTGCACCTTTGGGCTCTTTCGCGTTGTCCGAGGTCCGTATCCCTTGTATCGCAGCGACGTGTTCTGCTGGGTTTCCCGACAGCTCCGACACTCGTATGCACACACCGTCGTGCATGCCTAATACGCTCATCTGTGAAATCGGGTTCTGCTCGAAGAATTCGCGGACGTAATCCTGGGCGTAGTTGATCATAGTGATGTAGCGGTTCGGGCGCATGTCCTTCTCCATCATAGCCTCAGACAGATCCAGTACCAGCACGACATGGCGTATTATGCCTCGTTGGAATGGCTTTGTGTCCTTCCGCAACCTTTTGCGCTTGCGCTCCTCCTCCTTCTCCTGCACACTTTTACCCAAGGAGCCATCATCTGCGGGTATGACAGTCTTGGCTACTGTCCGCGAGTCCTCCGTCTCCCACGCGTGCCGTTTTGGTGGTGGCTGGTCGTCTTTCGTCTGCCTCTTACTCGTTCCCTGGGCGCGTGTGTTTGATGCGGTCTTTGATGGCTCGGCCCTTGAGCCTACGTACTCTTCCTCGGAGCCATCGTCACCGTCAAACGAGTAGTCTGAATCGGGCATTGTACTCTAGTCCACTGCCTCCTCGCATCCGCAGCGTATTCACACCCTGCCCAAAAGGACTAGATCTGTGTATGAGTCGAAAGTATTGGTAGTCGTTTTGGAAAGACGTGATGCGATCTAGGGCAGAAGTCGCTGCATGGGAGGCAAGCGGTGTGGTGAGGGCGCGGTGAGTGTCGTGTGCGAGGTGATAGGTGCGGAAATATGACGTCGATAAGACTATCGCTGCTGCGGACGATCAAAGGGTGTTAAAAGATGCTTTAAATGCTGCAATCGCCGGTTACGATTGTGGAGGGTGTGTTCACCAAAACATGGTGGTGGTAGTTTGGTGTTCTGCAACTTCACGACCAGCCCTGTGGATCTGGAGCTTGAGATGACCAACAACGGGAAAACACGTGACACCAGAACGCGGTCTCACGTTTTGCATGTGAAGACAGGGCGGCGTGAATTGCAAAAAAATGAATTTCCTTCCTAAAACATTATTTATCGTGCACCATGCAGCAAATGATAGCCCAGCGCACGTCGCCACCAAAGACCCAGGAATTGGTATACGCTATGCTGAAAATCATGAAGCATTACACACATCTTTTACATTGCCTCCACATATTACCAGCCTCGTCAGTTGTAGGCTCCTGCACCTGCCACAGTGGGCATTGGCCAATCGTCCTCAGTGATGCTGGACCAGAATACCCACACCATGATCACCGCCAGTAGGGTGAAGAGCGACTCGAAAAGTCCTCCGTTGATTTTTCCGTCGGTGCCATTACAGATATGCACGCTGATGACGTATTGGAAAATCTGTCCAATGGAAAAGAGGAGCGCTGCACCGATCAGGTAGACTGAGGGCTTGTCAATTCAAGTTCTTATGATGACAGAAAAAGATTTCTACTCACGCATTGGCTTGCGCTCTCCGAGGATGCGCAGGACTAAGAATGCTTCCAGCAGGAAGAATATCACGAGGAAGACCAGGGGGACGAGCTGGTAAAGAGTGTACAAGGCATATGCCTGGTTGGGCGTGCCGAGAGTGTCGTCCCAGTAGCTGGTCCAGCTGAAGCCAGTGTCGAGCGCAATGTACCCGGTGCCGATGAAGATCAGCAGGGAGGAGATGAGAAGCAGACCAATCGATACTGCAGTGCCGTCATCGAGGAGCTGGTAGCCGACAGCGCCGTTCAGCATGAGTATCCAAGACGTTGCTGTAATGGCGGCGATGTGGATTGCGACGAAGGCCTGTGCAGGTATTAGATATAGCCGGGCAGGACTATAGGGTGAGAAGGTACCAGGCGCACGGAGCTGTTCAGCGGGAAGCCTCCGATTGTGAAGATCTCGCAGATAGAGATGATGATATAGCCAAAGAGGAAGAGCTGCATCTCTCTGTTCGCTGTCAGTCACCAGTCGCAACAGCGGCTGCGTAGTCCTTACCTCCTCCCAACAGCAGCCTTCTTCCTTTGCGATCTCCATATTAGGAATGCGGTGATGAGAATTGCGACGGCATCGATGAGTATGGAACCTGGACAGGTGAGCTTGGGACAATTGGGAGAGGGTGTATGCACCGACCTAAATTGCGAAGTCTGCTTTCACCGCCGACACTGAAGCCTTCGAGGGTGCATCCTCCCCACCCTTGGTCGAGGCGTGTGGTGGCTTCGTTGAAGAGCTACAAAGGAGGCAGAGGTTAGCGTGGCGGGCGTAGAAAACAGCAGGGCTCGGGCAGGGCGACGTACATAGCATACTAGAAGAGGTCAGCGTATATTCAGATGGAGAGCGATGGAGAGCGGTGCATGAGTGGTGCAGTACGGACCTGGTAGGGTGGACCAAGTATCGCCTGTGTCGCGACAGAAGTCGTCGAATTTGCCGTATCTGGACATGGCTGGCTACAGCAGCGCGCAGCCTCGCGTTGGGAGCAAGTGCGGGAGAGCGATGGTCGACGGCAGTGAAGGTATAGGTCAGTGATGTGGCGGCGTGCGGTGACGGTGTATCCAAGATAGGTAATGGCGGTGAGTGTGACTGTGGACGTGGTTCTGCGGTGCGGATTGAGAGATGATGCGCTCTGCGTTCTGCGTGGCTGGGGGGAAGGTGCGAAACAGAAACTTGGAAGTTGCCAAGCGGTTACCGCGGCGGGATGGTGGCTTCAGTTGCTGGCGCCGTTGGCCAAACCGACAACGCGCTGTGCACTTGAATGGCCTGAATGCGAGGAGGGTGTGACTGGGATCCGATTCACGACAGCGCGGTTGGACAGGTGCGAGAGTGTATCTGTGTTGCCCTCGATGCAGCCATGCAGCGCGCACCCTCTTGGGGCTCTTGGGGCTCTTGGGGCTCTTGGGGCTTTGCGGCCTCAGGAGCAGCCAGGACTCAAGCCTCCAGGGTAATTAAAGATGCAGCCAATCGGCGCCGACGTCGGGTGCGGGCTAACATGTTTCAGAGCTACCGCCGAGCTAGCATGTCCGCGCCAGAGCAAGCCACAGCCTTGCAGGCGAGCAGAAGGCATAAACTCTGCTCACGACAGTAGATGAAAGTTTGCAAATAATGTTTCTATTCGAGGACAAGACCACTTCGCCTCGACGATTGTGCACATACTCGACACAGATTACGCCGACTCGACTCGTCATGCGCTTCACAGCCACCAACATGAGCAGCGACAAGCTAGGGGCCGTTTCGTCCCAAACACCCTCTGATGTAGCGCTGCAGCTCCCAGACGCCAAAGGAGCTTGTTTGTGTCGCGTTACCTAGGCGATCCAGCTGCTGTCAGCACTTCTTCAACCGCTACATGTGCTGCCTTCAACAAGTCAAGAAGCGCGAAGTGCCCTCGACAGCCTCCCATGCATCAGCGGGTTTGTGCATGGACATGATTGATGCCCGTCTTGGCTGATGCCGTCATGCGCAAGGCGGAAGAATACCCATCGCTTCCTGCAGGCACACAGCGTCTTCAGTGCAGCCGCGTGCCGCTCGTCAAGCAGGTAATGCTCCGCTCCGCTGAACACGGCGGCTATAAGATGCTGTTTCGTTTCGCATCAACAAACTGTCAGTATGCGTTTCGTATCGCCGACGAGGCTCGCAGCTGTGAACGGGCCATGGGAGTCACGAGCTTGGTGCACGTGTAGATCGCCTCTCCATGTGCCCAGGTGCCGCCTCTCGCGCTCGCACCCAAGGGAGGTGGAGATGGAGGTGGAAGTGGGTCGTCCTCGGACCACTGACCGCGACATGCGATCCGGCAGCCTGGTAGTTTTGGTCGCTTGCGATGCTCGTTAGATAAGGTTGTCGTTGTCGTTGTCGTTGTCGTTGTCGTTGTCACGTCAGGGTCCAGATGAAAGAGTGCAGCATGAGCATGGCGACTTTTCTTCGTTATCAATCACGTAGCGCAACCAAGTGCACCCGTAGAATATATAGATCGATCGGAACATGCTTCCCGCTGCAGTGAATATACATCATCGCGCAGGCGTCCCCCGTCGTCACCACAGACTATGCCGAATGCGGTCCGTCGACGAGTCGCCAAGTTGTCCATCACCACGCACCCGTCCATCCCGTCAGCCAGACAGGGAGCACAGCTCAGTTGCATGCACCCACTTGTTTTTCACTTAGTTCTGCCCGTTTGATCACGAAGCACACTATCGTGCTCCTCCAGACCGCCGACCGACAAATGTGACCGCCCTGCCCTTGACCGCTAGCCTTACTTGTTCGCTGCCGACCCTGTGACGTGCCACAGCCGCCGCATTCTTTCGCTCCCCCACAGAACCACCCTCTTGGAGTCGGGCTGCTCCGCATCAGCCTGCAGTTTTCAAGATTTCTTCTTCGCAGAGCAACAGGAGACCGGCCAACATCCCCCTCCACACCCTATCCTCCTCAGCACGGCCGCGCGAGCGAGATTCCGCTTATCTGCTCGACGAACAAGATAAGGACAGCGCACGCTCGTCCTTCGACACCCCGTCCTCCGAGTCCCACCTCTCGCTCTGGAGCGACACCGGTGACCTCGTCGACCAGCTTGCCGACCAAGAGGACCCTCTCCGCATCCGATTGCGCCATTCTCTCGAGGAAGGCCATCTCCCCAAACATCGACGCCAGCAGAACCGGGCCCGCTTCCAGTCACAGGACAGCCTGAACGAGAAGGGACCCGCATCCATAAGGAAGGAGGACATTGAGATACCCGATACGGGGCCACGAACCATCTCCAAAGCTGAGCAGATACTCGCTGCCATCATGGCGCCCAACGACAGGCCCTCCCGTATTCATGGGCTGCACGGGAAGAAGCTAGTGTTCGTCCCATACCAGCTCTGATGTATTGATTAGGATATTGACAGTGCCAGCTACTTCACAAGTATATTCGTGTCACTTGGTGTGTTCCTCTTTGGTTACGACCAGGGAGTCATGTCCGGTATCATCACGTACGCCGCCCCGAAGCCCCCACCACTCGAGCATATCTGATCATCCAATACAGGGGAGTCTACTTCAAGGACTACTTCAACCAGCCTACCGCTGCCGAGCTAGGTACCATGGTCGCGATCCTCGAGGTCGGAGCCTTCATCTCCTCGCTAGTGGTTGGCAGGATAGGAGACATGATTGGAAGACGCAGAACCATTCTCTACGGCTCCCTCATCTTCATCGTTGGCGGCGCTCTCCAGACCTTTGCCAATGGCATGCCCATGATGATGCTGGGCAGGATCATTGCTGGTGTTGGCGTGGGAGCTTTGTCCACCATCGTCCCAGTCTACCAGTCTGAAATCTCGCCGCCTCATAATCGAGGAAGAATGGGATGCATTGAGTTTACTGGTAACATTGCCGGATACGCTGCGAGTGTTTGGGTCGATTACGCTTGCACGTATATAAAGGGTCACTGGTCCTGGCGAGTTCCGTTGTTCATGCAAATCATCATGGGAAGTCTTTTGGCTGCTGGAAGCTTGCTCATCTGCGAGTCCCCGCGGTTGGTGTACCGCAATCCGATCAATTGTATATTGCTAACAAGCATAGATGGCTCCTGGACAACGACCACGACGAAGAGGGAATTGTAGTCATCGCTAATCTGTATGGCAAGGGCGATATCCACAACCCAAAAGCTCGTGAAGAGTACCGTGAAATCAAGATGAACGTGCTTCTAGGACGACAGGAAGGTGAACGATCGTATGCTGACATGTTTAAGCGCTACTCCAAGCGCGTCTTCATCGCCATGTCTGCACAAGCCCTCGCGCAACTCAACGGAATCAACGTCATCTCGTATTATGCGCCTCTCGTCTTTGAAGAAGCTGGCTGGATGGGTCGGCAGGCTATTCTTATGACTGGAATCAACGCCATTACCTACCTCCTGTCAACCATTCCACCGTGGTACATTGTCGATACGCTGGGCCGTCGTAAGATTCTTCTATCCGGAGCACTCATGATGGTCGTCTCGTTGACTGCCATCTCTTACTTCCAATTTCTGCAAGCGAGTTGGACACCAAACATGGTCGTTATCTTTGTTATGATCTACAACGCCGCATTTGGATACTCATGGGGCCCCATTCCATGGCTGTACCCACCAGAGATCCTGCCACTCAGTATTCGTGCCAAGGGTGCTAGTCTGAGTACTGCTACCAACTGGGCTTTCAACTGGCTTGTGGGAGAGATGACACCGATTCTGCAAGAGCGTATCCAGTGGCGTCTATATCTTATTCACGCGTTCTTCTGCGCCGCTAGTTTTGTCATTGGTAAGAGGAACCCTGACCCGCGGCTCTTTATAGTGTGCTAATTTGTGCAGTCTACTTCATCTACCCAGAAACCGCAAACGTGCGCCTTGAGGATATGAACTCGTTGTTTGGAGATGCCACCTCTGTTATGCCAACGCCGAGGACTCTAGCAGAAGCCGAATCGCTGTTCAGTGGACACGGCCGTGGCTCTCCAGTTCCATCTCTCGACATCCGAAGCAACCGTGCCGCGGATCAGGCCATCCCAGGGCTCAACATTGAACCACCTGAGCTTGAAGATGGAGGTCGGGCCATGTCGACGAAGGGTGATGGCGAAGGTGAGGGCATTGGTGGCTGGATCTCCAACATGGTTAAGAGAACAAAGGGCAACGGAGAGGGTGATAGCTCAAGTGGAAAATACAAGCGGGTGGGACAAGATGAGAACTAACCACACACGCGCGGTCTCGACGAACGGCATTTTTACATATTTCGGCATATCTCTATGATTGGCATTGCAATGGCAGGCCTTGCTTGATATCCAGGAGCGGCGCTGCTCCATACGCGATTTTGACTCGGTGAAGGCGCACAGCATCTGTTAGCGAGGAGGCTCACCCCTCTTGTATTGTATAGAAGAGACGGTAGATACGGGTTGTTTGATTGGAGCTATTGTAAAAGCAAATATAGACCATTATCACAATGCTTGTTTACGATCCTGAGTCAATGGCGGTTGTCATTATCACGTGCAATTACTGGTGACCATGCGCAGAATTCAAGGCAGTCTCTAGGGCATGGGATTATCAGAACCTCTCTTACCTAAAAAAAAATGTAGCTGGCGCTTAGCTTAGTCGAGATACGAGCGATTCACGTGATCATTATGACAGGTGTTCACGTTCCGGACGCGCAAGCGCAAGGGCCAACTTTCAGCTCCCCATCGAACTATTTCGGGGATACGATACAGCCCACCACCTCCTTCGACAACCGCAGCGCAGGGGTAGCCGTGCCTTGCTTTTCCAGCCATTGGGACACTTTTCGTTTCTCCCACTTCCTCGTCAGGGACACGATTCCCTTTCTTTAATTAATCTTTCCCGCCTCAAGGGTCCTTTCCTTTTATCGCTGCAGCTACCAGCAGAGCTATAGCCTCGATAGACCAGGCTGTACGCGCCATCACCCCCCACACCTCTTGCACCACTGCAAGATTCATACCAGGTAGCGCAAGCAAATACACTTTGTCTGCAATCATGACAACTGCGGCGCGCACAACGGGTGCGGAGGCACAGTCGGAAGAGCTGCGGAGGAGAAATGTAGCCTCACAAGCGGAGACCACTCCCGTAGTAGCAGCAGCGCCCACAAAGGAGAAGTCAAAGGAGAAGGTAAACACTACACGTCACAGGCGACTGGAGCTCGTCAGAATTTTGCAAACTAATTCTCTGCCAGGCCTTCGACATCATCTCCTTCCTCGACGAGTACGAATTCATCTGGGCACCGCTCATCTTCACCTTCTTTGCCTTCTTTACGCGCATGTACAAGATCGGACTTTCGCCAATTGTCACCTGGGACGAAGCTCAGTAAGCGGAACCACACAGACTGAATAATATGAGCTGACTAGGATAGCTTTGGCAAATTCGGATCTCACTACCTCAAGCGCGAATTCTACTTCGATGTCCACCCTCCGCTCGGAAAGATGCTCGTGGGTTTGTCAGGATACCTTGCTGGATACAATGGCTCGTTTGAGTTCAAGTCTGGCGAGACTTACCCGGAAGAACTGAACTACACCTTCATGCGCCTCTTCAACTCCGCTTTCGGTGCCGTCTGCGTTCCTCTCGCGTACTTCACCGCAAAGGAGCTGAACTTTAGGAGGCCGACCGTCTGGTTCGTCACTCTGGCCGTCCTCTGCGAGAACTCGTACACAACCATCAGCCGCTTCATTCTTCTCGACTCCATGCTCCTCTGCTTCACCTTCACGACTGTCTTCTGCTGGTCCAAGTTTCATCGCCAGCAAAAGGATCCGTTCTCGCCTGAGTGGGGCCTGTGGCTGATGCTGACTGGTGTATCGATTGGATGCGTCTGCAGTGTGAAGTGGGTCGGTTTCTTCGTCACCGCTCTCGTCGGAATCTACACTATTGAGGATCTCTGGAACAAGTTTGGCGATCTCAAAATGCCCAAGGTTGAGCTTTTCACACACCTGGCCTTCCGCGTCTTCGGCCTCATCCTCATCCCTCTGGCGGTCTACACCTTCAGTTTCTACTTGCATTTCCTCATTCTGGAGAACAGCGGCCCCGGAGATGCGCAGATGAGCTCCCTCTTCCAGGCCAACTTGCGCGGAACCGAGGTCGGCAAGGACAGCCCACTCGAGGTCGCATATGGCTCTCGCGTCACCCTGAAGAACATGGGTTACGGTGGTGGATTGCTCCACTCTCACGTCCAGACCTATCCAGAGGGCTCCATGCAGCAGCAGATTACATGCTACCACCACAAGGACGCGAACAACGACTGGTTCTTCTACCCCAACCGCGGTGAGGTTGACTACCAGCCCGATGAGGAGCTTCGATTTCCCCAGGACAAGTCTGTCATCCGATTGATTCACGCACAGACCGGCCGAAACCTGCACTCTCACGCAGTTGCTGCACCTGTCACCAAAGCCGACTGGGAAGTTTCTTGCTATGGCAACACCACCGTTGGCGACACAAAGGATCACTGGGAGATACAAATTGTACGCGACGCGGCTTCCAACGACCGCTCTAAAATCCGTACACTTACCACTGCCCTTCGCTTCAAGCATGTAGATCTCGGGTGCTACCTCCGTGCCGGCAATGTCAATCTACCACAATGGGGTTTTAAGCAGATTGAAACTACTTGTGTCAAGTCAAACAACCCGCGCGATGTGTACACTCACTGGAACATCGAGAGCCATGTCAACGACAAGCTTCCAGCTGGTAACCCTGGGGACTACAAGTCTCCCTTCTTCCAGGACTTCATCCATCTCAACGTTGCCATGATGACCTCCAACAATGCGCTTGTACCCGATCCTGACAAGCAGGACGATCTCGCCTCCTCTTTCTGGCAATGGCCTCTTCTCCATGTTGGTCTTCGTATGTGTGGATGGAACGATGATAGTAAGTTTGCTGCCTTTCAGACGTGATTCAAAATGCGCTAACACCTTGCAGTCGTCAAGTACTTCCTCCTCGGCAACCCCTTCGTTTACTGGGGTAGCACTGCCAGTCTTGGTATCTTCGGTCTTATAGTCACATGGTACACGGTGCGCTGGCAACGCGGTTACAATGACTTGAAGCAGGCCGACATTGACCAGATCCATTACTCCGGATTTTATCCTATCATCGGATGGGCACTGCACTACGCTCCCTTCGTGGCCATGGGTCGTGTTACCTATGTCCATCATTACTATCCTGCGCTCTGGTTCGCCATTATCGTGATGGGCTTCTGCGTTGATTGGGCAACAAGGAGCTTGAACAAGAAGGTGCAGTGGGGTATCTTCGGTGCGCTATATGTCATCATCATTGGGCTCTACTGGCTTTTCAGGGCCATCAGCTTTGGTATGGTGGGCCCAAGCAGCCAGTGGTCGCACCTTAAATGGTTTGACAGCTGGAGAATCACGGATTAGATGATGCAAGAGAGCAGTACGAGAGCGACAATTTTCACAAGTAGTTGCGTCAAGGCGTGACTTGTTTTTCTTTGGCATTGGGAGCGCTCGAAGGTGCAATTATACAACATCTTTTTGCGATATTAAACTTCGAAAAGGGCTTCTAGGGACATGAATAGAGTGCATACACGCTAGGAACGGTCAAGCATGGTGTTGGGCGGAGCTTTCTGCAGACGAAGCTAACGTATGCTACTTACTACATTATGCGATGAAATACCCACTCTTCAATCCATGTACTGTCGCGCACATGTGACTCGTAACAGACAATGTGCTTGAGGATTAATCATCTCTCCAGCTAGCGGCGATCACAAGCTACAGCTTACCCCGGATTTGCAGCAAGCAACCCCAGTTACCCCACCATGTGTCTCTCATCTCATCTCACCAAAGCCCTCGATTCCAACATTGTGGTTCACGAAGCACGAACATGGGACCTTCAGCACCAAGTCGACCATGACGCAACCCTCAGGCCCAGAAACAATGTCCTCTTGCTCCAACTCTCACAACATGCCGAGGTTCAAATGGTCCCTGGACCTTGACGACACGATCGGCGCGAGTCTAATCGACAGCGGGAGATGCGGAACCCAAGACCCCCGTCCCTCTTGAAAGCCTGCGGATCCGCAGCGCAGTGTCTCTTCTGTACATGAGCATTTCTAGCGGGTGCTGAGACTACTACTCTTCGTTGATACACACCATGTCCATCGCACTGCGTCACGCGTCCGCGCTCGTGGGCCATGTCGCCCTCAATCCTGTCGTCACTTCTGCGCTGCTCTGGATCCTGACTAAAGCGCCTGTGAGCGTGCGCGCACGGCTGACGGATAGAATCACGGTACTGAGGGATCCCCGCCGCGTGGAGCAGATTGTCAGGGCGCTGAAGTGGTGTCTTGCATTTGGCGTTACGGGCGTGGTGAATCGGAAGCTCAATCAAGTTGCGCTTAATGGCGGGCGCTGGGGGAGCGAGAGTGCAAAGTGGGATTGGAATAAAGAAGTCGCTGTTGTGACGGGTGGGTGTAGTGGGATTGGGATGTTGGTTGTAAAGGGCCTGGTGGGCAGGGGAGTCAAGGTTGCGGTGCTAGATGTCAATGATTTACCTGCGAGTATGCAGGGGTGTGAGTATCCCCTCTTCCACACATGGAATATGCAGACACTGATAATGCTATAGATGCACACATCAAGTTCTTCCGCTGCGACGTCACGGACCCAGAGGCTGTATATGCTACAGCAGAGGAGATCAAGTCCTCCGTCGGCGCCCCCAGCATCCTCATCAACAACGCGGGTATTCTGGGCACGCACACCATCCTCGCGACGCCCGACGCCTTCCTCAAGAAAATCTTCGACATCAATGTCCTGAGCAATTGGTACACGACCAAAGCCTTCGTGCCCTCCATGGTTGCCGCGAATAAAGGACGTATCGTCACCATCGCATCCGCAGCGTCGTTCATCGGTGTCGCCGGCCTGGCAGACTACACAGCGACAAAAGCAGCCATCCTCTCCTTCCACGAGGGCCTCGCGCAAGAAATCAAACACCACTACAAAGCGCCGAATGTGCTGACAACCAGTATCCATCCGAATTGGGTGCGCACGCCGCTGATTGGGCCCGTGGAGGAGGAGCTCAAGAACAAGGGCTCGGAGATCTTAGAGCCGCAGTATGTGGCGGATAGGATTGTGCAAAGTGTTTTGAGCTGTAGGAGTGGGCAGGTAGTGTTGCCTGAGGCGGCGGGGAGAGTGGCGATGCTTAGGGGCTTTCCGAACTGGGTGCAGGAGAAGATTCGGGATGGGGTTAGCCTGACGATTTTGGGGAGTGCGGCGGTGAAGGAGTGATGGAGTGGATGTGTTGTGATGGGTTGGGGAGGCTACACTCATAGGGTTGTTACTGGGACTCGCGGGTGTTGTGGATAGTTTGTCTTCGCCAGGCTCTTCGGAATGGGACATGTAGCTTCTTTCGACCAATGGGGGTTTCTTCTTGTTGACCTTGCATTTCACCCCTGCTTTTGCTGTTGGATGTGTTGTACGACACGGCACTTCTCCGGGTACTCTGCGTCTGTTCAAAGTTTTTCGTGCAGCGATTCTTCGCAGTGCAGAAGCCGCAGAGATACAAAGTATGATATTCGACTCGACAACTAGCTTAGGAAATTCTTCCGTTTGGCTGCCGCTTCACAGGCTCAGTAACACAAGTTCAAACATGGGAATGGTTGCGGCACACAAGGCTCCTCGTCACTTGGCTGTCCCGGGTGCGCGGAAGTGGTGTAGGGGAATGCATGCTTGGTGCAGACGAGGCTGCTTCTTTGGGAAGGTTTTGGACCAAGGTGTGGAAAACAGCATGCGAGATGCCGTGTGCGCGGTTGAGTTTCCGTGCCCGGGTGTTACTAACGTTGAGGCGCGTGCTTTGGAACGCGTCGCGTCTGTCTGCCGTCGCCACCACTTTACGATCACGGACAGCAACTGTTGCACTACAACACAAGTACAACAAACATACACTCAACACCATGGCCGAAATAACCGAGGACGTGCAAATGGACACGCAGGATATCGAGCAGGAAACTCCGCCCGAGGATGTCTTCATGGCGCCGTCGATCCACAGGGCGAACGATCTCGCAGGAAAGTCGTACTCGCACTTCTCGGACGTCCCGAAGATGATTGCAGACGACATGGCCAAGGAAGTCGTACTAGGCGTTGATGAAGCTGGAAGAGGTCCAGTTCTGGGTATGCGATTATCTATACCTCTACGGCAGCACAATATCTGACCTTACTACCAGGCCCCATGGTCTACGCACTTTTCTATCTGCCCATCGAACTCCACCACTCATTGCTCGCCGATACCCACCACTTTGATGATTCCAAGAAACTGACACCGGAAGTCCGCTCGGATCTGATGCGCCGGATCTGCACACCGGGCACAGATCTGTATGAAGCTGGAGGATGGGCGACGCGGTCGCTGTCCGCACGAGACATCTCCGCACACATGCTGTCACCGAACGTATACAATCTAAACGCACAAGCTATGGATGCGACCATCGACCTGATCAAAGAAGTTTTGGCAAAGGGTGTCAATGTGACGGAAATCTACATCGACACCATCGGCCGGCCAGAGACGTACCAGAGGAAGCTGGAGAGGATATGGCCCACTATCCGCATCACTGTCGCGAAGAAGGCCGACAGCCTGTACCCTGTAGTCAGTGCAGCCTCGGTGTGCGCCAAAGTCACCCGAGATGCGGCCATCAACGTATGCTACGCGCCCTACCATGGTCGCGCTCTAGAAGCCGGCACAGCGGCAGAAAACGCAAAAGTCAATGTTGCTTGGGGCTCTGGTTATCCCAGTGATTCCAAGACTTCGACATGGTTGAAGCAGAACATGGATCCTCTGTTTGGCTGGGGCAACGAGTGCCGCTTTTCCTGGGGCACTGCAAAAGAGCTGCTAGAAGGCAAGAAGCCCGACGTGAACGTCGACTGGCCGATTGAGGACGACGGCAACGACATGCGCATGACCGATTTCTTCCTGGGCAAGAACGACACCGCTGGAGACGAGCTCGTCGACTGGTTCGGGAAGCGTGTGACGGAGGAAATGGAGGTATTTTGACCGCAGACGGTGAGAAACTGCAACGACCAGCGACCCACACGCATTGGCCAACAGTCCAAGAGGCACCGAAGCACGCGAAGCACTTTGCGCAAAGACCAGGACTGACTGCTACGGACGCTTACGTGGAGAAATGTAGTCCGGGGTCCATTGCTGCAAGTCACCAATAGGGTCTTTTTCAGCATGCGCTCGCTTGGCCGCCGGGCATAGACCGAACCCCGAACAGGACCAACCCAACACGCTCGGAGGTTTTGTGCATCTGCCAGGTATCGAACAACAGCTAGACGCACATACTCGGCAGTAATGTCATTGTGCGTGCGTAGCGTTTTTCACGGGTCCGTGAGGCCGGGGTTCAGCAACGCGGCGCGGTTTAGAATAATATTTCTTCCGATATCCTCACACCACCAAGCATATCATCACTATTATCTTGTTTCTTCTTTCGACTGTCTTTTCAGTAGTGCACGCACGCTCTTTTAGGTTTTGGTGGCATCGTACGATCTCTTCTCGACTGTATACGACTGGGTTCATTGAACGTGCAGGCCACTGGCCATCAAGAGTCATAGCTCGCGTTGGTTGTTGGATACAAAACTTTACGCAATCATTGTCAAACGCTGCGATACGATTGAGGGTGTTCTCGTAGAGTCGAGGGCGGGTCTGCGCCGTTCGTCTGTGCCATATAACTTGCTCATTAGCGGCAACAGAACACTGCTAGAACCTGCAACAGCAACGAAAAGATTCATACCGGACAGAGTAAGAAGAAGAGGAATCTAAAACTTGGAAGTCGCCTGTCAGATGTGTGTCATACTTCCCATCAGCCACATACCCTGTACACATACCGTTGCGATATGGCAGCACTGCATCGACACCACCCGATCTAGTCGAACTGGAGTAAAGCCCTGCTGGAACATCAAACAGCACGAGAAATCCGTCCTCACACGCAGACCATGCGAGGACTGTAGTGGCCAGCGCTTCTTCGCGCGCAGAGGCGGCGTCGCCGAGCGCGGCCACGGCAGTCCCACACCATCTCCCGCAGCAAACGACTCCGCCGACGACTCAGGCTACCACAGCGACGTCATCCACGAGGAAGACGAAGCTTCAGATCTCGATGAATGCCCCCTGTCCCCCAAAGCACTGGCGCCACGCACCAAAC
>Ga0265780_10002443_pt1 | contig 25144 bp, 32 predicted proteins | sample P1T30metagenome_FD_192432 | JGI IMG/M metagenome (GOLD analysis project Ga0265780, IMG submission 192432) | Plant litter microbial communities from East Loma Ridge, Irvine, California - P1 T30 | ecosystem: Environmental > Terrestrial > Plant litter > Unclassified | place: USA: California... | reverse complement strand
CTAAGTGTTCGTTGGTTTTCCCGCAGGTGGCACCGCTCACGCGTGGCCACAAATTTGTTCCAAGTCATTACTCACATCGATGTGCTCCTACACGAACATCGCGCTGCACCGCATAGACTAGGCAGAGACATCATTGTCAGCGAATTCGTTGGAAGTGGCAGAATCTTATGAAAACCGTCTAGGTGTAAGTACATCTTCGCGTTCAGTGTAAGCGCCAGATGTCGTCGACTGACTAGGCACCTACATATTCATCCAGTGTGCGTCATTCTTTTACAAACATGGCGCCGCCGGAAACCGATTCTATCAGCTACGCTGAAGCAGTGAAGTATGCAGAAAGGTATTTTCCTGACGTTTTCCGCAATCTACCGCCAGTTTCTACCATCCGCATCGAGACAATTTCTAGAAGCGCCTCTTTCAACCAACCCCCTGCCAAACGCTACCGTATTCATCTTGGTCATAATAAACAACCTATCCCGGGCAGCTACGCAAAAGAACCTATTTGGTTTGAGTTCGGCTACGTAGCTCAGGATGTCGAACGTATCATCTACAATTGCTGTAAAGATTGGAGTGACGACAGAGCTCAACGGGCAAGGGCCGAATGGTACGGTCCTTTTGCTTGCATTGTAGCATCAAAACACGGAAATCTCCATCTATGCCTGGTTGTACTATCGCTGTACTACATCATGCAAAGCGGCCATGCAACATCCTGCGCGGTACACCTTGGAGGGTCGAAGACTGCCTTTCTTGGTACGTTCAAAGAGGTCTGCAGCCTGATCTCTGCAACAAGACCTGTGCCAAAACCCATGCAGGCTACCGCAGAGTGGCCAACCAGCGGACTGCACGGCAATCAGATCGCGTTTCTAGGTGGGCTGCCACAGCCTTATCCCTCCACCAACGGACCAAACCCAGTCATGCCAGCAAAGCGGCGTCCCTCGGACCCGAGATCGGCAGAGTATCGACCCGCAGTCGACGAAGCGCCCATGATCCCAAGCCCCCTCGGATTCGCACGGCCGCAGAAGAAGACCAGGCCTGTGCCTTGTGCATCGCCCCTTCGGGCGGAATCCGACGAGCAAGCCCTCAAATCCATACAGCAGAGTCTTAAGCGGCCGACACGCAGAAGCAGAGCTTGAGGTAGTAAGGAGAGCATCGGCTACCATGGCCGCGCAGCTGGATACCCTGCAAGACGAGAACAACGGCTTCAAGATCGCAACTGAGCAGCTGAGCGCCGAGATCAACAATCTCAACACCGCAAACGACCGACTGCGCACTGAAATGCGCGCTTCCGACTTCAACACTGCCGACACGATGCGGAGAACCGCCACTGAACGGGACGCTGCGCAGAACACCGTCAAGGATCTCGGAGCCCGCATCGCCGCCATGGACCTCGAGCGCGCCAGTGGAGAAGGCCGATTCAAGAACCAGATCGCTGCACTCGAGAGCGAGAAGAAAGTGCTCAAAGCCAGGAATGGCGAGCTAGAGGAGCAGTTGAAGAAGTTGGAGAAGGTGTTCAAGGACATTGTGGGCGGCTTCGAGGCGTATAAGAAGGGGATCAGGCGCGCTGGGGAGTGAAATGGCATGAGTGGGGCTGCTGGATACATGCTTGTGGCAGGAGGATGGTTGGTGGAAGGAACGATATTGGATCGGGAGGCGGTGAATTCATCGCGAGAATGGGATATGGTAGACCAGTCCCATGTCCACTCTCATACGCACATTTTTATCCATGATGATTAAACATGCATGCCATTTCCCAACCGTGGGCTCAAGCCGCATCCGCGCTCTGACTCTATGAATCTACAGAGCCTCCATGCCACATGAAAGAAAAAGAATCTGTCCTCAATGATGTTTGTAGCATATGTACAATTTCTCGTTCCGTCTTCGTTCCGGGATATAATGTGTTGTCCGCGTGCGCTACGCTTTTACTCCCCCTTCTTCGCGTCAGGGTCGGGCAGGATGCCCTCAGCTTCGAGTCTGCGGCGTGCCTCTTCCAGGGCCCAGGTTTGGATGCTGTAGGATCGTCAGCGACTGCTTCTTCCGCGCTCTGAGTCACATCCATCTCCACCCCCTCCCCATATTCCGCTGTATGCGTGCTTTCTTCAAAAAAACAATTTCTCTTCTTCCGCCTCTTCTTATCCTCTCCCCTCATGCTTCGAAACGTACCTAGTATCCGGCTTAAACGCATACGCCACAACCCCCGCAACCATGCTCCCACACAACCCCCAATAAATCGGCCCTTCCCACCCTTCCTTCTCGTACTTCTCGCCGGGCTTGACGCCAAATAGCCATCCGCCGGGGGGGTCGTAGCTGCTGCCGTGTCCCGAGCGGCGCGCGGGGATTTGTGAGAAGGAGCGCCGGGCGGTGGGCGCGGTGAGGGTGCTGAGCCGCGTGGCGGTTGCGCGTATCATCGACATGCTGGAGTGCGAATTTGGTGCGTCGTGCAGGTGGTAGGGTGTCCCGGCGAGGGCGGTGATGGGGGTGGTGGAGTCTGGATGGGATGGCGAGAGGTGAGGTGGATGGCTTGGCGTGGGTGAGATAGATTGGGTTTAGCGTGGTGGGTGGGGGCGACGTCAGGGTCGTTTGGTGTGAACTATATGGAAGGGAAGGGCAAAAAGCATATGCGTGGTAGTGAAGCGATGGAGATGAGAGACGATGAATTACAGCACCACTTGAAAAGAATGTTCGTGGATTCGTTTCTTGCAAATGCAAGCATGATCTGAATTGAAGCCAACCAACGCCACTGCTATGCAAGATTAAAAGTCATATACAATGCAACATCATCTAAGCTGGAAGCGGGACGCGCTCTTCCTTCTCAGCTTCCTTCATCTCCTTGTCTTCGTCTCGTTGCACGAATGATAACCTCGAAAGTTCCTCCGAAGCTTTGTCGACCTCGTCTTCCGTCTTCTTCTCCGTCTGCGTCTTGGCCTGTTCTTCCCGCTGCTGCTGTGCCTGTTTCGCTTGCTCTTCGCTCTCCTTCTGCTTCCGCTTCTCTTCCAGCTCCGCCAGCTCGGCCAACCTCGCCGCCGTCTTGGCAGCTTCTTCGCGCTCCGTCTTCTCCTTCTCGGCTCGTTCGAGGACTTCAAACTCATCCTCGATCTCAGCCTCGTCGGGCGAACCATTGAAGTCTTCCAAGTCGTTGATGATGTCGGCGATCTCGCTCGTGTAAGCCATCTGATCATTGACAGCTTCAACAATCCCCTTCACACCTTCCGCGCCACCAACCTGCTCGTTGAGACTCTTCAGTGCGTCTGCGCCAGCACGCATGGCTTCCACGATGCCGACTTGGTCGATTGCAGTTTGGAGCTGTGTGTATACGCTCTCCAATTGTAGTGCGGTATCGTATCGTTGTGCGAGAGCGGTTTCGGTCAGCTTCTTTGAACGCAAAGCGGCTTTGGCGCGGATCATTTGCTTTGCGGTGACAGCCTCCCGTGCTGCCGCATCTGCGGCGGCGATCTTCTCCAAGAACGATGGTACTTGGGCGTTGATGGTGGCGATTGTGTCGCGCAGGTTTCCAATGGCCTCGTCTTCACGTGTTATGGGTTGAGGCGCAGCTTCGTGCTCGGCCTTGAACTTGACCGTTTGCCCATCGCACAGCAGCGCTTGCCTGTCTCGCGATAGATGCAACAGCAGCATATTCGTGTCGCCCTCCCCGTATGTGAGCGCGTGCCCAGGGGAAACTCCCAGGAATCGCTTCGAGAACTCTGCCTTGGACATGACGCGATCGGCGGTTGATGTATGCTCCTTCATTTTCTGCAAAATCTCATTCGAAGCGGCCTCTAAGTTCTTCAACACCACAAAGGCTCCTCCTTGGAGTTTTTGTGGTGGACTAGGCTGTCCTAAGACGCCGACCTGTCTCAAGCCCCACTCCAGTACCTTTAATGGAGACGGTATCCACGAGCTCTTGTATATACTCTCTTTTGCCCCCAAGAATTCATCCCGGGGTATCCATTCCCTTTTCCGCACAGCGTCGTCGAAGACTGCAGGCAAGCACGTGGGCTTCCCATGCTGCGGGTGTAGTAATGCCTGTGCGAGGCCGTCTGTTGCGAGTATTGCGAATGGGCTACCGGTGGTACCCCCCGAGCCTCTTACGCGAACGAGGCCGGCTCTTGCAGCGTTGGTGAGGGCTTTGTTCCATGCTGTGACGTTTGCATGGTACCCCTCGGGGTTTACTTGGAGTTGCTGGCGGAAGTCTGCGTAGAGCGAGGAGAGGCGGTGTTGGCTGCGGGAATAAGCTTAGGCGGATATAAGGTACTATACTGGGGGTACATACTTCTGAAAAGCCTCTTCATGTTTGAGGATATATTCTAATAGTTCGGTCATATCGCGCTTCGTTTCTGGTTGCCGCGAGTGTTCGTGGTGTTTGTCCGCGCGGAACAATCGACGCTGGCGTCGCGCGCCAAGGATCGAGCCTTCCGCGTCGTGAGAGCGCTTGCGCTTCAACATTTGGAGTGGGGATAGCATAAACCGTAAGTTGATAGTGATTGGCAGTTTTGGCATTACTATTTCTGATCTACTCTAGTCTTATAGGCGCTCAGCCGTTTGCCTGCCGTAGAGCAGCTGTTTGGGCGCGTAGTGCTTTCACCACTGACGCGACGCGTTTCACTACCCCACAATGCGGGGTTCCATCTTGTGATGTTGGCCGCCTACACGTGCCAGCAAAGTGTTATTTGGCAAGACATGGAGCACATGTCAGCCTCTTCACTCGGGTCTTCGACTAGCGCCGACCGAAGCCATTTTGCCTGGTTCAGCATCCCATGTGTCGCGATGCATGGATCGCGCAGTCGGCAAGACTTCACTTCTTCACGATGTTCACACCGACATCCGTCTTCTTCTCCATGAACCTCCTCATCTCCTCCAAGTCTTCCATGTCGTCGTCGTCTCCGACCTTTGCTTGCGTCTTCTCTGGATTTGCACGTCTCGGTGCTGGCGATGGTGCTTGTTGAGCCTCCGGTGGATCAGCCATCTCTTTGCTCTCTTCCGCCCAAGCCTTCCTCTCTTCTTCGTCAAGCTCTTCTCGCCGATCAAGCCACCGCTCCTGCACATCTCGCGCATCCATAGTCACACCATCCGATCGCATAGCCATCTGCCACACGGTCTCGTTCGCGCCTTCGACTCCGCCTAGCGCATATCCTCCAGCACGGTCGATGGCCCGTAGAAGCGTCATCATGCTCTTCTTGTCTTCAACAGCTAGCGTCTCGAAGCCCACGAGCGCAAAGTCCTCCACTAGCTCCACAATAGCCTGGTTGAGTGCCGAGAATTTAGATGTCGGCTCATCGTCGTCCATGTCTGTGTCGGCATTGGCGCCAGCCGTTGTTGGGCCTGGGATGCCGGAAGTTTGTTCGCGGTTGAGGTGAGGGAGTAGGTAGTGCAGATCTTGCACTTCGGTGTAGAAGTCGAGGTTGAAAGGTAGGTTGGGGTAGTTTTTGAGCTTGTCGATCTTGGTGAGGACATTCAGGTGCGGGAGGTCCATCTGCAGCATACTCCGCAGTGCGAGTAATAGTGACGATACGTATAACGAGGGTCGCGAAAGTATTATCGAGTCGGTCAGGTGTACGACGACGAGCTGGAAGGGTCAGCTTGTTGTTGATTGCGGCAGGTAGTGGGCAATACTCGATACCCGATTTTTTGCAGGCGGAAGAAGATGTTCCGCAGAGAGCCGTGATGTGTGAAGAGCTCGACCTGGCCAGGGCAGTCAAACAGAACATAGTCATCTGCGACAGCATCAATACATGATGATTATTTCAAGAGAGGCAGCTACGGACCTCCGAGCTCCCTCAAGCATTCCTCGAGCCAGTCGAAATGGTTCTCGAGTTCTTCCAGCGCAAACAAAACCCCGCCATTCGGTCCCAGGGTTTCCTGCTCCATGATATCGTCTATCGTGACCAGATCTCGGACGTCTACGGCGGGCTCATATGATGTGGAATCGTTCGCGGGGTCGAGGTTCACCACGGAGCATTTGCGCTCGATTGCGCCCATGAACTGTTGCATGCCATCACAGTATGTCGACTTGCCAGAGCCAGGCGGCCCTATCACCAGTTGCGCAAAAGGCATAGTGAAGTTGTTGCAGTGTTGTAAGAGCAAGGTGAGGAATTGCAAGGGAGCTCGGAGAGCTTTGGAGGGGTGCGCGCATGGACGTGAACATGCAGGTGGGCCACTAGCGGCCGTCATTTGTTTGGGAGTTTCGCGGAGCTGCAGTCGAGCTTCTGGTGTACACGACACTCCAATCGCGCAACACCGCAAACATGTCAAGTAAGTTCTTCTCTTCGGTCGCTGTCCTTCTTTTCTTTTGAAGTATAAGCAGTCGCCTCAATTACCGCTTTAGAGGGGCGCCTTGTACCCCGGCGCAACGTTGTCTCCATACAAAGTACCCAAAACATATATAAAGATAGAATATTAACATTGCAGGTCAATTCGAGCTTGCGCAAAACCCTTCCGAGCCTATATCTTCTGTCAAATTCTCGCCCACGACGCCAACACGGTTACTCGTCTCCTCGTGGGACAGAAACGTCTATCTCTACGACACCCACGCTGAGCCTGGCGGCAAGCTGCTCCAGAAGTTCGAGCACCGGTCGCCGGTATTAGATGTCTGTTTTGGACGCGATGACAACGAGGCTTTCACTGTGGGCTTAGATTGGGAGGTGCGAAGGTAAGCTAATATCACCTCTATGCGCATAGGTTGTGGATCAGAGAGCTAACGATCACAGAATTGACCTCGAGACTGGCTCCCAGACCATAATGTCGACACACGAAGCCGGTGTCCGCAACGTCATCTACTCCGCTCCGCACAACCTCGTCATATCCGCGTCATGGGACTCAACCCTTCACCTGCACGACCTCTCAAGACCCGGTGACTTCGCCGCCATCCGCCTGCCCTCGAAACCCTTCTCGCTCTCCGCCTCACCCACCAAGCTCGTAGTCGCCATGGCCAGCAGGGCAGTCAACATCTACGAGCTCGACGGCCTATCAAACGCCGCGAAGCGCGGAGGCGGAGAGAGCGTAGAACTCGCACCATGGCAACAGCGCGAAAGCTCCATGAAGTACATGACGCGCGCCGTCGCATGCATGCCCAACGACGCCGGCTACTCCAGCTCGAGCATTGAGGGCCGCGTAGCAGTAGAATGGTTCGACCCGTCCGAGGAGTCGCAGTCGCGCAAATACGCCTTCAAGTGCCACAGGCAAACAGTCGAGGGCCAGGATATAGTGTACCCTGTCCACGCGCTCGCATACCACCCCGTCCACGGAACGTTCGCAACAGGAGGCGGTGACGGCATAGTCGCTCTGTGGGACGCGGTTGCGAAGAGGAGGATCCGTCAGTATCAGAAATTCCCTGCCGGCGTGCAGACTATTGACTTTTCGTCGGACGGCAAGTTCGTTGCTGTGGGTGTTAGTCCGGGCTTCGAGGATGGCACCGACGATGTGCCGGATGGCGTTATCAAGGTCTTCATCAGGGAATTGACCTCGACTGAGGCACAGGGCAAGAAGAAATAGGGCTAAGCAACAGTGAGCCTGGAGTATGGCGTTACAAAGTCGAGCATCTGGCGAGGATACGGTGCATACCCGAAGTTACTTTGCCGTAGATACACTTCGCCCATCTTGGTGGGCCTTCTGAAAAAACTGTCTACTACGCCTTTTTCGTCTGAACTTTGCTCGTATATCTATCCATGTTCCTAGTCCTTCGCACTCATCTACACTATCCACTCGCTTTTCTGCCTTGTACAATATATCTATCCCCTCAGGAAAGTAGCTACACTTCGAAATATGCATGAGATCGAATCGTTGGTTGAGCATGTATTGCCTGTGTCTTTTCTGGGAAAGGAGATGTAGGGCAACTGTTCTCGCTGAGCTGCATATCGACACGTGCAAGAAATGAAATAATGTCGTTTGTCTGCATGTCTCTTTTTGCGATTTCATTGGCCACTGACACTGTGCTTACCCGAAAGTGGTGGTCGATCGGGTTGTGTCACGCTGCTGCCTGCTTGTGACGTATTTCCTCACCGCACTGTCAAAGATGGATCGACGGGGACCATTGGAAACGGCTTGTTCAAGTAGAATTAGAATCGAGTATGGCTATTAACAACGTTTGGGTATATATATCATAACAGCCCACCATCCTTCAGGAAAGTAGCTACAGTAACACAAACGAACTGTACTACAATCAGGTAGCGTCATACTGCCTGGTCGGCCTTTCCTTTTTGGCCATGAGTTCGAACCGCAGACATGATTGCTTCACTATCCTTGCGACTGTATTGGAATAACAGAACAATGAATTAAATACACTACATCTTCCCAGCACCCTTATCTTCCTGGTATGCGACGGCAGCAGGATGCGTATCAACGGGCACTGCCTCCAAAATCACCGCATTGGATGCTGACCACTTCCTGCCCTTGCGAAAGCAAAGGAAAAATGTGCAGCCCGCTACAAAGCCCGTGATGCCTAGGCCGGCATACATCCACACGAGATAAGGATCCTGCGACACGGGACTAAGCGCAATACAAATCGCCGCCGCGATACCAATCGTGATCCAAAACAGCGCGGATATGAAGGATCTCAGACTATTTCCTGTTAGCAAAACTCTAACCATAAAGTGGTGGGATAGCACATACTTCTTCGGTGCCTGCGTAAACGCCAACTCTAACCCCGTAATGATGATAAACGCCTCACTAAACGCCACAAGCACATACGCCGGCGCCTGTACCCACACATGAATACTCTTCTCGGGGCTCGTGTAGATGTAATGCTGCAGCACACTCGCATACACCATGCTGACACTAACCAGCATGAAGCCCGCACATATGCGACTAATCGGGTCGAAGTCGATCTTGAACTTGCGCAGCGTCGGGTACACGACGAGATCGAGGAACGGGATGAAGATGATGAGTGCGATGGGGTCGAGGTTTTGCAAGAGGTCGTTGGGCGTGCCGTGTAGCGCCATGGTGCCGGCTTGCGAGATGAGGTTGTTCCAGATTTGGATCCAGCAGACGAAGTAGAAGGGGAAGAAGAGGAAGATCTGGAGAGGGATGTTAGTGGGGGGTTCGTTTGGGAGGGTTGGGGGAGACGGACCTTGCAGCTCTTGACGCCGCGGCACACGTCCTCGACGTAGGTGTCGGTGTAGCGTGTCTCGCGGGAGAAGTTGTACTTTTCATCTCGGTGGGATGCGGCTAGAGCTGAGGGCGTGGCGTTCTGGAAGCCTTTTTCGCGCACTGCGATGGTGGTGGTTTTGATGGCGTCGACGATGGCGGAACTTTGAGGTGGGACTTTGACGTATCTCTTGGACCCGATCAAGAATACTGCTAAGGAGATGATAATGGCGCTGTGACAGCATTAGTGTTGTGTCTGATATGGTTGGGGGAGGTCTAAAAACTTACATCAGCGGAATGAGGTATGCAAGCCAAAACGAATGATGCGCCTCAACATTGACAGTGATGAGCGGCGACAACGCGCCTACGTTTACGGTCCAGTAGAACCACAGAAATAACTTCTGTACTGTGAGTTCTGGATCTACGACAACCTTCTCCCCAGTCTTGAGCGTCTTGAGCACGGGCCTGGCGTTCTGGTACTGCTCCGCACACATCGGCGTGACATTTGCCTTGATACCTCCAGTACCAAGACCGATCGTAATCATCGCAGCAATCAGGCCTCCAAAGCCAGCGCCGCTCTGGATTGAAGATGGTGTCGAGGTGGCGACCAATATCACAAGGCCGACAATGTAGACAGCAGCAGCTGCAAGAATGGCCTTGAACTTGCCAAGGTATTGGTCGGCCACTATAGCTCCGATGATAGTTGACGCATACGCCCAAAATTTGAAGAAGTTTCCGAGAGCTGTTGCAACAGCTTGTCCCTTGCCGAGTGCTCCTGGAAGATCGGACCCAGGGGCATAAGGGTTGCTGTATGATGTCAGTTGTGTTACATCAATGTTTTAATTCTTCGGTCTATTCCTTACTTGATATAGTTTTGTATGGGTCCGCTGAGGCCAAAGTATGTGAAACGCTCACCCAGCTTTGCTGATTGTCAGTGAAGCTCGGCCATAAAGCATTAGTATACAAACCTCGACAGCCAGAATGAGTAAAGCAATCTTGGGCAGCTTGTCAGGAACTCTTCTGAAGCTCTCCCATTCTGCACCTGCTACATGTGCCTTCTCCTCGAATGTATCTTGCCGACCGAGGTTGGTGTTCTGTGTCTCAATGTCCGTAGCCATGATGAAGATTGACGTGATGCTTCGAAGGATGCAGATCAGGTCATGAACGACTGATGATGAGCTGAGATACTAGGGCCTGGATACCCTCGTGTCTTAAATGCACGAAGCTTCATAGATAGCGGCACTACCCCAGATCCATGGTCCATGCTATCGGGTTCTGTGGGGAAGTGATAGGGTTCGGCAGTACTAAGATCGGCCAACTCCCAACGCCTAGCGTGCTTTGGTGAACGCCGCCAATCAGAGCATCGGAGAAGATGCGCCCCATGTTGTTGGCGAAGCATATCTTTCTTGGTGCATTTGCTCTATCTGCTCATACACAAAACACTTAACGGATTCCTCGACATCTCGTGACATTCAGCTTGTGATTCTTTTGCGCCACATTTATCTTGATGGCTACCTCTACGATCCAAACACAGACCCCGACTGAGCCGAGGCTAGCGATCAAGAAAGAGCATTTGGCTGGGTTAGATCCGGAATGGGTAGAGTTATGGCATAGACACGGCGCGCATATGGTTAGGGCGGATGAACTGTCACTTGAGGAGTATCGCGAGAATCCTGCTCAGTACAGCTTCACATATCCCACGTGTGCAGGTCAGTTTTGTAGACCTTTCGTTCCAAAGAAGCATATTCACCAAAGACAGGCCCTGATGTCTTTCATGTCGAAGACGTCCAAATGCCGGTAACAACTCCAGCCGGAGAGATAACAGTAAGAGTGTACTCGCCAGAAGGACCGGGGCCGTTTCCAGTGCACCTGAACTTCCATGGAGGTATGCTCCATCGTTCCTCAAAAGCCATAAGTAGAATGCTGACTACGAATCAGGCGGATGGGTACTTGGCGGTTTGAAAAGTGAAGCCGCATGGTGCCGGCACATGTGCAACAAAGCCAACATCAAAGTCATCGACGTCGATTACAGAATGGCACCCGAATTCCCATTCCCAACCAGCATCTATGATTGCTGGGATGCAGTCAAGTGGGCGATAGCCAACGCTGAGTCTCTCAACATCGACCAGAGTAGCGTCTCCATCGGCGGACTATCTGCAGGTGGTCAAATGTCCGCCGTCCTTGCACATTTCGCACGAGACGAGGGCCTAGATCTCAAGCTACACTTGATGATTGTGCCCGCAACGGATATGCGATATTGCATGAAAGGCCTGAAGCTGAACGAATCGAATTGTCCGTACCAGAGTGTACATCTGTTTCACGATGTACCATGGGGTCCTTTGGGTCGCGAACAATGGTTCCTGAAATACTGGCTCGGTGACAGCAAAGGTAGGTTTCTTAGATAAATATACAATCCGCGTCCGAAGCTGACAAAACGATAGAGCAACAGGAAGAAGCGCTGAACAACTGGATATGTACTCCGGTATTAGCTCCTTCGTTTGAGAATCTCCCTCCAGCACACATCATTACTGCAGAGTTTGACCTCGAAAGAGACGAAGGCGAGTATTATGGCGAACTTTTGCGTCAGGCTGGAAACAAAGTTACTATGAAGCGTTATACCGGTATGCCTCATGCTTTCGGTCATTACAACCACCCTGAGCGTGGTCTGAAGAAGAGCTTTGAGTACGTAGAAGACACAAGCAGGATCCTACGGAGTGTCCACTACAGCGCGTAAATGGATACCGACGGGAGAATGCCATACGTCAGATTAAACAAGTCTGGGTGACGACAATATTGTAAGCCGGCCACCAGGTGCAGCAACAATTCCTGCGCGCTGTACCTCACTAGCTTAAGCACCATCGACTTCTCAGGAGCATTCAATCAAGCCGTCTGACTTCAAAGCTCTTTTCAGCTCTTTGCAATGACTAACTAATCAACTGTGCCCCGACTTGCCCCGAGTTCGAAGTGCTTTCGCCTGATCAAATGCCACCACTCGCCATTACAGTGAGATGCCCGACATTTCGCGAATTGTTACCCGTCTGGATGCACACCCTATCTTTTGCCCCATGACGAGATAGGCGAATTAGGGCGAGCTGTGGACCTGAGAACGCCACCAATCAAAACTGACGCCGTAAGAAGGCCCGATCGCCACCGCACGACGCTTCTCCGACGGCGTCGACGTTCGGCGGATGTCAGTCCGGGGTGTCGAGACTCCATGAGCTTGACGCTTAAGAGAGTGAATTCGCTATTGCTACCTGTATCAGGATAGCGAATTTGAAGCAAGTGCGAACCGACCACGGGAAGCAGAATTATGGGCAAATCAATTGTAATTGTTGGGTACGTTTCTACTGCGGAAGACTTGCATGTAAACCAAAGACTAATCGTTGCATATGTAGTGCTGGCGTAATTGGTCTAGATGTTGCACTCTTGCTTGCAGAACGTGGCTATGGCTCGCACATTACAGTAGTGGCAGAGCATCTTCCCGGAGACACATCAATAAACTACACCTCACCATGGTATGTCGCAGGTCGTGCGATATTTTGGTTCTCAAACCTGAAGACTGACTCAAGATAAAAGGGCAGGCGCAAACTTCTCTGCAATTTCCGGCGGTGATGCGAACGCATTGCGGTGGGACAAGCTCGGGTATGGGCACATGATGAAGCTTGCTGAAGAGCACGGTGTTGAAGCCTGCATCTCGAAAACACCCTCGTTCGAGTACTGGGATGAGATGCCGGCACGCTTAAAGATTGACTCCATGTCAGAATATCTAAAGGACGTCAGTCAATGCATGGAGATCACTCAATGATTCAAAGGCTTACATCAAGTACAGTTCAAGATCCTACCAAAATCCGAGATACCAGAAGGATGCCAATTTGGCGTCACGTTCACGACCATCACAGTGAATGCGCCTAGATATATTCAATATCTTCATCGAATTCTGAAGGAGGAACATGGTGTCCAGTTCGTGCGGAAAAAGTTGCCAGGCATCGAGTCCGCCTTTTGCGACCCATCAACCAAGGTCGTCTTCAACTGCACGGGTAATGGTGCGCGAACTCTCAAGGGTGTGCAAGACGAAAAGTGTTACAACACCAGAGGACAGATCCTTCTTACACGAGCACCCCATATCGCCAAAAATGTAATGCGTCATGGAAAAGACTACGAGACATACATAATACCGAGGCCGCAGTCGAACGGTAACATCATCCTTGGTGGCTTCATGCAGAAGGGCGTGAGGTAGGTCAGAAATTGCCGCATTATATCCCAACATGCTGACATCATGTAGCACTGGAGACACATTCTCAAGCGAGTCAGAATCGATAGTGAAGCGCACCACTACCTTGCTTCCAGAATTGCTCACAGGTGGCATGGAGGTTTTGGCTCCATTTGCTGGCTTGCGTCCGTCGCGAGAGGGCGGCGCGCGCGTGGAAAGGGCGGATATCGAGCTTGATGCGTTCAGGACGGGTGTTCTTATTCACAACTACGGCGCTGGTGGTACTGGATTTCAGGCAGGTCTTGGAATGGCGCAAGATGCCATAACAGCAGCGGAAGATGTATTATCTGGCTTGCTGAAGCAAAAGAGTCGCCTGTAAATTGAAATAGAGGTGCAGGCTCCAATACCATTTCAGAGGGTGCCAAAGATGCGCCTCAAATCGTTTGCACCAATGCTCGGCATGGTGCATGGTGCAAAAGTAAAGTGATTTTGAGTGTGATAATGACGCGTGAAGACCAAGTTATCCTCAATCGCCTTCATATATGGGTGTTTAATGTGCTTGTATCCATGCTCGCGGCTAGTGCGTCTTGCACGTGCGGCTGTAGATGTAGTACCTTGTCAATACCTTTCCAAAATAAGGCATCTATCCTTAGCAATCCTAGACGCAAGACGGGTAACATGTTCGACTTGAGGCGCATTTCTTTCCTAGTCATATGTAGGTCTCGAAACCAAGTAGTTGCTTCCTGTATGTCCGGAGAGGTAATCGCCATCAGTAGGTTGAGGAAGCAGATGCAAGAAAAGGCCACCTGACTCCAATGCGGCCAGAACATGTGGAAATGCTCCTCTCTGAGTCTTTTAACAAACTTAGAGGCTGCAGTGGTGGAAGACCTGACTCCAGTCCTGGCGAAGCCGTTTATATCCTGGTGACTCGTGAGAACATGATTCGCTGCATCTCCTGTCTCAACTGGAGCTGAATCTGCTACAAACGGTCGCATTATGGCCCGGAAAATGGTCATTTGTACGTAATGATAACCAAGAGTACAGATCGTCGGCAGCGAGACAGTGTCTTGCTCTGAGCTTTGAGCAGGCTGTGGGCAACCTTGATGCCAATCGGTCAGCTCCTGCAGGAGTACTTTTGAGATGTCCAGAGTATGCTGGATGTTTGGTGTAGTCTCCCGCACTGCACGTAGAGAACTGATGAAAAGGTTACTAGGGGCTTGTTCAGTATGATGAGAAGAACTTACTAGAGTTGCATCAGGACGTCTCCAAGTAAAGAACCAAGCTTTGCACAATTTGTGTGCTGCAACCACACTTCTGGGCTTAGGCCGGACTCATTGGCATCTGTACTCGTGACTGATGTCACTAGCCAAGTGTCGCGCGATACCAGGGGAGGTCTACCGAGGCTAGACGCTAACCACTTATCAATTGTGTATATGGTAGATGAGATTCGTCGGCGCAGGGAGATTTGCCAGGGAGCGATGTTCCAAGAGCCTGGGTCATATTGCAACCCCAAGTTTTGAGCTGTCGAGACGAGTTGGCCATGCAGTGACCATTTGAAGGATGACTCCAGCACTAAAGGATTAGTCGACGGACGAAATACGAGTAGTAGCATTGTCTGTACTGTCGACAGACTAGGGTTATGTGTCTCGAACTGTAGAGCTTCGGTCACAAGCTTGAAGAGGGCCCGGTTGTTCAACGTCTCATAGGCCAGCTCCACGGACAATACATCATCAAATTTGGCAAAAGGTTGAGCGGCCATATAAATAGCTGCAAGCAGATGTGGTGGACTTGACTGCGGTCCCGGAAAGTGAAATTCCGAGAAGATGGGATACTGAGGCAAGATGAACCTTCGGAACAATGCAATGAGCCGAAGACCTGTGTCGGCCGGCACGAGCACTTCGAGCTCTTCTCTTGCAACAACAGTCGAAACCTGACGCAGTCCCATTTCGTTTCTTGCCAACGCGAACATCTCCGGCTGCGAGACTAGAAACTGCGTGGGGACTTTATCTTGACAAACAGAATGTATCGTTAACTGCTTGAACTTGAAAGTGGCACCTGTGGAGTCGTAGCGGTAATGCTGCAACAGATAAGGGTCCATGTCTCCGCTATATCCTAGCACTTGTGGGTTGAGGTTGTTGTTAGTGTCCAGCTGGATGCCACTTGAACTCGAACCGAGCCAACCTGAAGATTCTTCAATATCCATCCTAGCCAGAAAGCCCTCTGGACTTATTCCATCTTCCAGAGTCATGTACGGCTGACCATGTTGTGAGTAATTTTCGTCTTCTCCTAGCCCATGGAAAAGTTGATCAGCAACAGCATCTTCGAACAAGAAGCTTGGCGAAAAGGGTTGATTTATGGCTTCTTGCTGGCCTGTTTCGTATGATCCCATGTCGGATAGGTTGTGACTCTGAGGGGATATTCCTGGAGGGGTCGTTTGATCGAGCAAACGTCCAGGGTGTTCCGAAAGGCTGACGGTACCCGGTACTGACATTCCCGCTTCAGCATATGGCGTTTGTCGTTTTCGCGGTTGTGTAGCCTCCACGAACGTGCATTGCTTCCCGTGTAATGCACACAAACGACAAGGCAGTTGTCCTTCGATACGACATGCAGTCTTGCGTGACCGACAGAAGTCACAAGCGCGTTGGCGCTTGCTCATATATCTCCGTGTCGGTACTGACATGGGGCAGAACAGCCATCTGGTGATGGCGTGATAGACTGCGCGATGATTTATGATTGTTTGAGGAAGTGCGATGTCACGAAGTCACGCGACGAGATAACGATCCTTTAGCGTCCCGAGGCCTTGGCACCCACAGCAGTACCTACTTACTCCATTGGCAGCTATGTGGGATAGTAGCGATATTGACGGGTCATATGCTCGCATTTCTATATAGAGCTCTATTCAATCCTCCAGCAAGAATCTCAGGAAAGCTTTTGCAATGGTCACTCCGTCATGATGCTCACCCGATCTGCTCAGCGCATCTCTAGCCTGCTCATCTTCGAAGATACCTTGCTTGTTCCTCGTCTTGACCATCTCAATCATTATACCTTCGTTGAACTCTGGGTGTCCTTGTACTGAGATGAACTTGTCCTTCTTATACATGCCCTGCACCAGACATCGAGGCGAAGCGCCGAGCTTTTCCACGCCTTCTGGGTATTCGAATACGATATCCTTATGCATTTGATGTATGGCCTAGTCAAATTAGCGCAATACAGAGAAGTTCCAGTCTTTAGCATACCAGTGTATCTTGCTGGAAGATCTCTTTGCCCTTTGCACTCAACTCCACGGGCAAGGCTGAGATCTCCCAGCCATCATCACTACGGCCAACCTTTACACCTAGGGCACGTCCTAGAATTTGATGGCCAAAGCAGACACCAATGGTCCGGATCCGATCTTGCTCCAACAGCTTCTCGGTAAACTCTACGAGCTTTAGGATCCATGGATCGTTGTCGAATGAGTTATGCTCTGCCAACTGTCAACAACGTTCGCCATAGTCTTGTGTGTGACGTACTTGAGCCAGATATCAGGACTGCATCTATGTCATCCAGGTTCGGATACTCTTGCTTGTCCACAACATCGAATCCGCTCAACACGAGGTCTTTCTTCGGAGATAAGCCCAATCCCTCAGCAGCCGTTTCGAGCAGTGCGCAGAAGATGCGATCATATCGACCGTATTTCTCTACAACACTGGGCAATGGAGTATCGCACTCGAGTATCGCGATTCTCAACGGCGTCTTCATGTTGCGTGTCTGTCGAAATTGATTGTACTGCAGATCGCCGTTGATCGAGGAAGGTGGCGGCGAGGTCTAACCGCATTCAGCTAAAACCAAACTCCTCGGGCTTTGCATCTCAGCAATCACAGGTTCCTCAGGCTGACGTCAACCCAGTATGACTTCCCCATCTTTTACTTCCTCTGCACCTCCAGTGTCCTGGTGGAGTATAATCACTGGTGACGGTGATCGAAATCGTATGCCTCCAAAAGTGCGCCCTAGGTCACGATCCAGTAGCCGCGGAAGGACGAGGCGAGCTTCCGAGAGAACTCCGCTCCTGCGACGAATCACCGAGCGTAACGAAGATGCTTCACCACCGGAAGATGCAAACTTGCTGGCGGCTGAGGTGGCGCAGCAAGGTCAAGGCGGTCCACCGGCGTTCCCAGAACTAAGAAAGAGTAAGAGCAGAAGCAGGAGCTATTCACATGGACAGTTGGTTGTACCCGAGGGTGATGATGTAAGCGCAGAGGAAGGGCGCTTAGTAAACTTTCAAGAGAATGGTCTGCTAGAAGGGGTGTCGGTGGGGAAGTTCAGGTGTATCTTTGGTGGTATAACGATGGGATACTTCATCGCCATGTTTGATTCAACGCTCATGGCCTCGAGTCATCCGGTCATCACGTCTTACTTCAACGCCTCCAACTCAGCGTCATGGCTATCGACAGCCTTTCTGCTGACCTCGACATCTCTGCAACCACTCATGGGCCGTCTGTCCGACACTATCGGGCGTCGACCATTGTATCTTGCTGGGATATTACTCCTCACCGCGACTACAGCGTGGTGCGCCGCGGCAAATAGCCTTGGTAGCTTCATTGCCGCAAGAGCTATCTGTGGAATCGGTGCAGCCGGTCTGCTTTCCATGGGAAACGTCATGACGAACGACCTTGTAAGTATAGAAGTTCGAGGCACTTACCAAGCGTACATCAACCTTTTCTACGGTGGTGGGTCGGCATGCGGTGCTGCGTTCGGAGGGTTCCTTTGCGACAAGCTCGGATGGAGAATGACTTTCGCCATACAACTTCCTGTTCTCATTGCACTCTTCATCAACGCATACCTCACTACCCCCGTCACTTTGGGCCCGTGCCTAGCAAATAGCTCTGAACTAGGCATTCGGGATGCCATGAGAGGCTTCGATTTCGCCGGCTCCTTCTTCCTCACCGGGTCTGTAGCGTTTCTCATCCTAGGACTCAATCTTGGCGGCAACATATTCCCGTGGCAGCATCCTTTCGTCATCGTCTCGCTCATTGTTGCTTTCATCGCTGGCGCAATACTGCTTCGCGTTGAGTCTCGCGCCCATAGGCCTGTAATGCCTCTCCCAATGCTCTTCAGCCAGCCACGGGGCAACCTCGTGTTCAACAACTTCTTTGCACAGATTGGCATGAATAGCATTCTTTTCAATGCGCCTCTTTACTTCCAGGCCGTGAAGCTAGAGTCCGCATCAGTATCAGGCTTCCGACTTGCCGGACCATCCATCGCGCTCACTATTTGCGGTGTGTCATCCGGCTTCATCATGACTGCCATGGGACGTATGAAGTGGCTCATAGTAACTGGCTCACTGTTCATGCTCATCGGCGCAATTTGCTTATCTTCATTGTGGGACAACATACCGTCATGGCTGGCAACCATTTTCCTCGTCCCTTCCAGCATTGGACAAGGCTTGAGTTTCCCAGCAACAAGTCTCGCCGTGCTCGCCACGAGTTCACAAGAAGATCAGGCTGTCATGACCAGCACACTTCTCCTAGGGCGTCAGTTGGGAATCGTCATGGGCGTCAGCCTCAGCAGCCTGATCTTACAGAACTCGTTGACCACCTATCTCGAGCAGCTTGTTACCGGTCACAAGAAAGGTGAGGTATGTATGAAGCACAACCTTGCGCTACACTCCCAACCCAATCAATCCCAGCATGTCACACATAGAAGCTCAGCACTGCCCAACACCTACCTTCAATGCAGATGCACCACTGCCCAACTCACACACATCAATTCTGCCTCGCATCCGCCTCGCGTACTAACAGCCCCAGATCATCGACCAGGTCCGCAAATCCGTCCGAAGCATCATCGACCTCGACCCCAAGCACCAGAGCCAAGGTACGTACCACGCCGGTGGCGCCTCTGCATTAAAACCCGCATCTCAAACGTCTCTGTCACTGACACAGCCCCTAAACTAACACCACCCAGTCATCGACGCATACAGCCGCAGCCTGCGCATCGTCTTCATCACGGCAATTGCCGTGTACTTGATTGTGAATATTCTGGTTCTGGGGATCGAGTTGCCGAGGTTGGGGAAGAAGGTGGTGGATGAAGAGGGGGAGGGCGGAGAGCAGTAGCTTGATTGCATGCCATGGTCATGGTGCATCATTCCGTGGCACAAACTTGTAGAAATGAGTGTGATTATCTTCTGCACGGGTGGGTGGGTATTTGTACATGTATCATTAAGAAGAAAAGGGAAGCGATTAAGCAAAAGCATTTACAAGGTGTACATATTCGAGCAAAACATTTAGCGGCTTTGCATTTCATCATCGAACTGTCTCTCAACTTCCATTCAATTTCTTATCGGAATCTTGATATAACTCCTATGTCTTACTTGCTACTACTCATCAAAAGGCGCCATGAGTTCATTCCTCAAAATCGCCTCGATGAATCCCTCATTCGCAGTCGTATGGCACCAAGGCTTACACTCCATTTCCTCCACCATCGCGCCTGCAAAGCACGCCGACCACTTCCCGCGCGGAAACGCAGCAACGACGTTTGCAATCGTAGACGGAGCGATGAGATGCGGATTGAAGCCTACGTTGTCTGTTTGAGGGGGTTAGCATGATTCAATGAAATGAGTACACTAGATTAGTAGATGAAAAGCATGGCATAGGTCGTGGGTATAGGTCCAGGTTCCGATAATTCTCCACATGCAAGTTCAACGCTCAGATGTGTGTGCACATGCGAGGCCGCGATCCAATACTTCCCCTGAGCACGGTGCGGGCGGATCGTTGCTGGACAAAAGTATCCTCTGCCGTCCTATTGGCGGGCGTGTTCGAGAAGCATGTGCGACAATTTTTGTTGAAGTGGAGACGGTCTATGCTAGGGAGGCGACACAGCCTCTGCCAAGGCTTCCGGGATGCTGGGAGGATAGGTCCGAGAGTCGATATTTCGTATCGATAGCGGTGGCGACTGGGTGAAGCTATGCAGTCTTGGTGAAGCGGTACGAAGAAGCTCGTATTTGGTAATGCACTGGCTCTGGTGGTTAGTGCACTAACATCAGTGCATCATCAAATACAAGCTTCTTCGTAGACAATGCGTAGAGCATGCGGTATGGTATGAGGAGGCTGTGTGCCGCGGATGCTGGGGCGGGTGGCGTTGATGTGTAGGTTTGCCGGTTGCGAAATAGCTCCCGCAGCTCGATTGAGGTATGATCGGCAGACTGCATGCAGTCGGAGGCAAGATTCGATATGCGACGCGCAGAGAGCTTGTCACGTTGATGTGTGATGCTTGGTGTTGCGACTTTTTCTCGAACGCGCGGTGCCGTTGCAGATCACATAGTCGTGCCGTAGTCGTTCCGTTTCCAACCACATGTCGATTGGCCACCACAACCTACTCGCATTTTTATTGTATCAAGTCTGTCGTAGAAGCAATCGGACCTTGGTGGCATACTCGCCCAAGGCAGATTCTGGGCCAAGGTATGGCGGTGAAGATGCGTCGTACACACTCCACGCAGTTCCAGGCAGTGCGACAAGACTCTTACTGGCGTAAGAGGAAGTAGGAAAGTGAAAACTTACCGAAAATAGTGCTCAACTGGATCATCATCCCCAGGCTCGACAGCGTGCCGGTCTCACCCAGGTCAGCATGGCGGATAATGGCTTCGCTTACGGCTTCCGCCTGATCCTTGGAAGCACCGTTGTCGCGCAAGAAGTTGAATGCTTTGAATGCTCCATAGTACTCAAACGACATGCGGGTGCCGTGCATGTTTTCTGTCGTGGTACCGATATCGTGGAGCAGGCATGTCAGATAGTATGTCTCAAGCAGAGGTGCAAGATGCGGAAAGTGGGTCTGTACAATTGCTTTGCCTGAAGCATGTCAGCACATGTGGTGATGACCATCTAAGCGAAGACCACTTCGGGCAAAGCGTACATGGATGTATGGAGTAGGTCATATGGTCATTGTAACTTACCGTAGTACCACACGCGCATAGAATGGTCCAAAGTCTTCTCTGGCAACTTCTCCTTCGCGTAGTCATGTGTCTTCCTTGCAAGATCAGTACTGGGTAGACTCGCTTCATCGACAGCTAGCTCGGCCTGCTTGCTCTTGTCCACATCCGCAAGGCTCTTTTTGAAACTGCGGGGTACTGCAGCCCATCCATGGGCAGCTAGTTCGATGTTGTTGATATCGACAGACATGCTTCTGGCGTGTTGTACTGCGAGACAGATCAAGTTACAAATGGATTCCAGACAGGGGTCGGAGAACTCTCAGTCCGGCGCGTGCGTGCGGGACAAACGTTATTGACCGTAAAAGGTACGAGATTAGAAAGTTGCCGATCTTGGAACTTGTCAGTGGACGACCTGTTCCTGGACCCAGCGGGACGATCTCAATGCCGGGGCGAATATGCAGGTACGATCCTTCAAGAACGGCGGGTAAAGATAGAGCTGTGGGGGCCAAAAGATACTTCAAAATAGATTTCTGCTTAATCTTAAAAGTACTATGAGAGCGACTGATTGCTTGCGTTGATGGTTCTTAGTTCGTCGAAAGTCAGGCATTTTATAGTTGCTGCTGTTATGTCAACCCTGCCTGTTTGGGCGCAAAGGCGCATGTCAAGACGACCGGAGATGCGAAGATGCCACTGTTTGTCAGCTCCGTCATACAGATGACAGCAGACTTCAATCATGTGCTATCGCTTCAGCGCTACTGATGCGAACGGTCAAAGGGCGCGTTGGTCACATCGAAGGTTGCGTGCGTGATGGTGAGTAAGGGCAGACCCTCGTCCTCAGGACGGTGATGGTGGTAGTGCATCGCAATCTATTGGTCAGATAAGCTTTGTGTGGGGCGCTTAGTAAACGCCGTTGGATGGTTTGCAACGCCCTGCACGTCAGCCAACAGAGGGGAATGTACCTCGAAATAAACACAGATATTCCGTGGGGTAGGAATGTAGCCGTTGCCTAGCAATCACGGAGCAGAATCCACTGTTGCACGATCCCGATCGTCGCGGAGAAGACCAAGCTCTAGTGCCCCCTTTTCGAATTCATTACCCAGAAATTAGGTCGATCTCGAATTGATTGTGCTCCGAGTGCAACATGTCGCGCAAATCCACGTGAAATGACAGACATGACCTACAGCAAAGGTGTTACAAGCGCCGTGGCTCGGATTACCTTACCTTGGACCTTGGACTGCGGACCTTGGACTGCGGATAAGGTTACCTGGATGGCGAAGAGCCAATCTCATGGTCCGTTGGTACCAAGCAATGTCAGAAGCTTGACCTAGCGAGTCATACCGCTCAAGTGCAGACTGCGCGCCTACAGAATTTCAACAGTCCGACCCATCAAGCGAAGCCGCCTGCCCCATGTCGACGCTGGGCCCGGGCTAGGACCGTTATCCAGACTGCGTTAATTAATCCAGTGCGCCCCCAACGAGCACAATGACGCAGAGCATCTGTGATCAGTAGCGGAGAGGCTAAGCTTTCGCGCGCTTGGCTTGCGGGTGTTGACGTCTTCGTTCGTATTGATTTCGCCGCGGTCTGGTGATCGCCAGGTACGGTGAGGACAAGTCTCGACAAGAAGTACTCGGCGGCGGACCGCGAGTGTCTTGTGCGTGTACAAGACCGGCTCGGCAGTAGTCCGGCGCAGGCTGTGTTGGCGGCAACAATGAATCCCGGTGTCTTTGACATTATCGAACAGCACAAGGGGCGACGAGTTGAATTACAACGCAGCAATACTGTAGTTGTGTTGGTCGGCAGTCTCTTGGCTGGCGAAAAGAAAGTGGGAAAGACCGGGGCGACGTGCAAAGCTCAGGAGAGCTCAAAGCCGCCTTGGGAAATGGTCAGTTCCCGCTGCGATATGACGCCCTGAGACGCCGTGGTGGGCTCATGGCTTGGCTCATATAAAGGCCCCGTTCGGAGAAAAGCCTCATCGGGTATGCTAGCGGCGTGCCTTGTCGTGCCACGACTGCTGTGAATGGAGACACATGGCATCGACCTGCTCGAACATGGCCCTGCCAGCACGATGCAGCATTAAATATGCGTCGGGCATGTAGGAGTAGATGAAACGCTGTAGGAGCATGGTCGCAAGGCTTTTTCCGCGATGCAGGCCAAGGTAGCTAGCCGCTGAAAACGGCCTAGCGCAGCACTGCCTCGTTCTTGGAGCCGTGGACCTAAGTACAACAAGACGATCAAGACGGGGAGCATCCGCGCCCCCGGTCCATTGCTTCGACTGTCCGAATCCCTGAATGAGATTCTTGATTCTTGATTCTTGACTCCTACTGCAGTTTCGCTGTCTTCGAGCTTCTCTTCCGGTGTACTTTTGCCACGACGCTCCTTGAGAAACATCGCGTACTTGTTGTGCACGTGAGCTCTGCTGCGCCTACTGCACACAGCCTCCCTCGAAACCACACCTAAGCTGCCCTAGACCTCCATCGCCCGTTGTTCAGCTTTGTTGTCAGGCTTCGGCTAGCCTTTCGCCTCCCTCTTCGCAACCAATGCTTCCTGGTGAGTCCCTCGTGCCGGCCAGCAAAGGGTACATGCGCCTCGTCTAGATGCGATGGATGGTCGTGGCGGTGCCAGATGAAAACGTGGCGCTGTGAAGCAGGCTGTATATGAATGCTGACCATGGTTTGTCTAGCTCTAGTATAATCATCAATCAGAGGACCTGCTCCATTCGGCTCCTGCCGCTTCTTGTACCAACGACGCAACCACCTCACCTGCTGAGCAGGACGAGGACTCCGCCTCCTTTGTGGCTTTTCCACCCGCCTCTTAATACGCCCTTTCTACCGCATGCAGTGCCCGTAGCCTTGACCGGAATATCTTACCACTGTATTCATTCGCATCTATCGCTTGCCTGAGGACACAGCCCCAGTCCTCCCGCCCCCAATCCGCCATCGGGCAAGTAGGCTACCACTGCCAATATGGCAAGCAACGACGCACCCGACACGCCCGGCGAGGGACGTAAACGGGCTCCTACCATCACCATCGACACGTCCGCTGTCAACCCCAACGACGCCAACATGACTGACGCGGTACCCATGGGCCAGCTCCAAGACAACCGATCATCTACACCTAATACCGATCATAATGTGTCTCCCACGCAGTCGCGGCAGTCGCCCCAGGAGCTGCGCAATGCGAACTCGTTCGAGAGCAATGCTAGTAGGCCGACGTCGCCTCACAACGTGTCTTCGCCCGCGCAGCAGGGTTGGAATGGCACCAACTTCCTCGCAGTACCTGGCGCAAGGTCACGGGGCAACTCTATGGACTCGAGCACCGATGTGGGCGAGTCCAACTCCAGCGGAGCGACCTACGTCGCGTCGAACCAGAACGACATCCCTCAAGGGGAGATGGGTCCCACCGAGGTCTTGGATGCCAAGGACGCGTTGAAGCCTGACCCAGGCACGGAATCGGAGTTTGAGGTCGAGAACAACAAGTTCGCCTTCTCGCCGGGACAACTTGGAAAACTATACAACCCGAAGAGCTTAGGAGCCTTCTACGCACTTGGTGGACTAGATGGCATAGAAAAAGGTCTTCGGACTGATAGAAAAGCTGGGTTGAGTGCTGACGAACAGACACTTGACGGTGTCGTCTCTTTTGAAGAAGCTACCACTCAGAGCCATAACCAGAACGCAAAATCGGCTCCTGACCAAGGTATCGCTCATACCGACTCCGTCCCTGACGCTGACGAGAAGGGCTTTATGGACCGGAAGCGCGTGTTTAGCGACAATCGCCTTCCTGTTCGCAAACCAAAGAATATCTTCCAACTTGCTTGGATAGCCTACAACGACAAGGTTCTGCTTCTTTTGACTGCAGCAGCCGTCATCTCACTCGCACTCGGGCTGTACCAGACTTTTGGTGTCGAGCACGAGCCTGGCGAGCCCAAGGTAGAATGGATCGAGGGTGTTGCTATCATCGTGGCT
>Ga0265780_10002442_pt1 | contig 25149 bp, 22 predicted proteins | sample P1T30metagenome_FD_192432 | JGI IMG/M metagenome (GOLD analysis project Ga0265780, IMG submission 192432) | Plant litter microbial communities from East Loma Ridge, Irvine, California - P1 T30 | ecosystem: Environmental > Terrestrial > Plant litter > Unclassified | place: USA: California... | reverse complement strand
TCATTCCGTTCGTTCCGAGGCTAGATGCTATGTTTGGTAGTTCTCTTGTAGAGTGTTGTCGTGAAGGAAGACTGTCCAATCGCATGGCACAATTCTCCGCATTCACCGAATCACGCTAGTCTCCACCAGAAGTGGTTCATATCTCTCCACGTGAAAACATCACAAGCATGACTCGATACCTAAAGTCTTCCGCTACTTGTCCTCACCATGAACGCACACGGCGACATGTCTCCTCATCTGGGCCCAACACAGCTTGCTGCTGGAAACGCTCCACCGACACCTCCGCATGAAAACGCCCTCGACGACATCTACGGCTCTGCGCCAGCATCACCAACATTTCACGACGCCGACTCACTCAGTCTCGGTGCATATCATGAACGGCCGCACGAGATACTCTCAGACCTGCCCTCCCGCCAACGCGCCCTCGACACCGACGCCTACCGCGAAGGTCTAGCAAGCAGCAAAGGCCAATACGTGCAAGAAGGATTCGACGAAGGCTACTCGCTAGGCGCAAATCTCGGCATGCGCGTGGGCTACATACTCGGGATACTGCAAGGCTTCGTCGCGGCCTGGAAAGGGCATGACGAAAAAGTGTATGATGAGGTCAAGCAGTCGTTTGAGGTAGCGCCGAAGGAACTGGCTATAGAAGTTCTGCTAGGCCAGGAGTGGATCAATGAGGAAGGCATTTGGAAGTGGGATGTTCGTGGCGAAGATGAGGATCCTACGTTTAGGGAGGTTGCTGAGCAGCATCCTGTTGTGCGCAAGTGGACGCAGCAGGTTGAGGATATGGCCAGCCGGTGGGGAGTCGATTTGAAGGCTGTTGAGAAAGTTCATGGCGAGGGCGCCGAGGAACAGTCATGAAGGCAGGTCACAAAAGGGTCAAAGAAGACTCAAAGCTATACCGGAAGATACAACAATCTGCGAGTCGGACGCAGCCGCCTCGACTTGGAAGCGGACGAGATGCGTCGAACGGCCTTCGTGTCGTATCAAATCAAGCACACACGCTGTGCAGAGGTCTTCGTAACTTTCGTGTCGAAGGTTGGCACAATAGATGCGATCACTTCGCTCGGGAACAGCTGGAGGAAGTCAGGAAGGACTTGTCTCCGCCTACCCGCAAGGCTCGCATATCATGTGCGAGCACGTCTTCTTCCGAGGCTTATGCAGCATTGCAAAACTCGTTTGACGTTGTACGCAGCATACATGCAAATACTGCTGCCTAGAGAGATCCGATGTAGAAACATCTTTTGGAGCGGAGCGGGAATATGAATCGATAGCCTCCGCCGTGCACCGACATTGTCGGCTGCAATCGGGCATTTTGGCGGGCGCTCGAAATGCCGTCATGACTTTGTAACTCCGACCTGCGACCAAAGATAAACGCCATGCACTCACACATGTCACGCTCAACACTTTGCGTGATCCTCTCGTCTCACATGGAACAGCCATGATACATGGCTTGTTCGCTCTTCGCCGAGCGCCAGTACACAATGCGACTTCACAGCTGCTGACACGCACATTTGCCCCTTCGCGATCGCATCACACACCACTCGTCCGTCGCCTCCAGACGCAGGCATGGGAGCCTCTGAGACCACCAAATCCGGCCGACCTGCCTAAGCCAAGAGTGCGAAAGATCAAGCCGCCCTTCACGCGCCGGAAATGGGTGCGCCGTCTCGCCGTCATCTCTGCGCTGCTGGGTGGTGGATACCTCTTCGATAAGCAGTTCTACGCATCGTCAATTTCACGAAGCTTGCGCACGTTCTACACTGGCCTGTTGATCGGTTTCGACTACAAGATCAACTTTCGTGCGCATCCACCATTGGCGCAAAGCATCGAGCATCTGCACAACCGCAATGCGCAGAGGGTGTTCGATCTGCTGAGGTACAATGGCGGACTGTATCTAAAGATTGGTCAGGCGATTGCGATGCAAAGCGCAATCTTGCCGCCAGAGTTCCAAAAAATGTTCCAGAAGATGTTCGACGATGCGCCGCAGAATGAGTGGTGGGAGGTCGAGAGAGTGGTTCGAGAGGATTTTGGCAAGAGCGTTGAAGAGGTCTTTGGGGTCAGCTTCACGAGAGAGGAGGGCAAAGGCATGATGGAGAAGACTGCGAGGGCTAGTGCCAGTGTTGCGCAGGTGCATTGGGCTCGACTTGCCGACGGCCGGGAGGTTGCGATCAAGATCCAGAAGAGGGAGATTGCGTCCCAGGTTGGATGGGATCTGTGGGCCTTCAAGGTCGTGGCGAAGGCATACACTTGGTGGTTCGAGATACCCATATACACCCTCGTGCCCTACATCTCCGAGCGGCTGATGCTCGAGACGGACTTTGAGAATGAAGCGAACAACGCGGCGGAGATGCGAGAGCTGGTACACAACGAGAAGCGTCTGGCTGGCAGGGTCTACATACCCAAGGTCTACCGAGAGCTGTCGAGCAAGCGCGTCATGACAGCAGAGTGGATAGAAGGCGTACGATTGTGGGACAAGGAGGGCATCACAGGTCGCTGGCAAGGCGGCTGGCGAACAGGAAGTCCTGGCGCAGGTGGCGGCCAACTACCTCCCATCCCACGAACCAACACCAAACTCGACACCAAGTTCCCACCAGACGCGCCCAAGCACGATGCCTTCAAGCCCGACCGCTCAGACTGGCGAGGCAAAAACCACAAAGGCGGCCTAGGCGTCTCCCTCAAAACCACCATGAACACAATCGTCGACCTCTTCTCCGCGCAAATGTTCCTCTGGGGCGCCGTCCACTGCGACCCACACCCGGGCAACATCTTCATCCGCCGCCTGCCCAACGGCCAACCCGAAGTCGTCCTCATCGACCATGGCCTCTATATCCGCATGAACCCCGAGTTCCGCCACCAATACTCCCTATTCTGGAAGTCCCTCTTAGCCTTCGACAACGACACGATCCAAGAGATTGCAACTTCATGGGGCGTCGGGCACGCCGACATTTTCGCGTCCGCGACGCTCATGCGCCCTTACCAAGGCGGCGACAACAGCGTGATGAACGAGCTGAAAAAGGGCTGGAAAGGCGACACGGAAGCGGAGCGCGCGTTCCAAATGCAGTCCCGCGGCCGCGACGCCATCAAGCTCATGCTCGCCGACGACAAAAAGTGGCCCCAGGAACTCATCTTCATCGGCCGCAACCTGCGCATCGTCCAGGGCAACAACCAGTTCCTCGGCTCGCCAGTCAATCGCATCAAGATTACCGGCCTGTGGGCGAGTCGCGCGCTGACGGAGTCCAAGGATTTGAGTTTCGGGCAGCGGTGGAGTAATTGGGTTAAGCATTTGCGGTTCAGGGCTGTGCTGGTGTTGACGGATGTGGCGTTTCTGTGGAGTCGGGTTAAGCAGGTTACGGGTTTTGGGAGGGGCATGGAGGATGATATTGAAGAGAGGATGAAGGCTATGGCCAAGGATTTTGGGGTCGAGTTGAATCATGGGGTGTTTGAGGGGTAGAATGTAGTATTTTACAAAGAATATTGATAAGTGCTACTATCTATCATGTCAACTTTGAGACACACTTAATGCCAAAGGTGGTGGCTCAACAAGATGAGTGAATACCTAGGTAATTGTTGAATGAAAAGTACAGCGCGTGCGGTTCGAAGATGCTAAATCTACTCTGACTCGGGATATTCCCACTTCTTCGACCGTCCTGTTCGCCTGCCGTGTTTTGGAACGCAGCTTGGTATGTCGCCCTCTTATCTTTCCAGTACTGCCAGCTCTGGCATCATACCGAAGTCCTCAGAAACGAGGGCTCAGTCCGCCGTGAATTTGTCTGGATGGGAAGGCAAATTGATCACGTCCCGCGGTTCGTTTACTTAATCGTCGCAGTGGCAATCGTCTTCTTCGCAAAAGCTGTTCGTCTCCGCGCCCTAATGACAGGCACATCGACAGCACGAAAAACATAAGTCGTGGTAGACTTTTCTGCTTTGCTACGACAGCACACCCGCACGACAACACATACCAATAGCCGAGCGGTTCCAATCATTCTCACTCTGCGACTTTGGTTGTCGAACGCTGACAGCAGTAACGGTGACATTTCAACTTTGTGAGGCAACTCAAAACATGAGATAGAGAGGAACACTCTACTTCGAGGCATTTCAGTCCTTAGACCTGCCATCGACTAGACTACTTATACCCAGGGAACCTACTTTTGCACCGCGGAATCAAAATTGTAGGCTGCTATCATGGAAAGGCTTCCCATGATAGATGTAATGTTTTTTGATCCAGTGTTTGATCTGCGGCAAGTCCGTAGCAGCATCTTCCTCGTCTCCAGGTCGATCGACCTTTACCTTTTTGCTCATGGTTTCAAGGACACAGTGAGAGATGATTCGGAAGCCCACAAACTCACAGGATATGTCCTCAGATGTCTATACAGACTGGTGTTTGCCCAACGAACGCGATGTGACAAAGTCATTTCGGGAAGCATGCATATGTCCGGGGTCTTCGTCCCATTCAGGCAGTGTGCGTGAGCAACGAGTCGTCGATTGATTGCTGTCCGTAGACACATCATGTTTGCCTCTCTTCGAGAACAAGCTGTAACTTCGTGGCGACATCCGGCAAACTCAACAGTAACTACACAGCAAGCTTAACACAGGAAACGCGTCTGCATCTGCGTACAAAGGCTGCTTGGAAACGTCAGGATGAGTAAAGAGTTGGACATGCGATCTTTCTTTCGTCGCGTATTGGACCGCAAAAAGCATCACGAAAACGAACCTGAGCAAGCACTCGTGCCTCGTAACGCATTGAGCAGCCGAAGCCTTGATCCTGCAATGAGCCCTACACTGTCCGAAAGCACGGCGTCTGAGCCATACGTACTATTTGAGCTCGTTGTTCCTAACAAGGCAGAAGTCGATGTAGTGTTCATCCGTACGTATGGTCCATGTTAGGACTGTATGTGAGACATATACTGAGTTTGCACATGCGCCTCTAGATGGACTCCGTGGTCATTGTCGCGATACCTGGACCAAGATGAGTTCTGAAGAGCCCAGCTGCTTTTGGCCAGAAGATCTCCTAGCCAAAGATCTCACAAATGCGCGGTACGTACAAAGGTGCTCAGTTCTACTTGTCAACCTTTAGCAAGTACTGAACACGAAAATTGATGATCCTTGGATACAACAACATTCGTGTTGATTGACTTTGATCAACGCGTGGAATGGACTGTGCTGACGAGAGACCTTGCCTGACAGTATCATGACCTGGGGCTACGACGCGAACGTCATTCGACCTCTGAAGCTCGTATCGCTCGCCAGCCTCGAAGAACACTCGCAAAACCTCTACACCACACTGCGCAACGTACGCACCGAAGTTCCTCCCGAGCGCCCAATTGTCTTCATCGCGCATAGCCTGGGAGGAATGGTGACCAAAGACGCCTTGCTACAATCACAACGCTCAACCCAAGAGGCAGTCAAAGCAATCTCCAACCACACATGTGGCGTGGTGTTCATGGGCACACTGCACTTCGGCTCCGCAGACGCCAACGTGGGCTACTTCTTCGCGTACCTGTTTGGCATGGCTCACCAGAGCAACATATCTCCACTCGAAGACTTGGAGCGAGACGGCCCGCGGTTGAACACTCTCGAAAGGAGCTTTAGCCAGCTTCTTGCCCAACGCTTGGCTGAGCAGAATCCAGTTGAGGTTGCGTGCTTCTGTGAGAGTCTGCCGGTTGGTGGTGTCCTGGGTATAGCCAAGGGCACTCAAGAGCTGGTCAATCAGCAAACGTCCGCACAGTAAAACTCCCACTAAATGATGCGGGTCGTACCACCTCACTCAGCCGCACCGCCGAACCACGAGAATCGGCAGACGCTACACGCAGACCATTCCAGCATGTCCAAGTTCAGTAGCCGCGACGATCCAAACTACAAGATGGTTGTCGTCGAGGTCCAGGCGATGATTGAGAGCTTTAAGACTCGTCAGCATGCTGCGTCAGGTAATGCCAGCTCTGCTGAAGGTACTTGCTCGGTCAGTCACGTTGGGAACAACACGCACGGCGCGATCGCGATGTATGGCAAGTCGACGCTTGGTGATGGTGCTCGCATCGGTAAGCTCATTCACAAGTGTACAAAAGTGAAGTCTGACCTGCTCCAGGAAACACGAACCATTTTGGTGCAAGCTGAGGAGCTTGAGGTTTGTAGTGAGAGCTTGACAGTCATGTTGCTATCCAACTATCAGGAAAATAGGAGGATTCTTGGAGAGCAAATAGACTGGTGTCATTGGGGAAGGATGCCTCCATGATCCATGTATGTATTCAGGCTACCGTATTGCGGATAGCATCCTTCAGAGTCAGAGATGACCTCCATCCTAAGCAGTTTCTGTGCTATCTCCATAACCTCCACATTCCACATGCCCTCCATCATCTGCTTCAAGCACAATCTCCTAGACGTACCCACACAAACATCCCTTCCTTTGATCTTCGCCTCGTTCAACAACATCCCGCAACGCACCGAATGTGTCTACTCCGCCCGACTGGACATGAAGGCGTTCGCGCGGCGACACTCGAGTCCTTCGCCACCCGTCACTCCCGCTCGTTGGTCGCAACACGCAACACTACTCCTTCAACGTCCCATGAGTCATTGAAGCGGTCGCGCTTTGTGTCAACGAATCCGTCTCGCTATGTTTTCCGTTTCGCATGCAGTCTTCCACCCCTCACTCCCCCTCCTCTTTCCAAAAGCCCGTCCCTTCCCCTTCCCCACCTCTCCCCTTCTCAATCAGTGTCTCCAACTTCTTAAAATCCACCGGCTTCGTCAAAAAGTCATCCACACCGCTCGTCCACGCCTCCAACCTCGCACTACTCGACGTCAGTCCCGTCAGCGCAATAATATGGCTCGGCTGCAAATCATTCTCCTTCTCGTACTCGCGAATCAGGCGTGTAGATGTCATGCCGTCCATGACCGGCATGGAAATATCCATGATTACTACGTCGAACATGCCGTTGGACTCTTTGAACGTGTTGAGCGCTTGGAGTCCGTCCTTGGCTTCTTTGAAGGGCAGTTTGTGCCGCTTCATCCATGCGGAGAGGAGTTTGCGGTTGATGGCGTTGTCGTCGACGATGAGGGCTTGCTTGGCGACGGGGATGCGTTCGTTGGCTGTGTCGACTGAGACTGGGGCTGGTGGTGTATGGGCCTGAATTACTGGCGCAGCTAGCTCTTCGAGCGTGGGGTCAGGCTTAGTGCGAATAGTCAACCGTGGCGGCGGGTACAAGTCGCTTCTCGAGCTGATATCGGGTGAGGTGTTTAGAGGCGCCAAGGGCGGACTTTCGGAGGCGATTGAGTTGGTCGGCGAGGGCAGTTTGATTTTCGAAGGATCTCCAGAAGCGACATCGTAGAGCTGTAAGCACTGGCGGAGTACAATTGCTAGTTTATGTGGTCCGCAGCTGGCTCTAGTTAGTGGCAGTTCGATTGGTGGGCTTCAGAAAACTTACGGCTGGGTCATGGACTCAACGATGGATTCCCTACTCGTGACCCTAGCATCAGACCGGAGAGTTTCCGCCTCCAACACGTCCATGGCGATGAACATGGTCGCCGGACATATTCGCTTTGCGTTCGCTGCACTATTGCGAATTGCTTGCAGACTCTCGAATGATATTTCTGGGCAGATGACGACTTCGGTATCATCAAACCCATCCCATTCGCTTGCTCGTCTCACGTCCAGCTTCAGTACTCCCGAAAGCGTGGATGTCAATACATCAACGAACCGGTCCATGTTCTTGCTGTGTTGGCTTTCGGAAGATTCAGCTCCCGTGAAGATGCACACCTTTCTGCCTTTGAGACTGGCTACAGCAGTGCGCAAAGCGCTGTTCTGGGCATCAAGGCTCTTGTCGTCTCCTTCTAGTCGCTCGACGGGTAGTCTCAATGTGATGTCGGTGCCTTCAAATGGCTCGCTGCGAACCTCGATTTGCCCGCCGATGTCTTCGAGGATTCTCTTCACGACACTCAAGCCTACTCCGGTTCCTGAGGTGTGCTAAAAATAAACGTGATTAGCCAGCGTGAATTTATCTAGCATTGGATACGTACCGGACTCTGTTTGCGAAACGGTTCAAAAGCGCTGTTCTCCAAGAAATACTTTGACATGCCAATGCCCGTATCGGAGATCTTTAAGATGATAGTGGCGTTTGGACCGTAAACATGTTCCGACCGGAGTGATACATGTATGAAGCCAGATTCGGTGAATTTCAACGCATTTCCAAACAGATTTAGAACGATGCGGCCATAAGAGTTGGCTGCCAGGTACGAGTCCAGCTCCTCATGATTTCCTATGTCCAGTATGAGAAACCGGCTCCTGCGCCGCGCGGCTGCTCGCCTCAGCTCTTGGTCAAACAAGGGTTCCTCAGACGCATTGTTGTCGTGAGCGAGATCGAACGGGGATTGTCCGATGATCATCGTTTCGACCAACTCCTCTGTGACAAAGCCGAGGTTGCATTTTGACTCCCTTGGCATCTTCGCACTCGGTGTAGGCGTTTGCAAAGCCAGCCGTTCGGACGCAATGCAGATTGTGTTGTTTCCAGTGACCGATTTCGTTGAGTAGTTTCGGCTCGGTTCTCGACGTTCAGCGTGATCAAGCAGGTGCTCCACGGTCTCCAGTAGTGTTCTTCCACACGCATTGATCGAGTTGATCATGGAGCTCTGGAAGCTGTCCAAAGTGGTGTTCCTCAGTAAATGAGTTGATCCCAGTATCCCATGAAGCGGCGTTCTGAGTTCGTGGCTGAGTGAAGACAGAAATGTCGTTTTCGCCTGATCTGTCCGCATTGCATCCAGTCGAGCGACTTCTTGCATGATAGAATGGCCAAACGCTTTCAAGAATGGTAGATCCAACCGCCCGTCTAGGATTCTCTCGGATCGTGTCGACCAACAAAAGCATCCCGCGAACCATCTGCCCCTATCAAAGTCCCAGAGAGGCAGGAACAGAGCGCTCTTCACATTTGGAATAAGAGCTTGCAGCCTCTGCACGTGTCGCAGCCCGTCTTTGACAGCTTTTTGTAGCCCAGGTCTTGTGCTGCTGCTCGCATCAGAAGAACTCAAGCTCGGATCGCTGTTTTCATCCCATGAGTTTGCCTGTGCTTCTTCGCAATCCATGCTGTATCCTTGAGGATACTGCTCCAACACCCAAGCAAAACTCGATTCGTAAGGCGTCATATCGGGAGGCAACATGTCGCCCTTGAGGCTTGATCCATCTGTTGATGCGAAGCCTAGAATTTGACAACGCTTTCCAGCATCAATAGGCTGCATTCCTTGGAGGCCTGTCGCGGCCACGGATGCATCGATGAACGTGACTCCGTCCATATCATTAGATTGGCGCATGATATCTGCAGCGCGGGCGAAGATCTCTTTCGTGGAATTCGGAATAATGCTGTCTTGAAGTTCAGATATCGAACGTCGGCGCTCGGGAGTCCTACGTTGCGATGAACCCGACTCGTTGCGTTGATGGCTGCTCACATTCGGTGAACTAGGTGTCGATTCTGGCTCGCTAGAGAATCGTCTCTCATTGATCCTTGTAGTGGCTGATTGAGGATCTGGAGACGATGGCGTCTTGTACAGATCACTAATTGGCTTCAGATTTGTGCCATCGGCGAAGGACATGAGGCCTTGCAATCCCTCGGCTCCTCGTCGATAGCGGTCCTTGATAATGTATGTGTCCAGATAGTCCATGATGGTGGAAGACAGATCCTTTAGGTATTGTATATCTTCTTGAGGTAATCCGTCCCTTGCTTTGTCGTCAAGGATGCATACGGACCCCACGATGTTTCCAGAGGAAGCAACAAGCGGTACACCAGCGTAGAACCGTAGCGGACCATCTTTCACATATGATCGTGCTGCGTGGAGGTTGCTCTGAGATAGGTCGTTAATGATGACGATTCCATCATCCCCCTCGGCGAGCGCTGCTGGATCCAGGACCCTCTCGCAGATACCCCATTTTCGAGGAAGGCAGACATTACCAAATCCTAGGTCAACCGTGCGGTTCAAAGGCGAGTCGAACTTCAAGGACGTCCGTGGTGTCGCTTCGGCTAGAATGTACTGATCGCGCTCATCGATCAAGCTGATCAGGCTTCGTGCTGCCTGAAGTCGAATGGCTGCCAACTGGCAAAACGCAGCCAAGGAGGAATCCGACGCCGGTTTTGGTGTGTGACTACTCGGTATTGCGTCCGTATCAGGGGAGTGACCCAGATTCTCCACAGACGGTATGTCCTTGAAAGCAGCGTAGAGGCTGAGGACGTCTCGTTCGCGCTTGAACGCCGCTGGTTCGCGCATCGGTAATGGGCCCTCAGCCATGGTGCACGACTCCGAATGATATTAGCGAGTGACTATGATGAGAAAGCCATCCCACGACCATGGTAAAGCTGAGTGCACCGGCAGCCACCAGGTTTTGTCGCCTCTGCGAGACCCTTCTTTGCGATCCCGGTCGCTCCGGCATGAACAAGCGGGTCAAAGTGAATGCTTCGATCTGACAGGTCGGAAATGGTTTACGCGAATCGAAGGGCCTGCGGCGGGCTAGATGGATTGTGGCGTTTTTGACACTTTGCCCCTCTGTACTTGACTGCACCAGCCACCTGACCACGTGAACGTCTATCATATCTCGGATAAATATCGCAGTCTGATAAGCCACAAAAACACATGCGCAGGTACCTTTGTACGCAGGGACCGAGTAATCCATGTCTGGGATACTAAACAGGATCAAAAAGCTTCTGGAGAAGGAACCGCATGTGCATCGGCGATGACCGCATCCATGGATGTTGCGGCAAAGAGGCAAGACCCCTGCATGCCTCAACACGTTCCAGCCCGCGACGGCTCGCTCGGTGGCATCCGAAGCACTGAACCTTTTGAATATGATTCTCGAAGGCTTTCACTTTAAGTTCACTTAGTGAACGACAAGTTCGCTATGCGGTCATCATATGCATATAATGCTCTTAGCTTCCTGGATGCGACGATGTACAAGCATGCATGTGCATATGTTGCTAGGTATGAGAGAACAGAGCACAGAGGAAGGACGACGGATGTCTTGTGAGCCTGAGAATCTCGACAACTATGCCGTACTGCATGTTACGAGCAGCTAACAACAACGGTGGAAACGATTGAAAGTTCGGCTTACGAGAGTCAAATTGCACGAAGAAACCCAACATATACCCACAGTAAAAATATCACAATTTCTCAAGCTAACCTTGGAACGAATATCGCTTTTTGGATATCAAAAAAAGCTACACAAAACACCAGTAACAATCATGTACGCCAAAGTCGCAAAACGCGTGCAGGTCAGCTACAAGGATCAACAACGCCCCATGTGCAGATCCAAATCCCTCGCCCCACACCCTTCCCCAGTATGTACCCAAAACCGAAACCTGATATCCTCAACCCTACAACTCATCCTTCCACCTCAACGCATCAATCCTCCTCCCCTTCAACACATCCGCATCCCCCACCGCCCGCCTAACCCCCAAATTCCGCGGCCACGGCAACCGCGAGTCGACCTTGTAGCAAGCTTAGCTCTTCCTTATTCCATTGCTGTTACGTGTCGTCGAACTCACTTTGGTGCTGCCGGTATGCGACGTCATGCGCTGTTGCGCGAAGTAAAAGTCGCGGAAGGGGTCGCCTGTACTTTCGGTTGTGTCGCGGGCCACGGAGGATGCGCGTGATGAGGCGACGCCGTCGAGGGAGGGGCGGGAGAGGATGCTTGGTCTGCGGGTTGGGGGGAGGGCGGATGGAGCTGGTGTTGAAGCTGGTTGCTGGGCTGGGGTGCGGAGGTTGGTCTTGTGGGGGGTTGCGGTGTGTGTGGCTTGCGATTTTGCTGGGAGAGAGTGTCTTGGTCGCTCACGGTTGCTCTGTACGTTGTTGGTGTGGCCCTTTGCGGGTACATTAGGCTTGTTGAAGGCACTCGGTAGTGACGCCCTGGATCGCTTTTCTTTCTGTAATACGTTCTTCACCGTGGCCGGCGGCTGAGAGATAATAGGCTGGACACCGAGCTGTTGCAAGGCTCTCGTAAGAGTCTCTTCGCCCTCTATGATGCCCTTCATGTACAGTGGACGACCCATGCGGTTCTTGTAAAACCGGTAGTACGGTTGAGGATCGTTTCCTTCGTCGTTGCATTCCTGGAGATAGTCACTGTACTCTATCTTGCTTCGGATGATGTAGTCGTCCCATTGCCATACTGGCACCATTTTGTCCTCCGCATTGAGCTTCAGTATTTGGTTGCACTGTCCTTGGAAGTGTTTGACGTTCCCAGTGTATTCTGGATATGCTGCCTTGAATGCATCGAGAACGCTTGATATTGGCGCATCGCTGGCCGTCACGGCAGGCTGTTGGGGGTCTGCAACTTGAGCATGTGACTGTGGTGAAGCTACTGGAAGCTGTTGCTGTGGTATCGTGACTGGTGAGACAATTGATGTAGGCAGGGGTGGTGTAATCGTTTTTCGCGCGGTTTCGATGGGGCTCGGGTCTTCATAGAGACTGACATGCCGAGGGGACATAGCAGGGGACATAGCAGGAGGCGAAGCAGCGTCCCGTGAGTCCACCTCCATAGCATCATCCTTTTGCTCGTTCTCGCAATCGATGGCGGTCTGGGGCCGGCTATCTAAGCCCACGCTAGATTTGCGGCCTTCTTGAAATTTCCGGAATGATTCTTCGCGGTGGTGACGCAGTGCTGATGTGGGATCTATGGCTGCTGGTGCAATGTCGCCAAAGCCAACAATCTTGATTTCTCGTCTCTTCGAATGACGACTACTTCGTTTAGACGGCGAATTGTCGAGCTTCCGTTTGGTGGCGACAGGCGCTAGAGAAGGGCTCTTTGAGGTTGTCGTGTCTTTGGGAAAGGCAAGGGGAGAAAGAGCAGGCACCCGAGTTTGGTTATTGGGTCTGTGGATAGGCGAGGATCGTACAGGCGGTAGTTGAGCGGAGACTGGCGTGGGTTCTGGAGGTACGAGTGGCTCACTTGGTTCCATGGCTGACGCTTCTAATGTGGTCGTATCGACCATGACCACATCTTCTGCAAGATGGGGGCCAGACTGCAGATTTGCGATCGTATTCGGGCGTGTAGGATTCGCATCCACGATGGAAACGGGCTGTTGTTTGCTAGATTGGTGCAAGCCGTTATAAGTCCCGTAGACGATGGATCCGGATGAGGTATGCTTTGATGCGCCGCTTGACCTCTGCTTTTCTGGTCCGGGCGAGGTTGTGTTCGTGATGATGTGGCTGTTCTTGCCAGCCAAAATGGGAGTCTGCTCTACTTGTACGACCGGGTTTGGTTTTGGCTTTGGCTTTGGCGATACAGACACAATTGACTGGGGCGATTCGCTTGCTCCCCCAACGCTGTCCTCACCGAGGGCCTGTGGAACGAACTCTTCCATTTCCATTTCGTCACCCAGGACCATGGGCCCTTCTTCATAGGGCGGTGACGATGGCGGCCCGCTCTGCTCCTTCTCGTTGGACGACTCTTTTGAGATAGGTGCCGATATCTCGGCGCCAGTCGTACTGTCTGCACGCTGGTTGTCCATAGGCTCCAGAGGGTCGAAACTAGAGTCGGGAGGAAGTACTTGACCGAATCGTCCAGGCATTTGTGGTGGAACAGGGCTAGGTGAGCTGGGCCACGAGACCTGGCTAGAGGGGAGGACACTATCCTGTGTTGGTATTGGCAGTGAGGTGGGAGAGAGATCGACCTCTTCGACCGAGCTTTGAAGAGAAGAATCGACTTCTTCAGTGGAGTTTGGAAAGGAAAGGTTTTCAGGGGAAGGATCTTCTTCCATATCCTCGTCAGAGTGTGGCGCCCCCTCTACAGCCGCACGCTCATCGGCGAATCTGTGAAGTGTTTGCATAATGTCTACTGGCAGATTCCCCTCCCGAAACTGGTGTCCTGGTAGGGGTTTGTGCCAACTCTCCTTCTGTCGCAGGATGAGCGCCTGCTTGTCGGGTACTATGAATGTATCGCGTGTAAATTCAAAGTCCTTCATCCACGAGCATTCCGAAGCTAATCGCTGGAGGACACTCTGCTCGGGCTTCTTTGGTGTCAAATTGTTGCTTGACGCTCGTCGTCGCGAATCTTGGTCTTCGCTGTCCGTGCGAGAGTCTGCGTCGGAACCTCTAGCGCGCTTGGTACCTCGGGAAGGGTTCGGTGACGACGGATTTGATTTTTCGCCCTTGCCCTTGCTACCGCCAATATTTTGTGTTTGTGTCGGCTGCTCATGTGCCATCACAGGAAGCTGAGTAAGCGGCTGACTACCTCGAGGCTCAGTAGTTCTCGTGGACGCTTTTGGAGCGGGGCGGGCGAACTCGTCTGGCGATGTCCTCGTTGCCTTGAACGTGTTGCCATTCTCTGGAATTAGCAGCAACTCCAGCACGTTCGAACTCCTATCCTGTCCGGCTGCGGGCGCCCTTTGGCGAATGTCCTCCCTCTGTGTGTTGCCTGCTAACACAGGCTCGTTTCTCTTCACACCCAGCACTTGCGGCTCGTCTGCAGCAGGTCGCGCACGGATCGGATGCGCCACCTGCGTACTATACGCATACTGCGACTGCATCTGGCTGTTGCCGTCATTGTGGCCGTCCATGGCGGTGTTTGGTGCTAGGCATCTGCGATCCTCGGCAGCGCGGGTCTCGTGCAGCTGCTGCGCAATCGACTCGATGTTCTCGGTCCACAAAGGCTTCAACGCGGCTGGGCCCTCAGTCTGTAGACCTTGGACGTGACCAATCCAGTCGACGTCGTGTAGGATGAAGGAGAGCTTGTCGGGCGGCGGACCGTAGCTGGTGTACCGTATTGTGTACTTGCGGACAGCGACTAGGCCATGCAGGTTTGTCGGCGCGAGAAGGTATGGGTGGCGCACGGGAGATATGCGAGGATGGATCTTCGTCTGGCCGTCGGTGAGAGTGAAGGGCGAGAGCTGCAATCTGCGTCAACCTTCAGGACACACCGAACGCTAAAGGCTGCGGCCCGAAGAGAGGTAAAGGTGGAGGAAGTAAGTTCACGTACCTGGACAATCTGCAGATAGCTGTTCACGGCGCCGGACTGGAAGTCGTTGCTGATATCCAAACAAGACCCACTATCGTGATATAAGTCGCGCCACTCTCTTTCGGGATCCTGCTTGACGCCCTGCGCCTTCTTCTTGTTCTTCTCCTGCAACCAGTGGTTACCCAGCAACAGCTGTTCTATGAATTTCTCCTCAAGCCAGCTGGTGAGACGAATCATGGGAGACCCTTGGGCGGCTCGTGTGTGGTGGGGGAAAAACGCGTCGAACGCGTCTAGCTCTCAGCACTCCGCACCGCTTGACGACCATTGGAGCACTTGGCCAGGAAGATATTCAACGACAATGTGATGCAGAGACAAGAAGCAACGCGACTCATTCAAGAGCGCGCATCTTCCGAACACACGAGAAAGGCAAGGCTGAAGGCATGGAGTGCAGCGGCTACATACAGGTACAAGCCTCAGGCACTGAAACAGACCCCAGCTAGGTATTGTGGGAGCGACTTGCAGACGTACACAAAAAGGATGGTGACTTCTGCCAGTTTATATGATAGAGCAAGAGTAATTGTTTATTCATCGCATCTGTTACATAAGGGTGATACCTTTGAAGCAGACAGACTCTTGATGCTGGTGTACGAAGTACGAAGTTCCCTGCGAATCGCGCTCGCTGATGTCATATTGTGAACTTCCGCCTCGTCGGAGACCAGAGCGTCTCCACATCACACGCTCAACGGCCCAGGTCCAGATGCACGTGTCGACCTTGTAGCTTCATCTATGCTTCCGACTAATTTATCGGTCCCTATCACTTAGCTTCTCCTTGTGTGCATGTCGGGATGATGGGCGACGGCCTCGTTGAATGACGCCTAGAGCCTCGGATGACTATCAGACGCGCGCAAACCACACATGCCCGCACGACTGCCTCATGAATCACTACGCCCTGCAGCCACCTTCTTGACCATATAGGAGCCCTGGCCGGCTGCATATAGAATAACAGAGCAGCCATGGCGGCCGACGACGCCCTCGACCAGCTGCATGCCACGGCATCGCGCACCGACACGCTCACCACCTTCGACGACCTCACCGCCCCGCCCGCGCCTGTTGACGAGGAGCCCAAGGGGACAGACCTGGTGCAGGGCGGCCTGAGTGGCCTGTACAGCCGCTTCAAGGCCTCGGTCGGGGGTAGCAAGGAGCAAACGGCCGAGGGGGCAGACGGTGCAGCTGCATCGGCACAGCGGGTCACCTCCAAGGGCGGCGCTATCAGTCGGAGCCCGGATGGGACGTCTGTGTCGTCGCCCGTGGTCGTCTCTGTGCCATCATCGCGGCTGCAGTCGCCCTCTGTAGCAAGCTTCCCGGACGCTCTGCCACCCTCGCGCGACTCGAACACGTCGAATGCCACACTCTCTAGTAAATCCGCCGTGAACGCCTCCAAATCGTCACTCGCTACTGCCCGGTCTCGGCCGTCTATAAACACAAACGCGGAGCCTGGCAGATCGCTGAGGGAAGAGGACTCGTTTGCACAAAACAGCCCCACAGCTACCCACTCTAGGGTGCAGAGCAGCTCCAACCATGACCTGCCCAAGAATGCTGCAGCCAAGGACTTTGCTCCAGGCGCGCAGTCAATTCACTCACCGCGTTTTCCATCTGGTAAGTCCTTCCGCGAACGCAAGGGCGACTTGAATCTCGAAGGTCACGACAGTGACGCTACCGAGGACGACATGGTGCTTGTACAGGGCGGAGATGCAGTGAACAATACCGCAAATTTCACGTTTCCGTCCGAAGGCATGGGTGAGAGTCTAAGCAACGTCAGCTCGCGGCCCGACAGCCAGTACCATCCCGCTCGATCGGCGCTCAGCAAAGCCAGAGACCAGCCTGACAACCATCTCGAAAACACCCAAGCCCCGCGTGTCATGTCCAGCGCGCGAACACCTGTTGTTGCCCCGGAGCCCCAGCGCCCGCCTCTGCTAAAAGTAGGACCGTCACACCTGCCAGGCTTTCGCACTTCACGAGCCTCTTCTTCAGATGGTGTGAGCTCAGTCGTTACTTCTTCGACGGTACGTACTCCAGCAGTTCCGCCTATCGAAGAGATTCAGCGGCAGACGCACAACAGACCTGCCACCAAAAGGATGCCCACGAACGCGTTCTCGCAGATGCGCAGAAAGATACTTGACCGAGAGTTTTGGATGAGGGACGAGAATGCCAAAGCTTGCTTCGCCTGCGGCGACACATTCACGACGTGGCGGCGGAAGCATCACTGTCGTACATGCGGCCAGATCTTCGACTCCAAGTGCACCTCGATTATATCAGGCAAGCTGTTCGGTCAAGCGAGCAACATCAAGGTATGCAAGCCGTGCGAAGGTATCATATACGGGCATGAAGACGACTCGTCCGACTACACCGACGACGGTGACCAGGCCTCTATTTACGACCACGGCGATCCAGTGAGGGACTTTGATGACGAGGACGTTGAGCCCACAGAGAGCGATCACACCAAGATAGGCACCCCTACCATCAGCATTCCTATGTCTAGGAAGGTCGGTAACGAGAAGAAGCGGCGTTCGCATGTCATCGAGCTTGGTCCGCAGACTCTAGCCCGGCCAGGCTCTTCTCGTTCACTACGATCCCTTGGGGCCAGGCCACGTTCCTCAAGTCACAAGCGGCACCCTTCAAGGCATCAGCACATGCGCAACTTCAAGCACGACGAGCGTGCACCTTTCCACCAGTACCCTGATCAACCGCGTCAGCCCAGCTTGCCTGCGTTCCATCACGACAATATTATTGATCCTGATCTTGCACCATTCATGTCGGATGAGGGTTCGAGTGAAGAGGAGCACGCAAGCCTGTTTGCCACTCTGAATGGCGACACTTCCGAACACGTGAACATGGACTCGGAAAGGGGTGGCCTTGGCGGTCTGCTGGCCTCAATGAGAAAGCAGAAACAGCGACCAGGCGACCGGGGCGTAGCTATCAATCATGCCCGCGACACAGACAACATCAGCATCACTAGTCGCCAACGCTCCACAAGACGGAGGAACATGAGCATCAGCAGCAATAACCAACGACTCTCGCCGCGAAGATCCAAGAGCAATTCATTATTACGACCATTCACTGCCGGCTTTGGCGCGAGTATATCACCATCGCTATCGGGGACCCCTCAACCGCGCCCCTCGCTGTCGCCCACTCCTCCGGGCACCAAGATCACGCGGAGTGCCTCCATGCAAGGCGTGATTGCTCCCAAGGTGGAGCTGAACTCAGCCAGCTTGGAACATGCACGCAAGCTATTGCGTCAGATGCTGCACAGGGCCAGTGTCCATCATGTATCGAGCTGGGACAGGGCACTGATCCCGATCCTACGGCAGTGCACAGACGATGTGAATCCGGACGTCAGCAGAGGCGACGACATCGACATCAGAAATTACATCAAGCTCAAGAAGATTCCTGGCGGCAAACCTCGCGACACAGCTTACGTGTCCGGAGTTGTATTTTCCAAGAATGTCGCGCTACGAAGCATGCCACGCAACATTTTGAATCCGAGAATCATCGTCATCACGTTTGCGATCGAATACGCCAGACATCAGACTCATTTCATGAGTCTAGAGCCGATTATCGCTCAGGAGAGAGAATATCTGCGCAATCTGGTCAGTCGCATCGCAGCATTGAAACCTCATGTGTTGCTCGTTCAACGCAATGTTTCCGGCCTCGCACTCGAGTTCTTGGAAAGAGAAGGGATTGCTGTGGTGTACAACGTCAAAGCAGCTGTGTTACATGCTGTAGCAAGATGCACACAATCTCGAATGATCTCGTCTGTCGACAAACTTGCCATCGATCCATCGCAACTTGGCCAATGTGGTAGCTTCGACGTCAAGACGTATCTGCACAAAAACATCAGGAAGTCTTACATTTTCCTCTCTGGTTGCCAGAAGGATCTTGGGTGTACAATAGTGCTTCGAGGCGCTGAGAATGAAGAGTTGGTCCAACTGAAACGTATCACGGAATTCATGTCTTATGTTGTATACAACCTGCGGCTCGAGACATGCTTGATGAGGGATGAATTCATCGACACTCCCTCGACTTCGGACACGGGGACTCTGAGCCAAGGCGCAGCAGACAAGGCGAAGCACCAGGCGGAAACGGTGGATGCATCAGTGATACCATCAAGCAGAACCACGGAGGAGGTGGGTACTGAGCCCATCTCCAGTGGCGATAGCCACGATGACGCCGCACCGTCATACTACAGCGACATGGTCGAAGATCATCGTACGAAGATCCTGTCTTCTTCACCGTTCGTCAAGTTCATGCAGCCGTATCTGCTCGAGCAAGCACGCCAATACGAATCGAAACTCGGCCATTTGCGGAAGTTGAAAAATCAGTACACCGCAGGTGACGAGGAAAAGTCCGACGATGTTGGACAAGACTTCAAGTTGGTGCAACCAGAAATGGTTCATACCGTGGTTCAGGAAGCACCCAAACAAGTTCGCGAGTTCCTTTCTGCCGTGCACGCATCGGAGTACGACAAAGCTTTACACCATTACACTACACAGAAGCGCCAGTGGGAAACATATCTTAGTGGCAATATGGATCTCTACAACCCTTTCAATCACCAGAAAATCGCAGTTCTCTACAGCGTCGTTAACACCTCCACGTCCACGCCATGCGTTGGGCCTGAGATCATTGCTCTCGGTTTCTACCAGGAGCACGATTTCGACGATGGTTTCACGCCTGACTGTACATTGGGGCAGTACGTCATGGACCTATGCACTTCAGCAGGCGTCATTTGTGACGTCGATGGTTGCAATCGAAGGATGCTGGATCACTCGCGCCAATATGTACATGGCGAGGGACAAATGACTGTCGTTGTCCAAAAGCATGCGCCCAAGCTCAAGGGGTTACACCAGAGTATACTCATGTGGAGCTGCTGCAGGATATGTGGTCAGGAAACGCAGACAATTCCAATGTCCGAGTGGAGCTGGAAGTATTCTTTTGCGAAGTATCTCGAGCTGACCTTCTGGAGTACGCAACTTCACCCACGGGCGGGTCTGTGCCCCCACGACATCCACAAAGATCACGTTCGTTATTTCGGCTATAATAATGTCGCCTTGCGTATTCAGTACGACGCTGTGCCACTATACGAGGTCACCGTACCTAAGCCGAGCGTGACTTGGAAGGTCGACAGCGATCTCAAGCTGAAGAATCGCGAGTACACCAACATTGTGGAGAAACTTGACAGTTTCATGAAATCCGTGCTTGTCAGAATTCAGGACATCCATCCCGAAAGCGTCAGCCCTGGCAAAGTCGAGTTGTGTCAGAAAGAGCTCGACAGACTGAAGAAACGTGCGAACGAAGAGCATACATGGCTGCGCTGCAAATTGCAAGACAAGTATATGAACTCCAGATACTACGAGATCATACCAATGAATCGGGCCATCCGTGCAATCCAGGAGAAAGCTATCGCCTGGGATGAGACATTTTACGGATTTGAGCAAGAGTTCTTCCCGTCTGAAAAAGATATTCGCAGGTTAGCGACACAGCAGCTCAGGAATTTCTTCCTTGAACGCGATGAATCTACGAGTTCATTGACTTCAGTGGAAGAGGGTGCGGAGTCAGGCGCAGAGGATGCAGAGGTAGATGAGAAGGGGGAAGTTATGACTAGCTCCCATATGCCGTCGACCCTGTCCCGGGAGAAGGTCCACGACATGCTGACTTCCGTTGTCCATCATGACTCGAACAGTTCACAGGCGCCGCAGCAAGATATTACAGGCACAGACCCGGAAACGACTACTCCGTCAAAAGGACCTACTGATATGCCAATACAAACACCTAGAGCCGCTGTGGAACGCGATGGTGTGCGGCATCTCGACCTTGCGCTGTCGTCCAACTTTCCTGCCAATCCTTCAGCGGACGATCAACCTCCCAAGACGCCAACATTGAACGACGAGACGAGCCAGTTTGACCAAGGTTCGCCGACGCCCACGGAGCTTCCAAAAATGAACCCGATCGATAAATCTCTGGCAGACGCTATCGACAACATGCCAAATACGCCCTCCCAGCCAGCTGGAGCAGCGCCTCTGGAGAGTAAAATACCTCGACTGGTGGACAACACCAGGCGAGAAGCTCAGCTTAGACCCACCGCTTTGGCCAGGACCCAATCTCAGCCTGGCAATGTACCAAAGTATGCCCCGTCGTCAATCACATCTATGATTCCACCCGCTAGTTTCAATCCGCCAAAGCCTGCCATGAGCGATTCGATGAGAGCTCTTGAACGCATGGGTGAGCGGTTGGGCTTGGGCACATCCAAACAAGCAAAGTCTAGCACTTCTAGGATTCCGCGCTCTATCCCTCACAAACAGAGCAGCAAGGTGTCTAAGCTGGCCGAACACTTTGAGCAGCTATCGCGCGAGTTTCAAAACCAGCGTATGCGCGAACGCAGAGCTGATCGAAGCCGACAAATTCGTGCTTACCCACTAGCATCGTCGAAGCCAATAGTCGAGGTGTACAGGGATGTGCATGAAGCGGTACAGGAGCACACGGCTTCAGATGACGATCTACCACCAGCCTCACCTCCGCGTGCGAGCTTCGACAATAGTACACTTGGTGAGAGTGCTCTGACTACGACGACGGGCATCAGTACAGAACCACAGTCGCCTGTGGAAGAACGTCACCCCAAGTCCAGGGTTGATCACACTGGAGATGAGGAACCGCCTACAACGCCGGGTCACCCTCCGTCAATTTCTGATGCCGATAACGACGCTAGTGATGTCGAGATGACGCCTGAGGACATTCCGCTCCCAGATAGCATCACGACTTCCCAACTCTTGAATCTGAGCGAATCTCAGCTTGACAGTTCCCTAGAGCTGCCCAAACACGAGAAGACTACCCTGATGAAGATGCTTACCACCTTCTGGTCCGAGCGCTCGTCCAGCGGATGGGCACCACTCGAATACCCCTTCGCTCCCATTGAGCACGTCTGGGAGGATTCGGACATTATCGTGCGCGAAGATGAGCCTAGCTCTATCATTGCCCTTGCGCTGTCAAGCCCCGATTATCTCACCAAGCTACAAACATTCAGAGCAGATCCACTTGCCTCCAAGAAGCACTCTGAGGACCTGGAGACATTCGACGAGTCCATCGAGCGCAACCTCCTGCATGAGATGAATAGTAACATCCGATATTCCTTCACCAACCGTGGAGTGAAAGCTCAGTGCAAGATCTTCTTTGCGCAATCTTTCGACGCCCTACGCCGCAAATGCGGTGTCGCAGATCGCTTCGTTGAATCCCTCTCCCGGTGCTCCAAGTGGGATTCCAAAGGTGGAAAGTCCAAGTCCATCTTTCTCAAGACGCTTGACGACCGCTTTGTGCTCAAATCCCTGTCCCCCGTCGAAGTGCAAGCCTTCTTCCGCTTCGCACCCAACTACTTTGCCTTCACGCACCAGAACCTCTTCAAGTCGCTGCCGTCCGTCATAGCAAAGATGTTCGGCCTCTTCCAAGTGCAAATCAAATCTCCCGCAGGCCGCGACTTCGATTGGTTTATGCTCGTCATGGAAAACCTGTTCTACGACCGCGAGCCGAACCGCCGATACGACCTCAAGGGCAGCATGCGCAACCGCAAGATCCAGTCAACAGGCGAGCGCGACGAAGTGCTCCTCGACGAGAACCTCGTCGACATAATATACAGCGAGACCCCCATCTTCGTACGCGAGCACACCAAGAAACTTCTCAAAGCCTCCGTCTGGAACGACACGCTCTTCCTCAGCCAAAACAACGTTATGGACTACTCGCTCATGGCAGGCTTCGACGACACGAACCGCGAAATCATAGTAGGTATCATCGACTGCATCCGCACGTACACATGGGACAAGAAACTCGAGTCGTGGATCAAGGACAGGGGCAAGAACAAGCCGACTATTACGAGCCCGAAAGACTATCGCATGCGCTTTCGCGTTGCGATGGAGAAGTATATTCTTCAAGCGCCGAATTGCTGGCATCAGTTTTCGGGGCTGATTGCAGCGGGGCAGGGCGTCGAGAGGAAGAGGCTTGTGCTTGAGGGTGTGGGCGCGGATGGGGGCGCGAGTGGGCATCGGAGGGAGGTCAGTGGGGGTTCGGTGGGGAGTCCGGGGAGGGTGGTTAGGAGGGGGAGTCGGAGGTTGATGGAGGTTGAGGGCGAGGAAGGGGTGAGATAGCTGGGGTTCGCTGTTGCTACTAGGAGTAGGGCTGGTGTTTGGTGTCATTGTGCTAGGAAACCGTGGAGAGATTACGGTTCGCGTGCATAGTGCATAGCGTGATAGCGTGGATTAGGTAGCATATTGATATGCTCATGATAATGGTACGAACGTGCTATGTCTATCTCCTTTCCTCTGTGTCATCTCGTTGTCCTGTTGACTTTTCGTCATCAATAAGAACCAACGCCATTGCTGGTCTTCGACTCGTTTTAGGCCCACAGATTTACTCTACGCGGTAGATAAAGCTGCAACGTTATGGTCAACGACGCGTTCGTTGTCAGTTGATCCTTGACCTGTAGTTCTGCGCCGCCTGGGCCAGAACCGCGGTGTCATATTCAGCTGAGGCTAATTGCCTGTATGGAAACAAATGTGAGGGGAAGTACACGGGCTTGATACTGGCCAGTACGCACGCACTGTTCTAGTTTCCTAGCGCTGTGGTGGATTTGCTAGCGTGGTTGCGTGCGAGGAAAGAGCGAATGTGAAGGGTATGGCGATATGTTCGGTCGTTTGGAAGCAGGGGACATGTGAAGCGTGTGACGCGGTGTGGTCAAACGTAAAGGCAAAGGGGATTGGCTACTAACAGCGAACTTGAGTAACACAATCATATCATTGGGTCTACGAGCTCCCGTGACGTGTCAGTTGACTGATTGAAAGACGTCTACCTGCGACTTTGTGTCGCTCTCATTTACCTCACTCTTATACACTGCACTGCGTCTCTGACCTCGTGCTTGATACCAGCAATCTTCACTCACGACACGACTTCTACATCAGCAACTACTCACTTACAATCACTTACTCACACCATCAGTATCCACAGCCATGATCATCCCACGCATGATCTCCACGGTACTGCGCATAGGTAAGCCTTCCCATATCCATCCCATAATACCCTACTCACCACTCCCCAGCGCAAGCCATATGCGCCGCCATCGTCTTAGGCATAAGCGCGCACATCCTCTCGCTCGACATCAAAATCTACAACAACGCCGTGCACTACTCAACCCAGCACCCCCTCGCCGTCTTCGGCATCCTCATCTACGCCATCGTCATCGCAGCCATCAGCCTCGTACTCGCGCTCATCTGGATCGTGCCTACGACCGGCTCCATCATCCACTGGGGCGTGGATTTCTTCTTCGCCCTCGCGTGGCTGCTCGTTTTTGTCGTGATGCTTATGCACTGGCAGGGCGATGGCACGTGTGATAGCCAGGATGGCAGGTGGGTTACGGGGTGTTCGGAGTGGGCGGCTGCGGAGGGTATGACGTTTATTTCTATGGGGTTGTGGGCGGTGAGTGCGGTGGTGGGAATGCTGGTTTGGATGCATGTTAGGAAGGAGAAGAGGGGTGCGGGTGTTGTGGCTGCGGAGACTGGTGAGACGCCGGTGGCTGGGTAAGTTTGATGATTCAAGCGTGTGAGTGTTTGGAAGCTGATCATGTGTAGACGTCGCCGATGGTATCGCCGCTCTCAGGTCTGATGGACTGCGACATGCTGGTGATGGGGTTACATCTGGTTGACAAACATTGTCTTGATTTCAATTTACTTTGTGCGTATTCGATTGGATGCTTTGAGCCGGTTGCTCAGCGGGATGGAGTCGGTGTTTTTGGTACTCGGTAGGTTGAAGGGCCTGTTTCTCGATTCTGCTGTGGGTTGAATGCAGGGCGACTGCCCAAATAATGACATCAATCTTGTCTCGGATTGCACACATGTTACGACTTCGTCCTCGCTCATCGACTGCTTCTGCTCTTCTCCTAACATCTTCTGTGTCCACGAATACGGCATGGTCTCGTGTCTTGAAACCAGCACAGAACATGAAGTAGAATCGTAAATTTACATCCCATATGAACGCCCCACGCCACTCATGCATCTAAACGTTCCCAAGTTAAAGCCACCGCCACTCCCCGCAAGACAGCCTTACGCGCCCCGCAGTACGTCATCTTACTCGTTTCAACATGCATGACGTAGCCAAGCCAACCCCAATTGTGAATGCAATCTATATTTGTCAAAATCCAA
>Ga0265780_10002441_pt1 | contig 25158 bp, 16 predicted proteins | sample P1T30metagenome_FD_192432 | JGI IMG/M metagenome (GOLD analysis project Ga0265780, IMG submission 192432) | Plant litter microbial communities from East Loma Ridge, Irvine, California - P1 T30 | ecosystem: Environmental > Terrestrial > Plant litter > Unclassified | place: USA: California... | reverse complement strand
CTGAACGCCGCCTTCATCTGCATCGTGCCGTTGATCTTGGTGCTGAGCGAGGTCTCGGCCACCGAGTGCATGTTCGAGGTGCCGCGCTCCACGCTGACGGTCTGGCTGAACGCCGCCGACGGGCTCACCCGCCAGCGCAGCTGGGCCGCGCCGCGTACCGTCATGCCGGACTCGACGCCGCCTTCGGACGTCACGCCATGGAACACGCCCGGACCGACCTCGACGTCGATGGTGCGGTCTTCGCGCCGTAGCATCTGGGTACCGTAACCGACCGACAGGCTCGAATAACGCGTGTAGGCGCCGAACTTGTCGGACACGTGGGAACCGAGCAGGAAGGCGCGGTGCCCGTCTTCCAGCAACTTGAAGGCCGCCTTGGCCGACATCGAATAGCGCTGCGCCGAGCGCGTGCGCGAACGGGTGCCGTCCTCGTTGTCGACCTCGTCTTCCTTGAAGAAGCCGCTGAAGATGTACTCGTTGCTCCAGTTGCTCATCTCGTGGCGGGCGTCGACCTTGCCCGTAACCGAGGTGCCGCTGGTGTTGCCGCTGGTCGTAATGGCGCCCAGTTCGGCCGAGGTGTACCAGTTGCTGCCTTCGGGGATGACTTTGGTGGGCGCCTTGGTGAAATAGTCGGACGCGGGCGCGTTGTCGGCAAGGTCGTCGGCAGCGGCGCTGCCCGAGGCGCAGGCGAGGGCCAGCGCGAAAAGCGGAAGAGATTTCATAGGCATCTATTACGGCTGCCGTCGGTCGCGCGGCGTCCTGCCATGCGTTGGAACAGCCTGTCGTTCATGGATGGCCCGCCGGACTCGGCGTTGGCGGCGGAGGCGACATTGTAGCCCAAAGTGCGACAAAACATTTTTTCACTACACATTTTTACACACAAAGTTTCCAGGCAAGCTAACCGAATTGTTAACTGGTGATTCATTATGTTTGCAATGTCGCCCGACAGGTGAAAGAATGCGCCCGGTTCGCCATACCGGCGTGAATGTTTGTAAGCAGCAAGAAGGAAGTACATTGATCAGGCTAGTCATCGCCGACGATCACGAATTGATCCGCGAGGGGGTCAAGAAGATCGTACGGCACTGCGCCGACCTCAAAGTCGTCGGCGAAGCCGCAGACCTGAAGCAAGCCCTCGCGTTGATTTCGCAGGTGCGGCCCGATGTGGTCGTACTCGACATCAGCCTGCCCGACTATGACGGGCTGGACGGGCTTGCCGAGCTGCGGCGCCATTTTCCCGCCCAGCGCGTGGTCATGCTCAGCATGCACCCGGAGGAGCGCTATGCTCTTGCGGCCCTGCGCGCCGGCGCGCTCGGCTACGTGTCCAAGGCCCACGCCAGCACCGAGCTGCTGGAAGCGGTGCGCCGCGCCGGGCAGGGCGGCGCCTACCTCGGTCCACGCGTCAGCGAACTGCTGGCGCGCGAAGCCGCCTGCCCCTCGCCGCGGCCCGCCCACCACAGCCTGACCGCGCGCGAAGGCGAGATCGTGGCGCTGATCGGCGCCGGCCTCCAGATCAAGCAGGTGGCGGCCGAACTGGGCATCAGTATCAGCTCGGTCAACACCTACCGCAGCCGCATCTTCCGCAAAATGGGCCTGTCCTCCAACGCGGCCCTGATCCGCTACGCGCTGCAACACGGCCTCGCCGGATAGATTTGCCAGTTCATGGTTGCTGATATGTAACAATGTGACGCCCGCGCTGTCATTAAATTTACGACAGCGCCGATCCCCTGGGCGACATACGGAACGCGATCCCGCCTTTCGTTCCCGAGGACAACTATCCGATATTGTCACACGCTTGACGACAAGAGCTCACAAGCGTAAATACTCGTGTCAGGCGGTGTCAACATTCTAGCAAATGTTATGACCCAGCCAATTTAGCTATCATCGATGCAAGTTTCATGGCCGGAGTGCGCACGCCGGCCGGGGATACATCCATGGCTGATCAATGACAATAATGCACGAGAGAGCACAGGATAGGACGGTCGAGATCCTGGTAGTGGAAGACAGCCCGACCCAGGCCCAGCATCTGGTGCGCCTGCTGGGGACGGAAGCCGGATGGCGGGTGCGCGTCGCCGCCGACGGCCAGGCCGCGCTGGACGCGGTGCGCCGGCGCCGTCCTGACCTGGTCGTCAGCGACATCGCCATGCCCGGCATGGACGGTTTCACGCTGTGCCGCACCCTGAAGGACGATCCGGACTGCGCCACCATCCCGGTGGTGCTGCTCACGCGCCTGAATACGCTGCAGGACATCGTGCGCGGCCTCGACGCCGGCGCCGACGGCTTCGTGCCCAAGCCCTTCGATGCCGACGAGCTGCGCGCCCGCCTGCGGCGCCTGCTGGCCCACGGCGCGGCGGGCGGCCTGGAACTGATGGCGGCCGAACGGCGCCAGATCCACGCGCTGCTGCTGGCGACCCACGAAGAAACGCTGCGCACGAATGCCATGCTGGCCGAGCAGCAGGCCGGGCTGCAGCGCTCGGTGCGCTCGCTGGCCGTGCTGGGCGCGATCGCCGGTGCCCTGAACGAGGCGGCGACCGAGCAGGGCGTGGCCCAGGCCACCCTCGACCACCTGGCGCAGCTGCCCGGCTTCAAGGGCGTGGGCGTGAGCATCTTCGGCGAAGACAGCACCCCCCGCCTGCTGGCCGGCCGCGGGCTGGATGCCGAGGACGTGATGCCCGGCGCCTGCCTCGGCACCCGCCACCTCTGCCTGCCGCTGGGTTCGAGCGGCCCGGCCGGCGGCGCGCCGGTCGGCATGCTGCACCTGCTGCCGGACGCGCGACTCGGCTTCGAGGAACGCGAGCTGCTCGACAGCGTGGCCAAGCTGGTGGCGCCGGCGCTCGAGCGCGCCCGCCTGTACGCGCGCATGGAGGCGCTGGTGGTCGAGCGCACCGAAGCGCTGCGCTCCGAGCGCAATCGTTTGTCGGCCGTGGTCGAAACCGCGGGCGCGCTGGTGCTGCTGGCCGATCCGCGCGGCCGCATCGTCCTGTTCAACCGCGCCTGCGAGGAAACCTTCGGCTGGCGCGCCGACGAGGTCGTGGGCCAGCCGTGCTGGGAAGTGGTGCGCGGCGCCGACGACGAGACGGCCCTCAAGGGCATGTTCGAGGATGCCGCCGAGGACGGCGCCAGGGATGCTTCCACCCGGCCCCTGCCGGCGCGCACCCAGGGCGACTGGCTGACCCGCGACGGCAGCCTGCGCACCATCATCTGGACCCATACGCGGCTGGAGCGGGCCGACGGCAGCGTCGAGTACGTGCTCGGCACCGGCATCGACGCCACCGAACTGCGCGGCGCCGAGGAGCGCCTGCGCTACGTCAGCCACTTCGACACCCTGACCGGCCTGCCGAACCGCCTGCTGCTGCGCGACCGCCTGCGCCAGATGCGGGCCCAGGCCGCGGCTTCCAGCGAGGTGCTCGGCTTCATGCTGCTGCGCTTTTCGCGCATGCCGCTGATCCGCGAGACGCTCGGCCCGCAGGCCGACCAGGGCCTGGTGCTGCAGGCCGGGCAGCGGCTGCGCGAGATCGGCGGCGACGACGCCGTCGCGCGCTTTTCCGACGGCAGCTTCGCCTTGCTGGCGATGCGTCCCGACAGCGAGGCGCTGGCCGCCGCCGCGCGGCGCCTGCTGGCCGCGCTGGGGGCGCCCTATGTGTACGGCACCGAGGAACTGCACCTCGATCCCTGCGTGGGCATCGCCGTGTACCCGACCGACGGCGAAGACTACGAAGCCCTGGTCAGGAGCGCCGAAGCCGCGCTGCGCCAGGCCGCCGACGGGGTGGTGCAGCGCTACGCCTTTTATCGCCCGGAACTGAACCGCGGCGCCAACGACCGCTTCAAGATGGAAACCGCCCTGCGGCGCGCGGTCGACCGCAACGAACTGGTGCTGCACTACCAGCCCCAGGTCGACCTGGCAACCGGTGCCATCGTCGGCGCCGAGGCGCTGCTGCGCTGGAACCATCCGGAGCGCGGCATGGTCCCGCCGTCCGCCTTCATCACGCTGGCCGAGGAGAGCGGCCTGATCCTGCCGATCGGCACCTGCGCCCTGATGACGGCCTGCGCCCAGCTGCGCTACTGGCAGGAAGCCGGGCTGCCGGTGGTGCCGGTCTCGGTCAATTTGTCGGTGCACCAGTTCTCGGACCAGATCGTCGGCACCGTCAAGTTCATCCTCGATGCCTACGGCGTCGATCCGTCGCTGCTGGAACTGGAGCTGACCGAGAGCGCCTCGATGGCGGACGCGGGAAAAAGCTACGAATTGCTGGCCCAGCTGAAAGCGATGGGCATCCGCCTGGCGATCGACGATTTCGGCACCGGCTATTCCAACCTCAACTACCTGAAACGCTTCCCGGTCGACAAGCTCAAGCTCGACAAGTCCTTCGTCGACGACATCCTCGACGACGCCGACGACCTCGCCATTTCGCGCGCCGTCATCGCAATGGCCCACGGCCTGCGCCTGACCGTGGTGGCGGAGGGCGTCGAGACCGCCGGCCAACTCGCCGCGTTGGCCGAGCTCGGATGCGACCTGATCCAGGGCTATTACTACAGCCGGCCGGTGCCGCCCGAAGAATTCGCCAGGATGCTGGTCGAGGGCTGCAAGCCGGGCGGGTGAGCGCGGCGTCTGCCGCTTAGGTGCCGCTTAGGTGCGGATTACGTGCCGATATACACGATCTTGAAGGTGAACAGCGCCGCAATCACCCAGATCACCGGCTTGACTTCCCGGGCCCGCCCGGTGGTCAGCTTCAGCGCCGCATAGGTGATGAAACCGAAGGCGATGCCCTCGGCAATCGAATAGGTGAAGGGGATCACCAGCGCGGTGATCGCCGCCGGAATCGCCTCGGTGGTGTCGTTCCACTCGATGTCGCCCAGGTCGCGCAGCATCAGGCAGGCCACGAAGAGGAGGGCGGGTGCGGTGGCGTAGGCCGGCACCACGCCGGCCAGCGGCGCGATGAACAGGCAGGCCAGGAACAGCGCCGCCACAGTCAGCGCGGTCAGGCCGGTGCGGCCGCCCGCCTGCACGCCGGCGGCGCTTTCGACATAGGCGGTGGTGCTCGAGGTGCCCAGCGCGGCGCCGGCGACGATGGCGGCGCTGTCGGCCAGCAGGGCCTTGTTCAGGCGCTCCATCTTGCCTTCGACCAGCAGCCCGGCGCGGCTGGCCACGCCCATCAGGGTGCCGGTGGCGTCGAACAGTTCGACCAGGAAGAACACCAGCACCACGTTCAGGATCCCGACCGCCAGCGCGCCCGGCACGTCCAGCTGCAGCGCGGTCGGCGCGATCGAGGGCGGGGCGGACACGACGCCGTGGAAGGTGTTCCCGCCGAAGAAGAAGCTGAGCACCGTCACCGCCACGATGCCGATCAGGATCGCGCCGCGCACGCGCAGGCGGTCCAGGGTCACGATCAGCAGGAAGCCAATCATTGCCAGCACCGCGCCCGGCTGGTGCAGGTCGCCGGTCTTGACCAGGGTCGGTGCATTCGCGACCACGATGCCGGCGTTCTTCAGCGCGATCAGGGCCAGGAACATGCCCAGGCCGACCGTGATCGCCACCCGCAGCGAACGCGGGATGCCGTTCACGATCATGGCGCGCAGGCCGAACAGGGAAGCCAGGATGAACAGGCAGCCGGACAGGAACACGGCGCCGAGCGCGGCCTGCCAGGGCACCTTCATGCCCAGCACGACGGCGTAGGCGAAGTAGGCGTTCAGGCCCATGCCGGGGGCCATCGCGATCGGGTAGTTGGCGTACAGGCCCATCACCGCGGTGCCCAGCGCCGCCACCAGGCACGTCGCCACGAACACCGCTTCCTTCGGCATGCCGGCGTCGCCCAGGATCGAGGGATTCACGAAGATGATATAGGCCATCGTCAGGAAGGTGGTCAGGCCGGCGAGCATTTCGGTGCGGACGTCGGTGCCGCTCTGTTTTAACTGGAAAAGGCGTTCAAGCATGGGACTCGGGGCTCCGGTATCCGCGGTGTTGTATCGCCGCGTCTTTATGAGGATGGCCGAAGCATAACATCGTGGCCGGATTCGCCCCAATCTTATCCAGGCTGACAAGATTTCGACCCTGTTTCGTTGGCGATCGGACACTCATCGAAAATTTTTATTTCTAGTTAGAACAAATTTCTAATTGGTTGGGCCAAAATGCGTTCAGCCCAAGGATGAGCAGTACAATTCTGTTGTTTGGTCTGACCAATTTCGCAAAATACTTACCCAAAGAGAAGGAAAGATCTTGCTTGGGTAATATATTAGGCATACCATTCTGATATATCAGAAGCGCCTACCCGGTGCCCTGCAACCCAGCGCAAGGAGTAATACGCAATGACCGCATTCATGGACAAGGATTTCCTCCTCAATACCGATGTTGCCCGCAAGCTGTACCACGAAGTGGCGGCCGACCTGCCGGTGATCGACTACCACTCGCACCTGCAGCAGGGAGAAATCGCCGAGCGCAAGAAGTTCCGCAACATCGCCGAACTGTGGCTGGGCGGCGACCACTACAAATGGCGCCTGATGCGCACCGCCGGCGTGCCGGAAGAGTACTGCACCGGCAACCGCACCGATAAGGAAAAGTTCGACGCGTTCTGCCGCGTGCTGCCGCTGGCGATCGGCAACCCGATCTACCACTGGAGCCACCTGGAACTGCGCCGCATCTTCGGCATCGACCTGATCATCAACGAGAAGAACGCCGACGCGATCTGGGAACAGGCCAACGCCAAGCTGGCCGAGATGGACACCTGGGCCTTCCTGGAGCAGGCCAAGGTCGAAATCGCCTGCACCACCGACGATCCCGCCGACGACCTGCTGCAGCACGCCGAGATCGCCAATTCCGCACTGAAGACCCGGGTTCTGCCGGCCTACCGTCCGGACAACGCCATGCGCATCGCCAAGGAAGGCTTCGTCGACTACGTGGCGCGCCTGTCGGACGTCTCGGGCGTCAAGATCGATTCCTTCGCCTCGATGATGGCGGCGCTGGCCAACCGCGTGGAATTCTTCCACGCCAAAGGCGGCCGCATCTCGGACCACGCGATCGACATCCCGCTGCCGACCGTGGCCGCCACCGGCGAACAGCTGGAAGCCATCTTCGCCCGCCGCATGGCCGGCGAGACGCCGTCGGACCTGGAACAGGCGCAATACCTGCGCGGCCTGCTGGAAAGCATCGGCACCGTGTACGCGAAATTCGGCTGGACCATGTGCTTCCACATCGGCGCCATGCGCTCGAACAACCTGCGCATGCTGCAGACCCTGGGCCCGGACACCGGCTTCGACTCGATCTCGGACATGACCACCTCGAACGGCCTGGTGGCATTGCTGTCCGCACTGGACGCCAACGACCAGCTGCCGAAGACCATGCTGTTCAACCTGAACCCGGCCATGAACGAAGTGCTGTCGACCATGGTCGGCAACTTCCAGGACGGCAGCGTCGCCGGCAAGGTGCAGTTCGGCCCGGCCTGGTGGTTCAACGACCACAAACTGGGCAACCTGGCGCAGATCCTGGCCTTCGGTAACCACTCGGTGCTGGGCGTCTTCGTCGGCATGGTGACCGACTCGCGCAGCTTCGCCTCCTACCCGCGCCACGACTACTTCCGCCGCCTGGTGTGCCGCCAGTTCGGCGAGTGGGTCGAAGCCGGCGAGTACCCGAACGACTTCGACGCGCTGTCGACCATCGTGCGCGGCATCTGCTACGAAAACGCGAAAAAATACTTCCAACTGTAATCGGTTGCGGAAGAAGAAAGAGAAAAAGGGCGCACCTTCATGCAAAAAGTAATCTGCATTCACCCGGACGACAGCATGCTGGTCGCCCTGACCGACCTGAACCCGGGCGACGTCGTCACGTGGAACGACGAGAACATCCTGGTGTCCACGCCGGTGAAGACCAAACACAAGCTGGCCCGCCGCGCCTTCGCGGAAGGCGAGCTGCTGACCATGTACGGCGTCACCGTCGGCAAGGCCACCCAGCCGATCAAGAAGGGCGAGGCGGTCACCACCGAGAACCTGGCGCACCATGCGGCCGAAGTCGAAATCGGTGAGAGCAAGCCCTACACCTGGACCCCGCCGGACGTGGCCGACCTGACCGGCGCCACCTTCGACGGCGTGGTGCGCGCGGACGGCCGCGTCGGCACCGCCAACTACTGGCTGATCTTCCCGCTGGTGTTCTGCGAGAACCGCAACGTCGAGCACCTGCGCAACGCCCTCGAGCGTCCGCTCGGCTATGCCAAGGACGACCTGGCCTCCTTGACCTTCCAGTTGCTGGGCGAGGACATGGAAGCGCCGAAACCCGTGGTGCGTCCCTTCCCGAACCTGGACGGCGTGCGCGTGATCACCCACAACGGCGGCTGCGGCGGTACCCGCAACGATGCGCGCTCGCTGTGCCGCGTGCTGGCGTCGTATGCCGACCACCCGAACGTGGCCGGCATCACCGTGTTCTCGCTGGGCTGCCAGAACGCCCAGATCAACATGTTCAAGGAAGCGCTGGCCAAGCAGAATCCCAACTTCGACAAGCCGGTCCTGATCTATGAACAGCAGCAGTGGGACAGCGAAGAGAAGATGATGAAGGCGGTGCTGCAGGACACCCTGTCGCACCTGAAGGAAGCGAACAAGGTGACCCGCCAGCCGGTGCCGCTGTCGCACCTCAAAATCGGCGTGAAATGCGGCGGCTCCGACGGCTTCTCGGGCATCTCGGCCAACCCGGCCATGGGCTATGTGTCGGACATGGTGGTCGCCGTCGGCGGCTCCTCGATCCTGGCCGAGTTCCCGGAACTGTGCGGCGTCGAAGCCAACCTGATCGAGCGCTGCGTGGAAGACGACGACAAGCGCCGCTTCCTGGGCATGATGCGCGACTTCGAGCAGCGCGCGCTGGCCGTCGGCACCCACTTTGCCGACAACCCGAGCCCGGGCAACATCCGCGACGGCTTGATCACGGACGCGATGAAATCGGCCGGCGCCGCCAAGAAGGGCGGCACCTCGCCGATCGTCTCGGTGCTGGACTATGCCGAGCAGACCGACAAGCCGGGCCTGTCCCTGCTGTGCACCCCGGGCGGCGACGTCGAATCGGTGACCGGCATCGTGGCTTCGGGCGCGAACGTGGTGCTGTTCTCGACCGGCCTCGGCACCCCGACCGGCAACCCGATCGTGCCGGTGCTGAAGATCTCGAGCAATACCCGCGTGGCCAACAAGCTGTCCGACCTGATCGACTTCGATTGCGGTCCGGTCATCGAGGGCAAGCCGCTGCCGGACGTGGCGCGCGGCCTGTTCGACATGGTGGTGGATACCGCCGGCGGCAAGTACACCTGCAAGGCGGACCGCCTGCAGCAGTACGACTTCATCTTCTGGAAGCGCGATATTTCGCTGTAATGCGAACGTCGACAGGAAGAACGCTGCCTACGGCATCGTTCTTCCTGTCCTGCGTATATCGCGAAGAGAATGGAAAGAGACACATGCAACAACTGAAACGCAGCACCCCGTATGCGCTGCCCATCAAGATCCTCCAGTTCGGCCAGGGCAACTTCATGCGCGGCTTCTTCGACTGGCAGGTCGACCTGCTCAACGAGCGCACCGGTTTGAACGCCGGCGTGGTGGTGGTCCGCCCGCGTGGCGCGAAGCCGGGAACCGAGTCGGCACCGCTGCTGGACACCCAGGACGGCCTGTTCACCGTGCTGGTGCGCGGCCTGAACGAAGCCGGCGAAGCGGTCAAGGCCTACCGCACCGTCGAATGCGTGCAGCGCGAGATCGACCCGGGCACCGGCTGGGCCGACTACCTGGCCCTCGCCGCCAATCCCGAGCTGCGCTTCGTGGTCTCGAACACCACCGAAGCCGGCATCGCCGTCAACGACAGCGACCGCATCGACGACGCGCCGCCCGCCACCTTCCCGGCCAAGCTGACCCAGCTCCTGGTCAAGCGCTTCGAAGCCTTCCAGGGCGCCGAGGACAAGGGCCTGTTGTTGCTGCCCTGCGAACTGATCGACCAGAACGGCCCGGCGCTGAAGAAAGCCGTGCTGCACTTCGCGCGCCTGTGGAACGTGGATCCGGCCTTCGACGCCTGGATCGACACCGCCTGCACCTTCTGCTCGACCCTGGTCGACCGCATCGTCACCGGCTACCCGGCGGGCGACGCGGCACAGATCAGGCAGGAACTGGGCTACGACGATCCCTTCCTGGTCGCCGCCGAGTACTACTACCTGTTCGTGATCCAGGGCCCGTCCTGGGTCGGCGACGAGCTCAAGCTTGAAGGCGCCAACCTGAATGTCAAGCTGGTCGACGACATCACCCCGTACAAGAAGCGCAAGGTCGGCATCCTGAACGGCGGCCACACGACCCTGGTGCCGGTGGCCCTGCTGGCCGGCCTGGAAGCGGTCGGTCCGTCGGTCGACGACGCCGATGTCGGTCCTTACCTGGCCGCGGCCATCGACGAGGAAATCATCCCGGCGCTGGAGATGGACCGCGCCGAACTGGAAGCCTTTGCCGCCGACGTGCTGCTGCGCTTCCGTAACCCGTCGATCCACCACCGCCTGGCCTCGATCGCGCTGAACAGCTGGAGCAAGTTCGCCGCGCGCGTCATGCCGCAGATCCTGCGCTATGCCGAACTGAACGACGGCCGCCTGCCGCGCCGCCTGGTGCTGGCCCTGGCCGCGACCATGGTGCTGTACCGCGGCGACGTCATCGAGCTGTCCGACGATCCGGCCACCCTGGCCTGGTTCAAGGACGCCTGGCCGCAGGTCGACAGCGGCGCGCAGTCGGTCGCCGAGCTGGCGGCCGGCTGGCTCGCCAACGCGAAGCTGTGGGGCAGGGACCTGAACGGGGTGCCGGGCCTGACCGACGCGGTCGGCGCCGCCATCGAGCAGATCAGGAAGCAGGGCATCCGCACACTGCTGGGCTGAACACCGTCACATCGAAGATCCACAGAGGCTGCAGGCGCCCCGCGCCGAGCAGCCCGGGACCCTGCGCGCCTGCAATCAGCAAAAGCGCGCAAATGAGCAAATTAGGGGGCACATATGAGCAGCAAAATGAAGGGCATGCGCTGGTGGATGGTCGGCCTGGTCACTCTCGGCCTGATCGTGAACTACCTGGCACGCAACACCTTGTCCGTGGCGGCGCCGACCATGATGGCCGACCTGCACATGGACACCAAGGAGTATTCGTACGTGGTGGTGGCCTGGCAGATCTGCTACGCCGTGATGCAGCCGGTGGCCGGCTACGTGCTGGACGCGGTCGGCACCAAGATCGGCTTCGCGGTGTTCGCGCTGGCCTGGTCGGTGGCCTGCGCCAGCGCCGCGCTGGCCTCGGGCTGGCAGAGCATGGCCTTCTTCCGCGGCCTGCTGGGCCTGAGCGAAGCGGCCGGCATCCCGGCCGGCGTGAAGGCCACCACCGAATGGTTCCCTGCCAAGGAGCGCTCGGTGGCGATCGGCTGGTTCAACATCGGCTCCTCGGTCGGCGCGCTGCTGGCGCCGCCGCTGGTGGTCTGGACCATCATGCACAGCACCTGGCAGATGTCCTTCGTGGTGGTCGGCGTGATCGGCATCGTCTGGACCGCGCTGTGGGTCGCGTTCTACAAGCACCCGCGCGACCAGCAGCGCCTGTCGGACCAGGAGCGCGACTACATCCTGTCGGGCCAGGAAGCCAAGCACGCGGACAACGCCGCCAAGGCCTCATGGAAGCAGATCGTCAAGAGCAGCAACTTCTGGTCGATCGCGATCCCGCGTTTCCTGTCCGAGCCGGCCTGGCAAACCTTCAACGCCTGGATCCCGTTGTACATGGCCACCGAGCGTCACATGAACATCAAGGAAATCGCGATGTTCGCCTGGTTGCCCTTCCTGGCGGCCGACCTGGGCTGCGTGCTGGGCGGCTACCTGTCGCCGTTCTTCCTCAAGCACTTCAAGGTCTCGCTGACCAACTCGCGCAAGTGGGTCATGACCGTCGGCGCCTTCTGCATGATCGCCCCGGGCTGCATCGGCCTGGTGGCCAGCCCGTACGCGGCGATCGCGCTGCTGTGCGTGGGCGGCTTCGCGCACCAGGTGCTGTCGGGCGCGCTGTATTCGATCACCTCCGACGTGTTCGGAAAGAATGAAGTGGCGACCGCCACGGGCCTGGCCGGCATGTCCGGCTACCTGGGCGCGACGCTGTTCACCCTGCTGTTCGGCATCCTGGTCAAGCTGGTGGGCTACAGCCCGCTGTTCGCGGTACTGGCCGTGTTCGATGTGCTGGCAGCAATCGTGGTGTGGACGATGGTGCGCGACAGCGGACCGCGTCCTCCCGTCAAGGCGGCGCCGGCAACGGCCGCCCAATCCTGAGTAGTTTGGTATCAAGTAATCGTTTCACGTAAGAAGAGAAGAGAGCATCAAATGACGCAATACATCACCAGGAAAACCGTCCTGGCCACGGCCGTGCTGGCCTGCCTGTCGAATGTCTCGATGGCGGAAACCACGCTCGGCGAACTCGCCAACCTGAAAGTGGACACCACCATCTACGGCTTCCTCAACGGCCAGCTGGAATCGGTCCAGGCCGAAGGCGGCGCCACCCCGTACAGCAATCGCGGTCGGGTGTCGGACGGCAATTCCCGCCTCGGTTTCCGCGGCAACATCGGCGTGACCGATGACCTGAAAGGCGTGTGGCAGATCGAAGCCGCACTCAACAACTTCGACCAGGGCGGCGTCAACAACCGCGGCGAATCCTCGACCCTGACCTCGCGCAACACCTACGTCGGTATCGAAAGCAAGCGTTTCGGCCAGTTCGTGATCGGCAACAACGACTCGGTCTACCGCAGCCTGGTCGGCTCGGGCGGCGGCTTCGGCGGCAACCTCGGCCTGACGGTGCACGGCCTGGACGTCTGGAACAACACCTCGGCCCAATTGTCCGGCAACACCGACAGCGTGTTCTCGCGCGGCGAAGCGCGCTACAAGAACTCGGCCCACTACCTGTCGCCGGAATACTACGGCTTCCAGGTCGGCGCTTCCTACGGCTTCGACGAAAGCCAGGACAGCAACACCAACCGCGGCCGCTGGTCGGTCGCCGCCAAGTACACCTGGGGCCCGCTGACCCTGGGCGCCGGCTACGACCGCCAGAACAACACCGGCATCGACACCACGGCGCTGACCGAAGGCTTCGGCTTCCGCACCATGGACTCCTCGGGTGTCAAGACCGAGTTCGCCAAGGTGATCGCACGCTACAAGCTGCCGACCAACACCACCATCGGCATCGGTTTCGAGCAGGGCAAGTACGGCTTCGAAGACACTCCGGTCCCGACCGCCGGCAACTTCTACACCGGCGCCGCCTACGGCACCGCCAAGCAGAACGCCGCCATGATCTCGATCGCCCAGGACATCGGCAAGCTGTCGATCATGGGCGCGGCCGGCAAGCTGTTCGACCTGAAGAACGCGACCTTCGGCAACCAGAAGGACTACAGCGCGAACCAGTACTCGATCGGCGCGCTGTACAACTTCAATCGCTACCTGGCGCCTTACGTGTACTACACCAAGATCCGCAACCATGCCCTGCAGAGCGTGAACCTGGGCCAGTCGCCGATCGATACCAACAACGTCGGCAAGGATGACGCCTTCATGGCACCGGGTAACAGCCCGCGCGCCTTCGGTATCGGCCTGATCGCGCGCTTCTAAAAGCAGCACCGTAACAACAGAAATACTGAGACACACAATGACCAAGCAACAGAATAAACTCGCGGGCGTCGCCAAGGACGCGCGTCTCGTCGTACCGATGCTGGCAATCGCGGCCTCGCTGGCCGCCTGCGGCGGCGGTGGCGGCGGCGGCTCGGAAGCCTCGGCCGTTTCCTACACCGCGGGCGCCGTCTACCAGGTCGGCACCACCTCCTTCGACCCGGACCTGCCGGCCGAACCGAAACTGCCGACCGACACCCAGGTCTGCTCGACCCTGGTCGCCAGCACGAAACTGGTGCGCCGTCCGGACGGCTCGCTGCCGCCGGAAGCCGACCCGTCCAAGGCCGGCGTCGCCGTGGCCGTCGACCGCGCCGTGGTGAACCCTGACCAGGACCGCATCCAGGCCGCGCTGGACGCCTGCGGCGCCGCCGTCAACGCCGAAGTCGGTGCAAAAATCGCCGCCGCCGACGCGACCGCGACCGCGGCCCAGAAGGCCGCCGCCAAGGCCAACGTGAACATCGCCGGCGTCTCGGGCGAGGAACTGGCCAAGCCGGAATACAAGGCATCGAAATTCGCCGTGCGCCTGGTGGTCAACCCGGCCGGCGGCGACAGCTTCATCTCCGGCCCGCTGACCCTGCCGTCCGGCGTGACCCTGTGGATCGACAAGGGCGCGACCCTGTACGCGACCCGCGACGCCAGCGCCTACGTGATGGACAAGACCGCGGCCAAGTACTGCGCCAACACCGCGACCTCGGCCACCAAGGCCGGTTCCTCGGGCAACTGCAAGCCCCTGATCGGCGGCGACAACCTGGTCAACTCGGCCGTGGTCGGCGACGGCGCGATCGACAGCCGCGGCTACGCCGAGATCGTCACCACCGACGCGCTGTACCCGCTGATGAAGGTCGACATGACCTGCTCGAACACCTACGCGTCCTGGCTGCAGGGCAAGAAGGCGGCCGACGGCACCTCCTGCGACAACGGCGGCACGGTGGTCGATTCGAAGTCCTCGGTGCGCAACATGACCTGGTGGGACCTGGCCTACCTGGGCAACATGGTCCAGAACGGCACCACCGGCTACGGCTCGCAGTCGAACTTCCGCATGATGGTGTTCAACTACGCGAAGAACCTGACCCTGTACCGCATCAGCCTGAACAACAGCGCCAACTTCCACGTCGTCCCGAGCGGCGTCGATGGCCTGACCGTGTGGGGCGTGAAGGTCCAGACCCCGTCGCTGGCGGCCTTCGCCAACCCGGCCGGCAACGGCAACCCGCTGTACACCGGCGAGGTCTTCACCGAAGACAACGTCAAGAACACCGACGCCTTCGACCCGGGTTCGGCTTCCAAAGCGACCTCGGTGGCCCTGACCACCGGCAGCAGCAGCACCTCGTCGGCCAAGATGTCCTTCGACGGCTACCTGAAGAACTTCGTGTTCGCCTACAACTACGTGTCGACCGGTGACGACGACATGGCGTTCAAGGGCAGCCAGAACCCGAGCCCTAGCGGCTCCGGCCTGCCGGGCATCGACGGCGCACGCGACGTCCGGGCCGACCGCAAGTCGGGCATGATCGTGGCCCACAACCACATCTACTACGGCCACGGCATCTCGGTCGGTTCCGAGACCAACGCCGGCGTGAAGAACCTGGACATCTACGACAACTCATTCCTGGATTCGGAAGAGGGCCTGCGCATCAAGTCGGACTATGCCCGCGGCGGCGAAGTCAGCAATGTTCGCTACAAGAACATCTGCATCAAGGAAGGCCTGAACGCGCTGCTGTTCACGCCCTACTACTCGACCAAGGCGCTGCCGGCGGCCGGCCCGCTGTTCCCGAACTTCCATGACATCACCATGGAAAACGTGCGCATCCAGGGCAAGACCGCGGTCAAGCTGCAGGGCTTCCAGGCCAACACGGGCGGCTTCGGCAACCCGGCCTACCCGCTGGGCATGACCATGACCAACGTGGTGGCCGACTCCCCGGACGAGATCACCCTGATCACCTCGGACGCGAATCTGGTCATCAAGGGCGTGAACCTGCCCTTGACCGCCACCGCGGACAACCGCAACGTGATCAGCGGCACCCCGACCAAGGCGGTCGATCCGTCCAAGGTCGTGGATTGCTCGAAGGCCTATGTGGACTTCCCGGCAATCGGGGCATCGAACTTCTTCGGTTCGACCTGGGATTCGGCACGCTGATCCGGCGCAAGCCGGTCCGAGCTGACCATGGCCCCGTCTGCCCAGCGGCGGGCGGGGCTTTTTTTATAATGTACGACTTTTAAAACACGACACGAGGACCACGATGCAAGCCCAAACCGTCTACGCGATCGGCGAATGCATGATCGAACTGCAGCGCAGCGCCGCCCAGCAAGGTGCAGGAAGCGGCACCGGCATGGACTACCGCTTCGGCGGCGACACCCTGAATGCCGCCGTGTACATGGCGCGCCTGCTGGACCCGGCGAAGGTGCGCGTCGCCTACGTGACCGGCCTGGGCGTGGACGGCATGTCGGCCGAGATGCTGGCCAGCTGGGAACGCGAAGGCATCGATACCGGCTGCGTGCAGCGCCTGCCGGACCGCCTGCCGGGCATCTACCTGATCGAGACCGACCCGTCCGGCGAGCGCCGCTTCCACTACTGGCGCAAGGACTCGGCCGCGCGCCACTGGCTGGAAGCCCCGGAAGCGGGCAAGGTGCTGGTGCAGCTGGCGGCCTCGCCCATGGTCTACCTGTCCGGCATCAGCCTGGCGATCCTGTCGCCGGCCGACCGCGAGCTGCTGATCGCGGCGCTGGCCCAGTGCCGCGCCAAGGGCGGCCGCGTCGTGTTCGACAACAACTACCGTCCGCGCCTGTGGGAAAGCGCGGAGACCGCGCGCGAAGTCTACCGCCGCGTGCTGGCCAACACCGACATCGCCCTGCTGACCCTGGACGACGAGATCGCCCTGTACGGCCAGGAAACCATCGCCCAGGTGATCGAGCGCACGCGCGGCTACGGCGTCGGCGAGGTGGTCGTGAAATGCGGCGCCGAACCCTGCGTGGTGTGGGCCGACGGCCAGCAGATCGAGGTGGCGCCGAGCCCGGTCACCGACGTGGTCGACACCACGGCCGCCGGCGATTCCTTCGGCGCGGCCTACATGGCGGCGCGCCTGTCGGGCCAGGATCCGGAAGCAGCGGCGCGTGCCGGCCACCGCCTGGCCGGGGCCGTGATCCGGGTGCGCGGCGCGATCATCCCGCGCGACGCCATGCCGTCGGCGGCTTGAGCGGCGCGCGGCTTTTTCGCTAGACTGCCATCATGAATACGCCGACACCACCGCAACCCGTGGCCGAAGCCGGCCTCACCGCGTCGCGCCGGGTCTACCTGTGCCTGCGCCGGCGCATCGTCGAGATGAGCATGCTGCCCGGCGAGCGCGTCGTCGAACGCGACATCGCCGAGGAATTCGGCACCAGCCGCACGCCGGTGCACGAAGCCGTGCAGCGCCTGGCCGACGAGGGCCTGATCGAGGTCATCCCGCGCTCGGGCACCTTCGTCGCCCGCATCCCGCTCGACGCCCTGGAAGAAGCCAACCTGGTGCGCCACGCGCTGGAAACCGCGATCATCGAAAAGGCCGCGACCAACGCCGGCCCCGAGTGCGCGGCCAGCCTGCGCGCGATCCTGGAAGAGCAGGCGGTCGCGATCGCCGCCAACGACTTCCACGCCTTCCACCGCACCGACGAGAAGTTCCATGCGACGCTGGCCGAGATGTCGGGCTATCCGGGCGTCTGGCCGATCATCCAGCAGGCCAAGACCCAGATGGACCGCTACCGCCAGCTGACCCTGCCGCTGGAGGGCAGGATGGCCGGCGTGCTGGAGGAACACCGCGCGGTGGTCGAGGCGATCGAGGCGCGCGATCCGGCGCGGGCGCGCGCCGCCATGTTCGAACACCTCGACCATGTGATGCCGGTGTTGGAAATTACACGAAAACTGCGCCCGGAATTCTTCACGGCCCACCTCAACAGCCGTCCAGTACGATAGAATTTCCGTACGACAACATATAGTAATAAAGTGTCCCCGTAGCGGCCCAGCCTGGCCGCCGCGCGGCGCCACGCTATCCACCCGAGAGACATCCCCATGAAAGTATCCACCCGACTCCTGATCCTGGTCGGCGCCGCCATCGCCGCGCTCGCGCTGCTGGGCGGCCTCAGCCTGAACACCCTGCACGGCGCGCTGATGCACGACCGCGAAGCCCAGATCCGCAACATGCTCATGATGGGCCAGCACCTGGTCGAGCACTACCAGGGCGAGCAGCAGGCCGGTCGCCTCAGCCGGGACCAGGCCCAGGCCGCCGCCAGGGAAGCGCTGACCCAGCTGAACAACGAAGGCAAGAGCTACTACTGGGTGCGCACGCCGGAAGGCCTGAACCTGGTCCATCCGAACCCGGCCAACGTCGGCAAGGTCGCCCAGGGCGTCACGCTCGATGGCCGCCCCGACGGCGAGGCCTACCGCGAAGGCCTGGCGAAGGACCGCATCGCGCTGGTCACGGCAAAGACCAAGCACCCCAGGACCGGCGAGATGGCCGGCAAGCTGAACGGCGTGATCGCCTTCGAGCCCTGGGGCTGGTGGATCGGCACCGGCTTCTTCAACGACGACATCGACAGCGTGTTCTGGGGTTCGGCCGGGCGCTTCATGGTCCTGTTCGCGGCCGCGCTGGGCGTGATCGCGCTGCTGGGCTGGGGCGTGGTGCGTTCGATCAACCGCCTGCTGGGCGCCGATCCGGCCGACGCCGCCGCGGTCACGCGCCGCATCGCCGGCAAGGACCTGTCGCAGAAGGTGGAACTGGGGGGCGCGGACGAGCGCAGCCTGCTGCACGCCATCGCGCGCATGCAGGACGAGCTGGCCGCCACCGTGCGCCGCATCCGCAACCATTCGCAGACCATCGCCGAAGCCTCTCAGCAGATCGCCGCGGGCAACCTGGACCTGTCCTCGCGCACCGAATCCCAGGCCAGCGCGCTCGAGCAGACCGCCGCCGCGATGGAAGAACTGACCGGCACCGTGCGCCAGAACGCCGACCACGCGGCCCGCGCCAATGCGCTGGCCCAGCGCGCGTCGAACGCGGCCCAGGACGGCGGCGCGGTGATGAGCGACGTCGTGCGCACCATGAACGCGATCGAGGAATCTTCGAAGCGCATCGCCGACATCATCGGCGTGATCGACGGCATCGCCTTCCAGACCAATATCCTGGCGCTGAACGCGGCGGTGGAAGCGGCCCGCGCCGGCGAGCAGGGCAGGGGCTTCGCCGTGGTGGCGGGCGAGGTGCGCAGCCTGGCCCAGCGCTCGGCCACGGCGGCCAGCGAGATCAAGGCCCTGATCGGCGCCTCGGTCAGCGAAGTCGGCAACGGCAGCCGCCTGGTGGGCCAGGCCGGCGCCGCGATGCAGGCCATCGTCGGCGAAATCCGGCAAGTCAGCGTCATCATCGAGGAAATCTCGGCCGCCAGCGGCGAGCAGACCCAGGGCATCGACCAGATCAACCAGGCCATCATCGGCATGGACGACACCACCCAGCAGAACGCGGCGCTGGTCGAGGAAGCCGCGGCGAGCGCCCAGCAGCTGCAGGAACTGTCGCGCGAGCTGGCGGCGCTGGTGGCGGTGTTCAGGCTGGAGGAGGGTGGCGCGGCGCGTGCCGGCGCCGGCCCGCGCGACGAGCCGACGCTGCGCCTGGCTGCCTGATCGTGTTTATCGGGGCTGCGCGCAGCCGATTTGCTAACATGGCGCATTGTTCACTTTTTATGAATCCGCCATGCCCAACAACAAGCGCCCAGCCCCCCGCAAGACACCGAAACCGGCGGCGGAGCCCGATCACGAGGCCGTCGCCCAGAACCTGGTCGACCTCGCCCTCGAGATCACCGAGCGCGAAGACCCGGACCCGGCCCTGGTCGAGGCGCGCGAACAGGACGTGCTGACCCTGGTGCGGCGCGCGTTGCGCCGCCGCCACGACGAAGTGCTGTACGGCGCCATCGACCTGGCGCGCTACACCGACCCGGCCGCCTGCCGCTGGCTGCGCGACCGGATCGAGGAGGAGGCGGCCACGTTGCTGGCGCGGGAAGGCGAGGAAGCCTTCGAGATCGACGCCTTCATGATTCCGCTGTTCGTGACCAGCACCGGCGGCCTGCTTGAAGCCGAGATTTTCCAGGACGACAGTGCCTTCGACGAACTGTCGGACAGCTTCCGCAAGGCCGGCCTGGCCAGCGCCGACAGCCGCGTGGTGCTGGTGCGCCACCTGTACGACCTCGACGCGGTCGACGCCATCCGCTATTCCGACCTGCAGGACATGTTGCGCGAAGCCTTCCAGTCGATGCGCTCCAAGAAGCTCACGGCCGCGCCGGCGATCCAGGCCAGCATGCGGCCCTGGGTGGCGGGCGAGGCCGCGCCGGACGAGGAAACCATGGAATTGCGCTTCCTGCTCGGCTTCGTGCTGAAGCACACCGACGACCCCTTCTACCGCGTGCCGAAGGCCGAGGCGGACGCCGACGCCTATTTCGAAGGGCGCCTGGCGCGCTACCGCATGTGGGCCGGCAGCATCACGCCGCTGCTGCAGCGTAATCTCGCGAAAGAGCCGGCCGGCATGGAACTGAACTTCCTGTACCAGGATCTCTTTTTCGGCGCCAAGGAGCAGGGGCTGTCCGAACTGGCGATGCTGGCCACGCTGGCCGACGTCAACGCCGTCATCGACGAAGGGGAACGCGACGCCGAGCGCCTGAAGGCGGTGGTGGCGCCGGTCGACCTCGGCGAACAGGCGGTGCTGCGCATCAACCTGTACGCCCTCGACGGCGGCGCGCCGCTGGCCACGGTCGACAAGCAGGTCGACCTGTCCGACGACCTCGAGATCGCGCTGGAAGACCTGTGCGACGCCCTCGGCACGGTCGGCCTGGACGGCATCCTGGTCGCCAGCGGCTTCGATGCTGGCGGCCAGCCCGATGGCGCCGAGCCCTACCTCGACATCTGAAAACGGCCCGCAAGCCGCCATGCGCCCCACATTTCCACAGGGCGCACGGCTGCGGGCGCAGGCATAGATGATGAGTTTTCGTAGTGGTTCTTCCTGTCTGATCGTAGGAGCGAACCTACACCGGCGCGTGCACCTGCCTGCTCTCCTAGGAAGCGCCGATTTGTCAGCTTGAAAACCATTGCGTGAAAGAAATATTGCTGCGCACAACAGGAAATCTTAGGAAAATTGCATGATAGGATGTCACTGTCCGGTGCGGTCAACGGGGTGCTTCCAAGAGCACCGCAAGGAGGTCATCCAGGAAGGACGCCAATCAGGCCCGCCGGTCGGAATTCAGATCAACTAGAACGCCATGTAAGGCGAAAGGAACTTGAACATGCAGACCCTGATCGTGTTTTGCCACCTGCGTTGGGATTTTGTCTTCCAGCGTCCCCAGCACCTGATGACCCGTCTGGCGGAACACTACAACATCCTTCTTGTCGAGGAACCGGTTTACCAAGAAGGTCAGGCCTACCTGCAGAAGACCGAGGTTGCACCGAACATCACCGTATGCCGTCCGCATACCCCGATCCACGCCTTCGGCTTCCACGACGACCAGCTGCCGACCCTGCAGACCCTGCTGACCGGCCTGGTGCCGGAAGGCGAGCGTCCGGTCGTCTGGTTCTACACCCCGATGGCCCTGCCGCTGCTGCAAAGCTTCGAACCCTCGCTGGTCATCTACGACTGCATGGATGAACTGGCCGCATTCAAGAACCCGCCGAAACAGCTGCTGCAGCGCGAGAGCGCACTGCTGAACATCGCCGACATCTGCTTCACCGGCGGCCCGAGCCTGTATGAATCGAAGCGCACCCGCCACGCCAATGCCCACTGCTTCTCGAGCAGCGTGGACGCCAAGCACTTCCGCCAGGCGCTGGACAAGGCCAACAGCCACCCGGACCAGGAATCCGTCGCGCACCCGCGCCTGGGCTTCTACGGCGTGATCGACGAGCGTTTCGACACCGAACTGATCCGCGAAATGGCCGCCGCCCGTCCGGACTGGCAGATCGTGCTGGTCGGCCCGGTCGTCAAGATCGACCCGGCCCACCTGCCGCAGGCCGCCAACATCCACTACATGGGCCAGCGTACCTATGACGAGCTGCCGAAGTTCCTGGCCGGCTGGGACGTCTGCCTGCTGCCGTTCGCGATGAACGAGTCGACCAAGTTCATCAGCCCGACCAAGGTGCTGGAATACATGGCGGCCGAGCTGCCGTCGGTCAGCACCCCGATCACCGACGTCAAGGTGCCGTACAGCCACGTCGTCGAGATCGCCGAGACCCCGGCCGAATTCATCGCCGCCTGCGACCGCATGCTGGCCCTGAACGACGCGCAGAAGGCCGACCTGGCCGCACGCATGCGCAAGGTCGTGGCCAACACCTCGTGGGACAAGACCGCTGCCGCGATGCATGACATCATCCAGAACGCGGTGCCGAACAACAAGGCCGAGCGCCTGAACGCCACCAACGTCGAAGTGACCGCCGACGACGAAGTCGAGCTGCTGCCGATCCCTGCCGTGCTGAAGGCTGCCCGCGTGACCGACGCCCCGGCGCAAGCCGCCGGCTAAGGCACCCCCGGGCCTGTGCGGCCCTCAGCAGGGGAATCCGCCCGCGCATTTCGCGTGGGCGGATTTTTTTTGCCCCGACGTGGACAAACGCTTCCTGCGTATAATGTCTTTTTGTCCATCGCTCCTCCATGCCCGACCGTCCCGGCAACACCGTCCCGTTGCGTCACCTCCTGATCCTGCTCACCGCGGTCGGCCTGCTGCCGCTGGCACTGGTCGGCGCCTGGAGCCTGCACGGCGCGGCGCAACACCAGCAGCGCGAGCAGGAGCGCGCCGCGCTGGACCTGGCCCGGGCCTTGTCGAGCACCGTCGACGCCGAACTCGACGGCTCGGTGGCCACGCTGGCCAGCATGGCGCGCGCCCCGGCCATCGCCGCCGGCGAGGTGCGCGCCTTCTACGACATCGCGCGCGCCCAGGCTGCGGCCCAGCCCGAATGGCTGGGCGTGCTCTTGAGCGATGGCGAGGGCCGGGTGCTGCTGCGTACCACGGCGCCGTTCGGGGCGCCGCCCGGCACGGTCGCCGATCCGGGCAGCCTGGCGCAGGCGCTGGCGCTGCGCCGGCCGGTGGTCGGCCACGTCGCGCGCGGCAAGGGCGGGCGCCTGGCGTTTCCGGTGCGGATTCCGCTGTTCGACGACCGCGGCCACCTGTATGTGTTGAGCGCCGTGATCCGGCCCGACCGCATCGAGCGCGCGCTGGGGCGCCAGCACCTGCCGCCGGGCGCCGCCGTGACCGTGCTGGATACGGCCGGCACGGCGGTGGCGGGCAGTGCCACTGGCACCGCCGCTGCCGGCCTGGGCGCCGGCGTACCCGAGCAGGCCGGCAGCTTCGAGGCGCCGGACGGCAGCCGCCATGTGCGCGCCGCCACCCGCCTGTCGCGCCATGGCTGGACGGTCGCGGTCACGCTGCCGGCGCCGTCCACTGCGCATTTGTTCGCCGGCTATGGCGCCGGTATCGCCGTGTCGCTGCTGCTGTGCATCGTGGCCGCCTCGCTGATCGCCTCGCGCATCGTGCGCCGGATCGAACGCCTGCGGTTTGAGGCTGCCGCCCTCGGCGCCGGCGAGGCTGTCACCGGCCTGCGTTCGCGCATCCGCGAGATCGACGCCATGGGGCAGGCGCTGCAGGCGGCCGGCACCCGGGTCCAGGCCGCCGCCCAGGCCAAGGACGAATTCCTGGCCGTCCTCGGCCACGAGCTGCGCAACCCGCTCAGCCCGATCGCCGCGGCCCTCGACCTGATGGACATGCGCGACGAAGCGGCCAACCGGCGCGAGCGCGCCATCCTGCGCCGCCAGGTGACCCACCTGAAGCGCCTGGTCGACGACCTGCTCGACGTCTCGCGCATCGCCACCGGCAAGCTGGGCCTGGCGCCGGCGCCGCTCGACCTGGCCGAACTGGTGCGCGAGACCGCCGCGGCGGCCGGCCAGCCGGTCGAGGTGACGGCGCCGCATGCGCTCTGGATCCAGGGCGACGAGAGCCGCCTGGCCCAGGTCTTGAACAATCTGCTGTCGAACGCGGCGCGCTTCGGCAGCGCTGCCACCCGCGTGACCCTCACCAGCGCGGAGGGCCGCGCGCGCATCGCCGTGCGCGACAACGGCATCGGCATGGATGCGGCGCTGCTGGCGCGCGTGTTCGAACCCTTCTACCAGGCGCCGCAGCCGCTGGCACGCCGCACCGGCGGGCTCGGCCTGGGGCTGGCGATCGTGCGCCGGATCGTCGAGCTGCATGGCGGCCGGGTGGCGGCCACGAGCGGCGGGCCGGGGCAGGGCAGCTGCTTCGAGGTGGAGCTGCCGGTCGGGAGCCTGGCGCCGGCCTTCGTGCCGCCCGCGTCGGCCGGCGCCGGCGCCAGGCGGCGCGTGCTGCTGGTCGACGACAACGTCGATGCGGCCACGGTCACGGCGGCGCTGCTGACACAGGCCGGGCATGCGGTCGAGGTGGCGCACGGCGGCCAGGCGGCCCTGGCGTCAGCACGCCGGACCTTGCCCGAGGTGGCGATCCTGGACATCGGCTTGCCGGACATGGACGGGTATGCGCTGGCGGCCGCCCTGCGCGCGCTGGACGGCGGGATGCGCATCGTCGCGCTGACGGGCTACGGGCAGGCCGGGGACGTGGCGCGGGCCACGGCGGCGGGCTTCGACATGCACCTCACCAAGCCGGCCACAGTGGAGGATTTGCGGCGGGCGGTGGAGCTGGCGCCGACGGAAATTGTCCGCGCATAAAAAAGGCTGTGTTCGCGTTCGTTATGCTTATTCAGATGTTTGAACTAACTTTGTCGTACCGCAGCACACAGCCATTGCGCCGGTGTTTGCAATTCATGCCCGTCGAGTAAGCGCTGCCAGCCAGAGTAATGCACCAGATAGCGGCTGGCCACGCCCTTGAACCGCGCAAGCCAGCCTTTGAAGCGGCTGTGCCAGCCATTGACGTTCTGGATGTGGATGGCACCCCGCGCGCGCCGCCCGGCGCTGACGTTCACGGCTTCATGCGTGATGCGGGCCGCGGCGGCGAAGCGGGCATAGGCGGCCGCACTGTCGCTGATGAGAAGCACGTCGCTGGGCAATACCCCCGCCAGGCACGCATGCAACTGCGCGACCGTCACGGGACCGCGTCCGGTATGGAAATCCAGGGTTTGCCCGCTGCGGTCGCAATAGGGCAGCCAACGCTCGCGCTTGCGCAGGCGTGCCAGCGGCGTGCCGGTCAGGGCATTGTAGGTGCGGCGGCAGCCCAGGCAGCGGTAGCGCTGCAAGCCGCTGGCCGCGCCACACTTGTGGATGCGGGCACCGTTGCAGTGGGGACAGGGTCGACCTGCCGCCGCGGCCTCGATCAGTGCCAGGCATTCGGCGGGGTCATGGATGCCGGCAATCCACTCGCGCAGCCGGGCCAGCTCGGCACCGGTGGGGGTGACCGCGGACAGCAAGGCGAACACGTCGTCGAAGGCGGGCGATTGCATCGTCACTCCACATGGGTTAACTCGACGATACGTACGACTTCGGCAACGCGAATTGGTTCACTCAATTAGCGCGAA
>Ga0265780_10002439_pt1 | contig 25162 bp, 23 predicted proteins | sample P1T30metagenome_FD_192432 | JGI IMG/M metagenome (GOLD analysis project Ga0265780, IMG submission 192432) | Plant litter microbial communities from East Loma Ridge, Irvine, California - P1 T30 | ecosystem: Environmental > Terrestrial > Plant litter > Unclassified | place: USA: California... | reverse complement strand
ACTTGATGGAGCGCATGAGCTTGCTTACAATCATCGTCATCGGTGAAGGTGCGATTGGCGTTACCAAGACTGTGAGCAGAATTATGGGAAAGCACGGGTTGGAAGTCGAAGGTTGCTTCTTAATAATGTGCATCATCGTCATTCTGGTGCTGATCTGGGCTCTGTGAGTTACTGGGAGAAAGGACTGGCAAGTAAATTCTAAGCTAACAGCTGTTGCAAGATACTTTGATAACTTCCCTCATGGTCACTATGGAACTATCCGCCAACAAATCTGGAGCCTTTTACACTTCCCCTTCCAACTTGGAATCGTGGGCATTGTAGAAGGCGCGCAACAAATTGCTCTGGCCCGCTTCATTACCAAAAACGCCACCAAAATCACCAATACCATCGCGAAGCACTGTCAAAAGGAGAATCTGGACGGAGAGAAGTTACAGGACAGTCTTATGCAACTGCTAGAATACTTCCAGCTCAACCAAAAAGCCGAGACCAGGGACTTTTTCACCAATGCGCAATCGGCTATCTGGGTTATTGGAAACTCTACGGGCATCTGCTCCCCTGCGAATGCTAGTACCTATACTATGAATCACGACGATGAGGATAATCTTTGGCCTAAGGCTTTTCAGCAAGTTAGCTACTATATAGGCAACGGCATGTATATCGGCCTCGGCATGAAACTCCCTGTGGACAAGCTCGAAAAGTACAGTCCACTCCAAGTCGGACTGGGGGCCTGGAGGCTTGTGTACTTGTACGCATGGTCTTCATTTTGCCTCATCATGATCTGCCTGATCATATTCCTGTTTCTAATCCGCCGGCACAAGGCTGACCTCTTCGACTATACGTCCGTCATCTCGCGGTTGATTGCGCTCGGGGTCGGAGGCGCCATGTTGGCGCTTATGGTCGACAGGACCAGGCTCTACGCTGCTATCGAATCCCCGATGCTCCTTCCAATCATTGTGGTCGTCTTATTTTTGGTACTAGTCATCGACAAGATAAGCGCGCTACACTGCAACAAACAAGTGGAAAAGAGCAATCTACCATACGCGTTGGAGTATGAAGAGCATGGACATCATCACAACCATAGGCACCATGAGGACCTCGAACACGAAAGCCCGAAGATGCTCGGATCTGTCCATCACAAGGGCCCGTTGCATGGTCATTCGTTACACAGTTCAATCGCGGGGTCGGAAGAGATGCTAAAAGCAGCGCGGTGGAGCGCGCACCCGGAAGATATGAGGCCGCTTACAGCTCATAGCACAGCATACCACTCGCCACATCAAGACTACGCATTGGAGCCGCTAAGGAGTCCCGCACTGCAGACACCCAGCCCTGATCCGGAGGTTCACACTGAATATATGGGCAACGCGCCTGGTGGATATGCGCCCGTGAGCACGGGTCACAACCTGGGGGCATAGTCCTTTCCCTTGATTCTCGAACAATCTTGTTGGTGTTTGGCCAACTTTTTTTTCTTTTCTTTATTTCATTCATGGTCCTTTAGCGAGCGCAGCATTTCTTATCGTTTAGAGAAGTGATATAACTTTCAGGGCATCTGGAGTCTGGACGCGATAACAAAGATGGTGGGCATATCATTAGCATGGCGTATACTTTTCTTGTAATTTTCTTTGGGACGGCAGCAAGAAGGGTCATTTTTTCTCTTAGTGGCAAAAGCGTCTAACCTTTACTTAATCCTACTTACGCCACACTCATTGCTTGACTTACAACCCATAGTGATGATGGTGATGATGCTATCAAAAAGGCACTGTCATCAACGCCCGACCACGGAGAGCTTTGACAAAACCGAGTCCCTTGATTGATGGCAAGGCCGAAAGATGAAAGTCAAAGTGGCCGAGCAGATTGCGACGCATAGCAGGACAAACGGTGGCGGAAAGTCAGCAGGTTTCAAAGTCAGCGCACAAGCCGCATCCGGTCAGGGATGATGCACCGACAACTCGTGCGGGTAAAAGGAGGGCCATGTGGAGCAAACAAGAAACCCAACCGTGATGATTATCACGAGTGCCTCTGCGTACGTACGTACGTCCATGGTCAACAACGACCTTCGGTCCGAAAAAGTAAATAAAAGGAAAACAAAGGGGGCATGGATAGGCTTTGCGTCTCGTATCTGATCCACAATGACCAGCGGAGCCTTGTCAGACATTGCCCAAACTTGAAACACCGTCTTTTCCCCCAGACGACAGCAACTTATCAAGTTTTGAAGGAAGAATGGGCGGCCCAAAAAACATCTTGTTGCCATGGCGTTGAGCGTGGATGTAGGCGAGCCGGGAAGAATACAGGCAGTCACATACCTGCAACACCACAGTAGTGACTATTACCCACACCTACATGTGCAGAAAGGAAAGCGCTAGTTTGTTACCTAGAGATATATATCTCATACAGCAGCCCCAAGACCATGGTCGATTAGGCATATGCCTGCCTCTCCTTGGTCCACCCAGGTCGTAGATACTCTGAATCGAACCTCGAGCTCCAACTACTCTCAACCGCATACTCTTGCACAAACTGCACGTCAACCTTGGCACCGTCCTCCTCCTGTGCCCACACACTCAGTCCAATCACATTGTCACCCGCATAATTGAGGATACCGGGCGGGATCGGGAACTTGATCTCGTTTCCGACATGAGGGTTGAATCGCGCATACTGGTAGCCGTTGACGAAGAGCTGAACACGAACTGTCTTGGGGCCGGTAGCGTTGAGAACAAAAGCAAAGGATGCGTCGACGTCTTTGGGGACATGAAGAGGGAAAGTTGTGCGGTAGAACTTGATGTCTGCGCCAGAGAAGCCGGTGGATGGTGAAGCAGAGGCCCAGTTACCATCATCGAAACCGGGAAGGTGCCATCCAAGGCGCTCGGCAGTGAGACCGCCCTCTGCAAGAGGTCCGCGTACAGGGTCCAGTTGGATATCCTCGCCGCCAGCTTCACCTGCAATCTTCCAAGACGTAAAGTCTGCTCCATCAAGAGTCGCACGGAGAATACCACGGGGATCGGTAGCACCTCCACGTAGATCGTGTCCAGTGTTATCCTGTGCAACAAGCAAGACATTTGTGTCATTCTCATGCATGGTTGCGTTGGCAAACGATAATGTCATGTTACCGACGCCTAGAGTTGTGTTGCCCAGCCACGATCCAACTAGATCGCCGTTCAGCCATGCGCTCCAGCCGAAGGCGAGACCACCCTGCACAGAGAGCTGGGCGCCCTTGGCCGATCCTTTGAAGTAACCACGGAAGAGGTGGAAGCTGTTGTGGAAGCCATATTCGTCAACATATAGAACGGGTAGTGTGTCAGGCTTGGTGGGGTTGGGTGTTGTAGTATGGTCTGCGACGACCCACGCTGCACCATTGTCATCGTACTCTGCCATCTTCTCCGGAAGTCCCTCGTTGACTTTCCAGTCTTTTAGCGAGGGTAGGTGGATGGTGCCGTTGAATGCCGAGACATGGGCCTGCAAGCTGCCGTATGATGTTCGCGAAGTGTGTAGCTTCTTTCCATTCCAGGAGAGTGTGTGTGCAGTTCCGTGTGCAAAAACTTCTATGTCGGTGCCACTCTTGACGTCTCCCTTCAATGCAAGCACACCTGCATCTAATGATACACCACGAACGAGGTAAGGACCTTGAACCAAGACTAGACTCACGTTAAACCCGTCTATTTATGTAACGGTTGTGGGGACTTACCAGACTGGTCGACAGGCGCAAAGGGATCGTTTGATAGGTTAGGCGCCCAGAATAAGTATGCCGCGGGCTTGTCAGCGACAATAACCTTGACGCCGTTGTCAAATTGGTACACGAACATGCCAGATACTCTCTCAACGTTGGTCGTAACACCACCTGCTTCGGCGCGGAACGTGGCATTCGAAGTGGCTCCACTGCCGGCCAAAGAACCCTTTGTAGCGCCCTTGACGTGGAACTCAACTGATTCTCCAACCCCCGTTGATAGTACCACTACTGGGTTTGAGTCAATGAGAGCATATGTGAGTATCTCCGCCGTGGAGTACGTAAGAGTTTTGTTTCCCATAGCAAAGTCAGTTGCAATAATCTTGGACTGATGGCCATTGAGAACAATCGAACCAGAATGCTGGGGGATAGTCAGATTCCCTACAGATGTGCTAACGTGTAGCTTAAACGATTCTGTGGTAGAAGAAGATGATACTGAATGGATAGTGACGTAGAAGGCAGCGTTGGTTATAGGGTTGCGGAGCTGGCTTGCTGCAACAGCGGAATTGGTAGTGTATGAGCTCGAGTTTCCAAGACGTTCGGTAACGGTCAAGTCATCGGCGACACGAGTGAACATGGCCAAGTTCTTAGTCTCGTAAAATTTGGCGCCAATTTCACGATTCTCGCTGATCGGACTGCTGTAATCGTACGATGTAGCTGTTACTGGGGCAGCAATAGCGCCCCAGTTGGTACCCCCAAACATCATGTAGAGTGAAACAGCAGTGACTCGTTGGGAAATGAGGTTCCGGTAGAAGAGATTTGCAAAGTCTGCGCCGATGTCACCCGGACATCCACCCTCTGGACCTCCCCATGGATTGTAGGAGCCACCTTGGAATTCCGGGAAGAAGCTTGGCTGAGTAGGAGACACCTCTTTGAAGTGGTCATAATAGTTTATAACTTGGTATGCCACATATCTGGACGAACAAGTCAGTTGAGAGTACTTAAAAAAATCTCGAATCAAGTAACGTACTTTCCGTTGGTACCCGTACACTCTTCAAGGTTGCATGACCAACAAGATGGATAGCTGTCTAGTCCAGCAACATCAACGTTCCCAACAGCACCAGGCGCGTAATCCTTACTCCAACTCTTAGTGTTCATGTTCGGATCGTTGTGGATAAGAGGGATCTCGATGCCATTGGCTCGCGCAGAATCCTCCAGTGCCTGCATGTACCTTCCAGCAGCATCGTTGGGGACCTTGTTTTTTCTGTCCTTCCACTGCTCGCCGTACTCATTCTCAATCTGGTAAACAAGCGCGTTTCCGCCATTTGTCACAAGATGCTTGGATGTAAGCTCAGAAAATTTGGAAAAGTAGGGATCCAGAGCCTGAAGATATCTCGGGTCGTCATCCCTGAGCTTTCCATAAGCCCCTGTTGTAAGCCATAGCGGGAAGCCACCAGCATTTGCTTCAGCGTTGACATAAGGGCCAGGCCTAGTGATGACGTAAAGGCCGACACGATGCGCAATCTCAAAGAGCTTGCTGAAGTCATGTGCGCCGCTCTCGAAATCTAGCGTCTGGTTGTTCGCGCTGTGGTAGGCCCAGTTACCATAAAAGGCAAAAGCCGTAAAGCCTTGCAATCTTTAGCTAATGTTGATTTCGCCTGGTCCAGAAAATGTAGACTAACCTGCAGCCTTGATTTTCTCTAGCAAGTCTTCCCAGACCTCATAGACTGGAATACGCCAGTAATGGATCTCTCCGGAGAAAACGAAGAGACGTTTTCCATTCACCTTGAAGGAGTAGTGATCCCATTGCACAACATCGTTCAGGCCGTTGTCGTGGAGCGGCCACGCACTAGGTGTGTTGTTCTGGGCGTTGACACTGAATCCATTGGGCAGAGTAGCTAACGGTGTCAAGGCCAATAACCAGGAGAGCCCCGCGAGAGTCTTCATGGTAGTTGAAGTCGGAAAACCTCAAGGCCAATAAGCGCTGCCGCCGTTGTATCGGACATGTTGAGAGTTTATGAGTACTATGAAGGTACCGAGTCCCCGGCTCCAGCAATGCAAACAAGACGCTAGTGTCTTGTTATGATCGAATATTATGAGTTGCGGGGATGCGAGATGATTCCTAATGGTGGAATTGAGATCTCATATGCGCACGCTCCACTAGTTGTGCCGAGGCACGGGTAAACATTGAGAAATAAAGCATCGAGCACGGAAGGGTTCCTCCAATACGTTAGTGTTACGAAGATCTCATAAGAATGAGAGATGGAAAACGGGAGAAGGACTGACAGGGCTGGAAAGAATCATGACATGGTGTGGGGTACTGTGACTCGGACTGAGCTCATTAGGTCATGGTTTCCGACGTCAACTACGAGTACACCGCTCGTCCGGACCGTTGGCGACAGCATCGTCTCTACCAGCAGTAGATTACAAAGAGCAAAAATGACAAGGAAGAGTAACCAAAGTGGGAGCAAGTCAAGGCTGCTCTAGTGTACACTCAGACTGGGCGGTGAACAGCACCTACTTAAGCACGTTATGTGACCTCAGTCGAAGTCACAGGCAGTACCGCGGTTAGTAGTATTCAGTTCATGTCGGTCACCATAGCGAGAAGCATTTTCAGAGAGATGATTGGATATAATTGCGTAGCCGTTGTATACTGCAGGTTGCATTGCGGGGAGTTCGAGAGCGCGCTTCCCACACTTCCCCGCACCAGGGCGAAGCACGAGCCATCGGAAATGCGACCCTCCGTCGTCCACAGCAGCCGTTGCACCCAGTTTCTACTATGATACTGTTGCCCATATTTGAAACACAGCAATTTATTCGTTCTCCCTGACATCGATCATGGTCGACTTGAACTTGCGAGCGGAGATCCTGCGGCTGAACAAAATGTCGAGCTCACGGTAAGAGCGGTCCTTGAACTCAGGAAGACCAAAGTAGGCCGAGACAAAGCAGACGCAAGCTGTACCTCCCCAGACGTATCCGCACTTGCCGGCCATGTTCCAACCGGTTGGGTTAAGCATGCGCGAGGCAAGATAAATCATGGGAATTTCCGCGACGTAGTAGGCGGCACGACCAACGCCCGTACTCAGGGCACGGAGGCGGATTGACGAGGTTTCCGCAATGATAGAGTATGAAATTGGACCCATGGCTCCGGCAAAAACGAAAGAGATGACCACACCTAGGCAGGCCTGGGCGTAGTTGGTCGCTTTGTTCTGCTCGATCGAGGCGCAAATACCGAGAAGGAAGAGCAGGGTGACGTTGATAGCCGTTCCTGTTAGGTAGATGGCTCGACGACCAAACCAACCGCTCAACGGCCAGGAGCACATGTTGGCAATCAGCTGCAGGCACGAGTTGATCAGGTTCAGCTTGAAGGAGAAGTCTGTGGACATTCCAGCCTCTATGGAAAGTCAGCTATACACTCACACCAGGTTGGGGCTAAGGGATTGAGTAATACTTACGTTCGAAGAAAAATGTGGCCTGGTTGGCAATCAGGTTACCAGCAAAGTTCTGCGACGCATAGATCAAACAAGTGATCATCGTTCGGCGGAGATCAGTGCCCTTGAAGAGATCAAGCAAGTTAGGCTCACCACCCATATGCGCTTCAATCTGAACAGTACGCTCCATCATGGCAAGTGTGTCTTCGGCAGCCGCCTGGGTTCCGTTACGACGGCCGAGGCGCTTGATGGATTTTAGGGCTTCATCTCTCCGTCCGCGACGTACCAGCCACCAGGGACTTTCGGGTGCAAAAAAGATAAGTACCATAATCGGCGTCTGGAGCCTTTAGCTTTGGCGTAGCCATATCAGGAAGGGGATAGTTACAGGAAAAACCCATTGTAGGGCAAGAGGCGCACGCCATGCCCATTCATCGTTTCGCTTATTGTAGCCAAGGGTGGCGGCAGCAACGATGATGCCACCGATCGACCATGACATCTGAAGAGTGGCCGTACAGGCACCACGAAGGACGAGAGGAACGACCTCACTAGCGTAGGCGGGGGAATTGGCAATGAACATGCCCCATGGAACACCTTCAAAAGCTTGGCCGATAACAAGAACGGCGAGTGAATCAGCCTGAATCGCTACGATCAGTCATCGTACTCGCAGTTCCAACAGATTACTTACGAAGAAAGAGATGAAAATTGTTGCATTCATAAGGACCAAAGCCAAGAGGGTGGTCAATCGGTAACCGAGACGGTTGGTGATGGGCCCAGCGAGGAAGACACCAACAAAGGCTCCACATTGACCCGCTTGGAAGAGCGAACTTTGCCATTTCGTGGGAATGGACTTTGTAGTTTCTCCTGCAACTTGGACACCGTATCTTTCTTTAAACGCGGAAAGAGCAACAAAGTTACCGTTCAAGAACATATCGAACGACTCCATCACCTGGAAGTGTCAGTAAGGTTTCCATGTAGTACATTTGTGTGGCGCCAGCACTTACAATTGTAAAACAGAAAACAAAGGCCCAGAAGCAAGCCATGGGATGGTCCTTGACAGCCTCCCAAAGGGTCATCTCATGCTCACGGTTTTCCGCATTTTGAGCATCGGTCATGAGTTCCTTGTCGACTAGAATTTCAGAATGTTGGCCCACACTCTTCTTTCGGTTCCCATCCTCGACCGCGATGGTTTCATCGCGCTTGGGTTCAGCGAAGCCCGACATATTCGACTAGCGTGTGAAAAGCGAGGCGCATTCAAGCAAATGTCGGATGCAAAGCCAAGCAGGCGAGGTCAACAAGTAGAGCTTATATACTCCGCACTTCTTGGAGTCGGTCTCAGCTGATGTTCTTACAATCCCAAGTCGACCCATGGGGCCCCGCATAAGCTTTCAAGAGGGGGGCTTGCCAACGCTGGGCGAGCTTATTGGTGGGCCCTTGGGATAATAACAACTATGGTCCGAATAACGTTTCCGTGGCATTGTATGGACCAAAACGAACATAAGGCTAGCGTTGCTATTGACGCAAAATTCGGAAGCTAGCGGAGAGCTACATCTTACTTTGGTGATCCTGCCGTTCGTCAGCGGAGTTGCTGTCAATGCACCCCGTTTTGCGGAAGTACTCCTCGTTGGGTGTTAGCGAAATACGACCACGCACTGGAAGGGTAGCAAGGCGTCGTGTACAGGTGGAGCCGGTGGTATCAGGGACACGACATCTGGTTTTTGCCTTTGGGAAGTTACAAAACTCAGATACGGACACAGCAACAGTACAGTGAATTGTATACATTCATTCTGACATCAGGAAGCTCATGTTGTTCTAGAAGTTTTGAATAGTTTTGCTCCCATCTAGAGGTTCATGAGCGGGTCAATCTTCTCGACAAGATAACCATGTATCGATCGAAATAAGATGGGACTTGCATAGTACCGCCGCAGGATCTATTAGCCCTCCTCTCTTCGCTTGTTCTAAAATCCCCTGTTGGTCTCTGAAAGCGGCTAAAATCAGCCACCACGGCAGATGCAAGCCCGGTGGGGTCAAAACGCCATAGTGATCAGCAGAGCCGTCCTACTACGCCCAAGGGGACGCACGTTGCCGTTCCATCAAATAAGCATTATATATCTCATTTAGAATGAAGGATATCCAAGATAAGATGCGGGATCCGTTGCATATTTCGAAACAGGGTATTGAAGATTTCGAGGTATCTCCAGCGACGACTCCACTTTCCGGCCCCTATTCGGTCGGACCGTCTGACCTGACCGGCGCCATTCTTCTTACCGGCTCAAGATGCGGAGTTGACAAAAACCAGGATAGTGATCAGCAAATAGGATGAACGTGGGTTTTGAAAGCTTCTCCCGGCTTATGCAAAGGCATGCGGGATACTTTGTTCCGAAACAGGCTTGATTGCTTAAATGCATGTAGCTCATTGGAAGAAAAATTACTCGTCAGGCAAGATGTCTGCTTCACGAAGGGGCGGGCGAGATACGGAGTTAAGCGCTTCGTTGTGATTTCATGTGATTTCATGTGAAGCCAATGTGTATCGTCTTCACTATATGGCGAATGTACACATCTTGCTTTCTTAGCGGCAATTTTAAGGCTAGTAGAGTCTCTGAAGAGGAAGATATCCGCAAGTGCCAGCGAATACGATAGAGGTTTTTATCTTTAGAAGTTTGGGAGCTACGCTAATCCAGGTAGAACTGTCAGACCTCAAGAGATACGGAGTGCTTGATGCCGTTCAGCTGTGTGCTGATCAAATATAAGTAATCGGACTCTAGCGCCTACCTTCCAGTACCAAAGGTGCAAGTGCGGCATATGCCATAGTATTTCCAACTAGTTAGGAAAGATGTGTCTTATTTATTGTCGGCAAGTTCCCTATTGATGTCGCGTTGGCCATACACTTGCTAATCTTCCACTACCCTTATCGTTTCTATGTGTCAAGTGTTGATTGGCTCCTGGTTGTAGGTATTCTTGGGCTGTTTGCTACGGAGTAATATCATCTGCAGCCACCAGTATGCGAAGAAATTATCAAGTACTCGCACACATGAAGTTCGTATCCGCCATGAAGATATTCCACGCAAAAAACATACAACAGCGGGGATTCACTAGTGGTCACCTATCTGACTACTGTCCGCCAGTACACCACTTGAGTACCGCTAAGCAAACGGAAAGCAGTATGTTCAATGTCCTATGGTCGTATGTGCAAATAAATTATAGATCTAGATATTAAATATCACAAAACTACATATCTCTTCATCGTGTGACACAGGACATGTAGACCCTTCTGGTATTGGCCTCTCAAGCCTCCTACCAGCTTGCTCCGACGGATCCGTAGCTGGTTGAGTGACCATAACCGACTTTGGTTAGCACTCACTGAGCGAAAATCTATAAGCGCACGTTTCTTTTTTGTGTTTGCTGTTTAGGCTTTTTTGGATTTGTGATGGCTCCCCTACAGCATCAGAAAACCATATATAGCTTTTACAAAATGCCGACTACCGCTCCCTATTCTACACCCAGAAGACCTTCACGGTAATCTATTCGTGGCAATTTGTAGCCTCGGGCGTTGAGAGACAAAGTTGGCATTGCTGAGACGGCAATGATGATCGAAACACTTAAAATCGCAAGAACCAGAGTTACAATCTGAATTAAAAAAGATAGCAACAGCAGGGTATTTTTAATCAAAGAACAGGACTAGAGAGAACCAAGTAATGAGACGATTGTGTTGCAAGACAAAGCGAAAATCTAATGCAGGAAGATAGTGAGAGTCTGTATTGAGATACAACGACAGCCTAGAGAGCTGAAGAGATGGAAAACTAAGCCAATAAAACACAATGACAGACTAAAACCACGGAAGAACAGCTCGAACGCGGCAACAGGCAAAGTCAGCTGCAAGTCATATGTTAGCAGAGAGTGTTGGAGCACCATGCAGACAAAGTCGGTCTCTGGTTGCCCTACATAAGTCTGTCGCTGCCACTGGGTACATGTCTTTGCGCTGGATGCACCCTTTTCTCCTCTTGTTTCTTGTCTTTCTCTCTGAAGAACTTCCAAAAAAAAACGTTCCCTGGTCATAATCGGCAATCTGACTCTGCAAATGATTACTTGCCTATACACTCTCTTATCCGCGTCCACGATCCTAGATTGGAAACTCACTAGTCTTACGGATAGATCCAGTCAACTTTGGGTGTATTCACAATCGAGCCATGCATATATGCGCGTTAATTTTGCTTCACGACGGCCATCACAGCATTCACTCGGTACGTGATTACAAAAGCTAGCAAATATTGAAGTGGAGGGGAACGCTTGTTTCATTGCACACTCACCATAGCAACACTTGGATTGCTTTCTTACATTCATTCATGTACATTGCACCGATAATCTCTAGTTTTTGGGCTTGTATTCGGAAGGGTTGACCATCAGCTCCGGTCGAACGTACTTGTCAAAGTCGGCTTCGCTAATGACCTCAAGCTTGAGCGCAGCTTCCTTGAGCGTCAAACCGTTCTTGTGTGCGTGCTTTGCGGTCTTGCTGGCAGCGTCATAGCCGATAATGGGGTTAAGGCAGGTTACAAGCATGAGGCTGGGTAAAGTTAGCAATGGCCGTAGCCAAACATGAATGGGGATGACTGACCTTTCGCTCATGATGGAGCTGATACGCTTCTCGTCTGCCTCAAGACCAGCAACCAAGTTCTTCTCGAAGCTCCTCATGCCATCCGCAAGTAGACGGGAGCTGTGGAGCAGGTTGCGGATCATGACGGGTTTGAAGACGTTCAGCTCGAAGTTACCCTGCGATCCGGCAAAAGTGGTGGCTACGTGGTTACCAAAGACCTGAGCACAGACCATAGTAAGGGACTCGCATTGGGTGGGGTTGACCTTTCCAGGCATGATTGAGGAGCCGGGCTCGTTTTCAGGTAGCTTAAGCTCGCCAAGACCGCATCGTGGGCCGGAGCCGAGGAAGCGGATATCTTGGGCAATCTTGAAGAGAGAGGTAGCGAGGGTGTTGAGCTGGCCGTGAGCTTCGACAACGGCGTCGTGGGCAGCAAGGGCCTCGAACTTGTTTGGTGCGGTAACAAATTCCTTGCCAGTCATCTTGCTGACTTCCGAGGCAATGTCTTCGGCAAAGCCCTTGAATGTGTTGATGCCTGTTCCGACAGCAGTTCCTCCTTGAGCCAACATCTTGAGGCGTGGCAGACATGTCTTTATCCGCTCAATGCCAAAGTCTAGCTGCTGTACATAGCCGGAGAACTCCTGGCCCAGGGTCAAAGGTGTGGCATCCTGCAAGTGTGTCCTGCCGATCTTGATCAAGCTCTCCCATTGCTTGGACTTCTTCTTCAGAGCGTCCCGTAGGCTGGTGAGGGCGGGGAGGAGCGACTCCTCGAAATCGAGGACGGCGGCAATGTGCATGACGGTCGGGAAGGTATCATTGGAGGAGGCGGACATGTTGACATGGTCGTTGGGGTGGACCGGTTTCTTGCTGCCCATTGTGCCGCCGAGGATCTCAATGGCGCGGTTGGAGATGACTTCGTTTGCATTCATGTTTGACTGAGTGCCAGAGCCGGTCTGCCAGACCACGAGTGGGAAGTGGTCAATGAGCTTGAGCGAGGCAACCTCCTCGGCCGCCTGCTGGATAGCTTGACCAAGCTTCGGGTCTGCATGGCGTTAGCAGAGTGGCCTCGTACTGATTGGGGATGGCATACCCAGCCCGAACTTCATGTTGACTGTTGCTGCCGCGCCCTTGAGGATACCAAAGGCGCGCACAATCGGCGGCGGCATGCGGTCCTGGGGCTGGTTTATCCTGAAGTTCTCCAGCGAGCGCTCCGTCTGGGCACCCCAGTACTTGTCGGACGGCACCTGGATCTCGCCAAAGGCATCGCTCTCGGTTCGTGTGTTGGCCATACTGCTCGTGACGCTGAATTGGCGGCGCTGGAACGCGGCCTGTGTCTTTAATGGCGTGTATCGTGCGGTGGAGAGTGGACGGGCACTGCGGGTACAGCTGAATGAGGGGTTGGCCTTTGCATATGCGAGTGATCGCAATGCTCCAGCCTCGGCAGCCCGTAGCTTGGTTGCACTTCGGAACATGATAGTAGCTAGTCGTGGGGGCAGGAACAGGTGATGGTGAAGGACGAGATGCCGAATTGGCCGATGGATGAGCTCAATGGCGGTCGGGCACACACACACACACACAGGCGAGGCGATAGAGAAGCAATTGCGCACGTCAGAGCTCCAGGGAAATCTGTCGCAGACACACCGAGCTTAGACTTCACGGGCGACGGCCGGAGCCAGTTCCGATCTTTCCCGCGTCATCGGCCCGCACGTGACCCGAGCAGCGCCAAGAGTTCATCCGGAACATCGAATATGCGCCGCACGCCTTCAAGCGAGCAGGTTGTGTGTTCTTTTTTACTAGAAGGCCATGCCTTCATCCCCGCCGCCAAAGCAGACTGCCGCGTCCAGGTTCCTCGTCCTCCATGTGTCTCTCTGGACTCCTCGCCCCTCCCCGGCGCCAAACCCCCCAGGATTGACTCCGGCATGCAACGTCAAGCGTTGGATTCTTCGTTTGCGTGCATGCGGCGGTTCGCAAAGTTCCACCGCCCTGGCCAGCCACTGTTCCAATCTTCACAGGCGCCCGCCGGCGGCAGTCTTTGCACTCGGGCCCGCTGCCTCGTCGCCGGCTCGCACGCTTCTGAGCATTGCGCTGCTTACAGACTGTGGTCGGCATGTTCCAGACAGCTTAGCGGAATGTCTGCATAGTCAATAGTCACCGATCAAACTTCGGCATTATCGGGCACACCCTGTTGAGTGAAACACACCTCGTGCCCCAAGGTCCCTTTTCCGCCATATGTCCCCCGTCTGCGTCGTCGCCCTCGGCTCGGCTGAGGGTCCGGTTTATTGGACAATGCTGAGGCATGCCGCAGACCCTACTGATGTATTTAGTAGAGCCGCGGGGGCGAGCAAACAAGCAACTTTAGTAATGCGTCGCAGCGTGACGCCTGGATCCGTGTGCCCTGCGCCTTCCGTCTCCCGACGACTGGCCATGTTTAGATTAACGTAGCGAGTCAAGTCGGAGAGCACCTGATCTGTCTCCACCGTTCTTTCGATCCATGCTGGGCGCTCGCCCTTGAGCGTGCCAACGTAACATGGAGCTAATGACCCCTCATCTTCACCTACTGTCCTGTTTCCCAGTCTCGACAAACACTCTTGCCCGTCTCTACTGCCTGTTGTTCTTTTGCACCCGCTGCCTGTGTGTCGAGGCCTTCACTTCACTTTCGAAGCTGCTCGACTTTGACTTGCGAAGCACCGACACCAAACTGGACCGCACGTACTTGCTAAGCTATAGATAAGGCTTCCATGACGCTCATCGAGCCTTCTGCTCTGAAGCTCTCTGCACAACCACTACGCCTACCTCAAGCAAAGTCGGCCGTCTGTTTACACCCGTGTCAAGTCTATTCCCCATAACCTCGACTGCCACGTCCGCCCACGACCCCAGGGAGTCCCCACCCACCAGCCCTTTGACACGGCTCCCAGATTAGCTTGCCACAGGACGCCGCATCTCGTCCACCAAAACAAAAGCTCGCATGGCTGAGCCTGGCTATGGCGCGGCTTCATGGGCTCACTACTCGACAAGTCCGGGGCCTCAGGCTGCTGCTGAGCTGACTGCCCCGCTTCTCTCCGCACATGCACCCTTCCAACAGCAACTGCCGCCTCTATATAGTGGCCCATACTTGCCCACCAGCAACCCGACAATGGCCCAAATCCAGGATGTACAGAATGCACCAGCCAACGATCGGCCACAGGGACTTTCTCCTTATCCGCCCGTGGGAAGCCGCCAGCAATTTTACCACCCCCACATGTACTCATATCAGTTCACAGGTCCTCCAAGGCCACCGCCAGCTTGGAACGGATCTGATCAATTGCATGCTGACCACAGCTTCTTCAACCCTGGCAACATGACGCAAGGCCACCAGCTGTCATCTCCGCCGGGGACATCATTTCCCGGCTACCAAATGTCTGGATCATCCAACGCAGAGCCGCCACCCTATGCCCGACGCCGCTATGAGCATAGGATGAGTGTGGGATCACTCGCACGTACTTCACATGCAGAAGGTATGCGCGGCTCTTATGAAGCCTTCCAAGCGTCAGCACCGGGAGTCCGGAGCCAGCATTCTAGACCACCTCAAGAGCATGGCCAGGCGAGTGAGCAGACACACGCCGGGTCAGGACCACGTCCCTGGATGTCAGCTGAAGTCCAAGGACGACGCTCAGACCGTAGCATCTCTCCACGGACTTCACATCGCCGGAATTTCGAGAGGTATTCGGTCGACCTCTCACATTCGAGCACGTCTTCTGACGCAGAAGAGGCCGCCGCGCGTGCACCACCATTGAATCGCATGAGGCACCGACCAAGAGAGGTGCGGCCACGATTTGTGGGCCGCCCGCATGTGGACCCCAACATTGCCACGCCGCGACAGCTGCAGGAGCTCAAAGATGGTCTCACGCGGCGTCTGCCAAGCGAGCTCCCAGAGGAGGCGTCCAAAGCCTGTGACATTTGCCAGAAGGACTATTCGACTACACGTGTAGCGCCTACGGAAGAAGAGGAAATCGCCATTGTGCTATCGTGCGGGCACTCGTTTGGGGAGTTTTGCATGTTCGAATGGGTGAGTGAACTGTGGGGTGAAAAGTGTGTCGATTGCCTGCTAAACCCAGTCCAGTTTGATACATGCAGAAGACACAAAAACAAAGTCACCTGTCCCATGTGCAGGAAGCAGCTTATTGAGTCGCCGCGACACATGCAGAGCATGATGCATGCCTTTCCTCGCCACGGACAGGCATTTGCGGACCTACTTGCTCGCGAGACGCTGCTTGCGCGCGAACAGCTACTGGCTAACGGATTTCGAGGCGACTTTGGAGATATGGATGTGTAGCTTCGGTTCCGGTTTTGGGTTTGGGTTTGGCTCTGGGGTTGGCGAGGCTGGACGGCGCTTGTGAGGAGCTATGATATCATTGTTTAGCATGGGTTGGATAGCCGCCTCGTCAGGCTCATGTACGGCGTTTTGAACGGGACATGGCGTCTTTGGGAACATATGCACCGCGGGGTGCTTGGATACACAATTCTCTTTTGTAGATGGGACTCAGCTAGCATGGAGATAGTAATAATGCACCCTTTCTAGACACGATGATATCACAGTCGGAGTGCAGATGGCAGGTGGCAGGTGGCAGGTGGCATTCTTGGGACCTTGATGTCGATCAACGACGGGGGCCCACTTGCAGGGGATGCGGAATCCAGATGGTTGCCCGGAACACACTTGGCCCAAAACACGCACCCACCCCACCATCAACACCAGCCCGAGCATCTACAAGTTGCAGTGCTTGTCGCGCACTCAGTCTGCAAGCCATATCCGAACTAATAGACGCAATTGGGTGTCTTGCCTTGCTGCCTCGTTCCCTCCCTCCCTTGCGGCGACAACTGCCCGTCCGTCTGGCCGCAATCACCCTTTCTACGTCGCCATCGACACCCGACACCCAACACCCAACACCATGGCCAGCACCGGCCGAGAAAGCTTCAAGCTCCCTGACCCCCCGCCACCACTTCACACTCGCGACAACAGCATGGATCGTCCAGGGACGCCAGCCGAGGCCTTTATGAGCCCGCAGCAAACGCCCCAGGGCAGCCCCAGTAAACACCACCAGCCACCGGGCGCATTCGATCTGCCGCACGTCTTCGAGAATGCAATGAGGCTGCTGCCTACGGTCGGCTCGCCCTCTAAGACAAAGCCAGGGTCACCAACTTCGCCCAACAAGCTGAAGCTGGGCGGTGGTGATGACGCAGACCATAATGCACACGATTCCACCACCCTTACACAGGGCAGCCCCACGCGCAAGTCGAACCAGGAGAACACGCCGCCCAGCGGACGCCCGGGCATGCAAAAGGAGCCGAGCTATCTCACACAAGCAGCACAGTCGCGGCAAGAGCCATACCGCACGCGCGGGGCAGATCAGTCGACACGCTACCTGAACGGCCCCCAGCGCCTCTCGCCCGAAGATCTGGAAAAGGCGCGCAAGCCGGCTGTAAAGCGACTTGCGAACGTTACGCAACTGTGTACGGGCTTTGCATCCTAATGTTGAGTCTACGCTAACACGTCTTGCAGACTTCCTCGATTACTACTACGACCTCCTCACCTACGTGCACGCCCGCCAGTCTCGCCTCACTCAGTTCAAGGCCCAGAACCCTCTACCGCCGGAGACACCCGAGCAAGAGTATAACGATGCGCTCACACAATACCTGGGCCGTGAGCGCGCAAACCTCCGCAAGCGACGCACCCGTTTAAGGCAGGGTGACTTCCAGATCCTCACACAAGTTGGCCAGGGAGGCTACGGACAGGTATATCTGGCCCAGAAGAAGGACACACGCGAGGTCTGCGCCTTGAAGGTCATGAGCAAGAAACTGCTGTTCAAGCTGGACGAGGTCCGACACGTCTTGACCGAGCGCGACATCTTGACCAGCGCTAAGAGCGAGTGGTTGGTACGACTGCTGTACGCCTTCCAGGACGACAAGAGTATCTATCTTGCCATGGTGAGTCGTCGCGTTGGGGAGGGAGAGAGAGTACACAGCATGGGGAGATGGACTAATACTTACTAGGAATACGTGCCAGGAGGTGACTTCCGAACCTTGCTTAACAACACAGGTGTCTTACACAATCGACATGCGCGCTTCTACATTGCCGAGATGTTCTCATGTATCGATTCGCTACATCAGCTAGGCTACATTCATCGAGACCTGAAGCCGGAAAACTTCTTGATCGATAGCACTGGGCATGTCAAATTGACAGACTTTGGTCTTGCAGCAGGTATCCTTGCACCCTCCAAGATTGAATCGATGCGTATCAAGCTTGAGTCTGTGAGCGACGTCATTGCCCCGTTTGGACGACCTATCGAGGAGCGGTCAGCAGCACAGCGACGGGAGAATTACCGCTCTCTTCGTGAACGCGATGTCAATTACGCAAAAAGCATCGTTGGAAGCCCTGACTACATGGCACCAGAAGTCCTAAAGGGCGACGAGTACGACTTTACTGTGGACTACTGGAGCTTGGGATGCATGCTCTTCGAGGCCTTGGCTGGATACCCGCCCTTCGCCGGTGCTACAGTTGATGAGACGTGGCAGAATCTGAAGCAATGGAAGAAGGTCTTGCGCAAGCCCGTCTACGAAGACCCATCGTACTTTCTCTCCAAACGCACCTGGGACCTCATCATACGTCTGGTTGCCTCCAAATCGACCCGCTTCCGCAACATCTCTGAGATCCATGCCCACCAGTACTTTGCCGAAGTTGACTGGGCGCGGCTGAGAGAGCAGAAGGCGCCGTTTGTACCGGAGCTGGATAGCGAGACAGATGCTGGGTACTTTGATGATTTTGGCAACGAAGCCGATATGGCGAAATACAAGGAGGTGCACGAGAAGCAGGCAGCCTTGGAGGCTATGCAAGATCGCAACGTCCAGATGGGCAAGGGCCTCTTTGTCGGATGTAAGTACTGTCTCATGTCATGCTGCATCATGTTAACAAGATCGCAGTCACATTTCGCCACAAGAAAACAGCAGAAGAGAATGGCAAGCCAGCAAGCCCCAGAAAACCGCTCCCGATGGTGGATGAGAATTTTGGCACCATCTTCTAGGGTCTACGGTTTCATTGTGCGTGCCGTTGCACTGGTTGCACTGGCAGTTTTATCTCCTTCGGACACGCATGGGCGGGCCAGATTTGAAGCAAATGACAGTTGTGCATCTGCGACGCGTAATGAAGCAAAAGGCATGAGAGACGCTTTCCTGGTTTTGCACACGACGGCATCTTTCGACAGAGTTGGCGTTCAGTGGGGACCAAGCATAGTTTGTTTGGCGGCAGGTGCATTGCATGCATTCGAGAGATTGTGTATTAGTAGACAATGAATACACGAGCATATGATATCATAGTTTGGGATCGAAGCTTTGACATTTCGATGAGCAATTGAGAACACGCTCTCACGTGACCGCGCTGTGAATTGTGATCGCATGGATGCGTAGCGTTGCCGCTACCGCTAATCCATAGTTCCCGTCTACGGTCCCTGTCACCCCCTCCGTCTATCGAGTACTCGGATTTTAGCCAACACCAACCCACCCAACACCCACACGAACGACAGCAATGCCTGGTATTGTGCACAGAGGGCGAAAGCGGCCATCGGTAGCCATACACCAAGACGAGAGTGAACAGTCGGATCATTCGTCTGCATCCTCGGCCAGTAAACGCGCCCGCCATGACAGAGACGCGTCTTCGACCCCCGCGCATGTGTCGAGCCGCGGCACGAACAACAACTCAACCACACACTCCCAAGACGCCTTCCAGCCCGGTTCGCTTGTGAGGGTGAAGCTCACCAACTTCGTCACATACACGGCTGCCGAGTTCCACCTGGGTCCCAGCCTGAACATGGTCATCGGTCCGAATGGAACAGGAAAGAGTACTCTTGTCTGCGCAATCTGTCTGGGGCTCGGATGGGGCAGTGAGCATCTGGGGAGGGCTAAGCAAGTGGGCGAATTTGTCAAGCATGGCGCTACAGTGGCTACCATTGAGATCGAGCTCGCCGGGGGTCCTAACGAGGGCCGGAACCACATCATCACACGCACCATTCGCAAGGAGGATAACCAATCGCGTTGGTATCTCGATGGCGTTCGCTCCACACAAAAGGACATCATAGAGCTGGCCAGAGGGTACTCAATTCAGATTGACAACTTGTGCCAATTCTTGCCCCAAGATCGGGTCGTAGAATTTGCCAAAATGTCCGATGTCGATCGCTTGCGAGAAACACAACGCGCTGCAGCGCCACCACACATGGTAGAGTGGCACGATGCCCTCAAGGCCTTACGACAAGACGAACGGAAATTGGAGACAAAGCGGCAGAATGAAGGGAGGCATCTAGAGGCGATGAAGAGGGTGCAGACTGCAGCGCAGGGTGACGTGGACCGCATCAGGGAGCGCCAAGAAATAAAAACAAAATCAGATTGCCTGCGAAAAGCCAGGCCTGTCATCGAGCTTAGGTTGTGCAGAAAAGAGATTGAGCAGCTCAAGGAAAATCTACGAGTAGCCAGATTAGAACTTGATGAGATCAAAGTCGATGTTGAACCAGCGCGTCAAGCCCAGTCAGAGATGGAATCGTACCGGAACGACATCGAACAAGTGGTGAGGCTTCGCAAGAACCGAGTTGACGAGATCAAAAGGAAGGCCGATAGCCTCATGGCAGCCATCGAAAGAGACAAGGAAAGAGCGGTAGACTATGAGAGTGATATCAGAGCCGAACTGAATGCCATGAGGGAACGCAAAAAGGATATTGCCCGCATAACCGCAGAAATCAACGGGCTGGAACAAAGGCGGCTGAAGGAGCCTGAACGATATATTGCCCATTCTTACGAGCAACGCAAGACAGAAATCCGTGCTCAAACATCGGCCAAGTTGAATGAAATTTTCGAAAAGGAAGAAGTAAGAAAGGCATTAAGGTCCCGCAACATAGAGCTCCAACAGCAGCAAACTGAAATCGCGGAACGACAAGCAGAGCTGAGCACTCAAAGTGGAAAGCAAGCAAATCTTCTACAGAAGGTTTCTAGTGACACAGCGACGGCCTGGGCATGGATTCAGAAGAACAGAGATTCCTTGAGACTGAAAGGCGAAGTGTTTGGGCCGCCCATATTAGAGTGTTCTATTCCAGATGCTAGATACGCTCAGGCTGTAGAAAGTCAGTTGAGAAAAGGCGATGTCGTTGCAATAACTTGCACTGACAGCGACGACCAGCGGCTCCTGACACGCCGCCTGCTGCACAAGAAAGAAAACGATGGGCTAGGACTCCACGACGTCCACCTTCGAACGTCTCCAAAGTCTCTTGATTCATATAAATCGCCAGTTCCAGAAGCAGACCTATCCAATTACGGATTCCAAGGTTACATCCGACAGTATATCCGAGGGCCTGACGCGGTTTTAGCCATGCTTTGCGACAACAAGAACCTCCATCAAATAGCGTATGCTGCAACGCCAATCTCTGATGAGCAACACGATGCCGTGTCGAGCAGCTCGATTCGTACCTGGGTCAGTGGCGCCCATACATATCGAGTTACCACGCGTAGGGAATACAACCAGTCTTCGACTTCCGTTACAAAACTGGGGGCTGCGCAATGGTTCATTGACCTACCAGCTAACACGGATGAAATGCGGTATCTCAATGAACAGAACAGCAAAATAACGGAAGAGCGGGAAGAGCTGCGCGAGAAGCACAGCCGCATTGGAGAGGAGGTCAAGGCGCTCAAGGAAGAAACTAGTGCGCTTGACGCAGAGAAGGAAAATGTACAGGCGGAGCAGGATGAGATGAAGAAGTCCTGGGCCGAATGGGCAGCTCTCCCAGAAAAGATTGCCTGGAAACAAACTCAGTTGGACAAGGACATCGAAGAAAATGCGCAGATTAACGACCGTATTCGAGCGATAAAGGCAAAGGTTCGTGCTACATCACTGCACATTGCCACTCAAACCCTTGAATACGCTAAAACTGTGACGCACATGCGTATGTTCAATGAATCGCTCATTGAAGCTGAAATACGGTTCATCGAAGCCAAGTCGGAGATCAGTGCTTTGGAGCGTGAGAACAGCGAAATCTTACAGAAGCTAGAGACGAAAGAAGGCGAGATCAAAGCGCTTGAAGCCCGGAACGAACAGCTCCGCAACGATTTTCGCGCCCGCCGAGCACTCACGCAGCAAGACATCAACAGCTGGCCCGAAAATGAAAGGGAGATCATATCAAGGTATACTACTGAAATCCAGTCAATTGAGGAATTAGAGCAGGAAGTTATGGCTGTCGAGGCACAGCTGAGCATGATGACCGAAGGTAATCATGGTGTGATCGAGACTTATGAGAAGCGCAAAGAGGAAATTACTAGGACCGAAGCAAAGCTGGACAGGTTAAATGCCGATCTTGAAGATGTCAAAGAAAAGATTGTTGAGATCCGCCAGAAGTGGGAGCCTGAGCTTGATGCTCTCATACGCAAGATCAGCAGTGCTTTTGCGCACAACTTCAGGCAGATCGGATGCGCTGGTGAAGTGGAGGTGTACAAGGACCAAGAGGACTTTGACCTCTGGTCAGTTCAGATCTCAGTCCGCTTCCGGTAAGCTCCCTCTTACCCCCTTGACATGCAAAAACCCCCCGACTAATAAACTGAACAGCGAGAATGAAACCCTCAGTGTCCTCAACTCACATCGCCAATCTGGTGGCGAGCGTGCGGTTTCAACAATCTTCTACCTGATGGCGTTACAAGACCTTGCCCAATCCCCCTTCCGCGTCGTTGACGAGATCAACCAAGGCATGGATCCACGCAATGAGCGTATGGTGCATGAGCGCATGGTTGACATCGCCTGCCAAGAGCGTACAAGTCAATACTTTCTCGTCACACCCAAGCTCCTAACGGGCCTGAAGTTCCACCCCAAGATGAAGGTCCATGTCATCAACTCTGGCGAGCACGTCCCAGATTCGAGCACGCTAGAGGGCGATTGGAACTTGAGTAAAATGGCCAAGACTGCATTGGAGGCCAGGAAAGGGATAAGGGTTTCTTAAGTTGTCGGGAGCGAAGATGATGAGTGATAACGGTTACGTGCAGTTTCTCGAAAGCCGATTTTACAGCTCTTGGGGTACACGTTGGTGAGCAGGATTTCCATTTCTTTACCTGGCGTGGTACGACAGTCACGCAACTTTACTATCGATAGCGGGCGAAGAACAAATCGAGATACCCTTGTTCCTTATCCGCGAGCCTTTTTTTAGGTTTTCTAGCAAGACCATGTAACGGTTGCCTCTGACATATCGTGTTGTGTGCGATAGAAGACTGTCGTATAGCGCGTTTTGTTTGTTTGTACTACACGGGCGATAACGGCTATGCCGGCGTGTATGCGTGTGTGGGTTCCAATTGATGACAAAACACGCAATGTTACTAATTCGGGTACCACGGTAACTCGGGGCTCAATTGCGCGCATGGCCAAGTAAGCAATCAGCAAATATTTTGCTGATGGAGGAATACGAGCATAGTATGACATGGGTATGGCTTTATAGGCTAACCGGTTGGAGAAGACTGGAGTTGGCTGAACCAAATTGTTACCCGCTGGGTGGGGTACCATGGGGTGAGATGAAGACATGGGTTATCTCATTGTTACGAGCCCATTCTGCCTTTACAGGGTAACATTGATAAGAAATCTGTCCTAATCTTGATTTGGGATGGTGGATGATGGAGATGTTTTTTGTATTAGGGATTCGGGTATATATACATTCGTATGTGTGTGTGTGTGTGTGTGTGTGTGTGTGTGTGTGTGTGTTGAAGTGAGAGAATATACATGACAATTTGTTTTGATTACTCGCGTCAGAGAAAAATTCTACCACTTCACACCTTTATCTGTTTAAATAACCAAACATACAACCGACCAAAATAATGCCATCTCTTACCCCCCTCCTTTCAATCCTCTCCCTCCTCTCCCTCTCCGCATACGCCCACCCAACAACCTTGACCTCAACCTCCGCGGACACCGTTGAAATATGGAGCATCCCCCGCCTAACCATGCACATGATGACACCCACCACCGGCCTCCCCGGCAACGGTGCCTGGCCCCCCTCCCTCCGCTTCAACTCCACCATCGACTTTGACATTTTGGTTCCCAGTCACTCTATCGCGGTATCGGAAACGGCAGGGTTGCTAAAGATGAACTGCATGGCGAGTTGGGAGAATGGAACGTTGCCGTCTGGGCGGATGGGATGTACATTACCAGCAGATGTGACAGAAGGGGGAACAGACGTAGTAGAGTTTGGAATGGAATTGTACACGGGCTTGGGCATGCGGAGACCTGAGCTGAGTTTTGTGTTGAGTGTTTGGAGAGAGTAAGTTCTTTTGGCCTTTTTTTTGGACTCTGACTTTGTGTTGCGTACTTGTTTTGGGTCTCAGGGCTCATAACATGCTTACACTTACAGTAGTCAAACACCCCCGCTCACTGGCTCTATACCCATTACTGCAAATGACCCCTCGGAGCCGAGCAGCTACCTTACGTGCCTTGGTGGAGCGCCGCTCGATGGGCTGAGATGCAATATTGGCAGTTATTTGAGTGTGAGGAAAGAGTTGGTTATACAGGGGCGGCTGGGTTGATGGATGTTGTAATGGTGTTGGACGGCAAAAGAACGAGGACCCTCTATGAAAGATGACGACTATGCGAATATAGAGGTTGATTTATACTAGGTATTTGATAATGTCACAGAAGAAAGAAAAATTTGGTTCTCGCGTTCCCCCTTTCGTCAACTTCTTTTACCCCGCTGAGACAAGTGGCTGGTCACACAGCATATGCAGTGCGCACTTCTGAGGTGGGAGAGGCGTGTTTACACCTCCACCTATTATTCCGGTAGAAGAGCCTTGGACAGCATCGTGCCATCGTCGTCGTCGTCACAGATTCAGAAGCGTGCAACAAGACGCACACACATTACAAAATCATATTCCCATGCTATTCAATTTTTTACATAGGTTATCTAAACCCAACTCCCGCAATCTTTTGCAACGCAGCGCATACATGTCGTGGAAGTGCAAGTGAGGCGGGCGGCGAAAACGACATGTTGAGCTCTTCGAAACAGTTGGCATGTTCGAGTGCTACGACAGGGGTGTACAGTGACTGTTGTGTTCAAGGCCGTTGTTTACAACATCACTTGAGAGTTTAAGTCGGCTGGTTTCCCCGCCTTCTCATATTCTTTTGTCTTCTTGTTCGACTCCAAAACTTCTGTGTGTTTCATCGCTGCAAATTGGGAGAGAAGAATACCAAAAGTGGCCCTCCTGATGTCTTTGAGAGTTATGGCATTGCTAAATTGCGTATGGGCTGTGTACGGCATTGGGGTTGGGAAAGTTGAAGGAGATTTCATGGTGAGTTATGAAGTAGGTATTCGGATATCAAAAAGTGCTGCTGGAGGGTTTGTTTGTTTGCTTCGATACTTATCGTGTTGGTAGACTTCCGCCTCTGATGTTTCACGTAACGCATCCTCAATCGAAACAGACCTACCAGCGTCACCAGACACTACATCCATCTCTATG
>Ga0265780_10002438_pt1 | contig 25164 bp, 26 predicted proteins | sample P1T30metagenome_FD_192432 | JGI IMG/M metagenome (GOLD analysis project Ga0265780, IMG submission 192432) | Plant litter microbial communities from East Loma Ridge, Irvine, California - P1 T30 | ecosystem: Environmental > Terrestrial > Plant litter > Unclassified | place: USA: California... | reverse complement strand
TCGACCTCATCGTCGACCGCATGTACGCCGTCACGTCGACCATGCGCACGGTGCACGACGACGTCGACGACGAGGACCCCACGACGGCCGACGTGCTGCACAGCATCCTCGAGCGCCTCGAGCAGCTGGCCTGGATGACCGGCGCCGAGAACCGCCACCCCGAGCAGGACGCGAAGTCCGCCGACACGCGCGGCCGCGACGAGGACGCCATGGCCGAGGGCCAGGACCGCGTCGGCGCCGTCGCGAACTGACGACGAGCACCTGACTGCCGGAGGCGCGCACCCGACCAGGGTGCGCGCCTCCTCGCGGTCGCCGTCCTCTCGCGTCGTCGGCCCCGGATCTCTGCGTCCCCGGTGTCTCAGTCCCCGGTCTCTCCGTTCCCGGTCTCTCAGGCCCGCGGGCCGAAGAGGAACGGGGCCCGGCCCGCGCGGTCGAGGTCGAGCGCGAAGATCCCGCCGCTCAGGGGGTGCTCGGCGAGCTGGTCGTCGTCGAGCCCCTCCCGCGCCGACAGGACGAACAGGGTGCGCAGGTCGGCGCCCCCGAACGCGATGCCCGTGAGGTTCGGCACGGGGAACTCGATCCGCTCGACGACCTCGCCGTCGCGGTCGAGGTGCACCACGACGCTCTCGCCGAAGATCGCGCCCCAGAACTCGCCGTGCTCGTCCCGGGCGAGGCCGTCGTGCGAGCCTCCGGACGAGAACGGGACGAGCTCGCCCAACGTGCCCTCGGCGTCCCAGGACGCGCGGTAGATCGTCTCGTCCTCCGTGTCCGTGAGGTAGATCTCCGACCCGTCGTCGTTCCACTCGAAGCCGTTGGTCGTCGTGAAGTCGTCGCGCAGCATCGTCACGTCGCCGTCGGGGCCGACGCGCCAGAGCCCCGCGACGGGAGCGCCGTCGGGGTCGGTGGCGCCGACGACGAACGCGCCGAACGGGTCGCACTTGCCCTCGTTGAGGCGCATGCCCTCCTTCGCGAGCTCGACCCCGGCGAGCAGCTTGATCGACCCGCCGTCGTCGTCGGTGAGCACGACCTGGTCCTCGAGGGCCGCGATCAGCCCGCCGCCGCGGCGACGCTGGAAGCTCGGCAGGGGCGGGTCGACCGGCAGCGACCTGTCGCGGAGGCCGTCCGCCGAGGTGCGGTGCAGCAGCCCCGGCGGGATGTCCGTCCAGACGAGCTCCTGCGCGTCGACGTCCCACACGGGGCTCTCGCCGAGGGTGGCCCGGGCGTCGAGGAACAGGCGGGGGCGCGGCGTGCGGGTCTCGGTCATCCGTCCCGTCTACGCGGCTGGGCTGGCCGCCGCCTCCTCCCCAGGGGTACGCGACGTCCATCGTCACCAGGGGTACGCGACGCCCCCAACCGCACAGAGCCCTGTCAGCCGCGAGCACGAGGAGGCGCGCGAGAGCACCGTAGGAACGGTGACCGACACCCTCCAGAGCGCTCCCGACGACACCGACGCCTTCCACGACGACTCCTGGACGGCCCCCGAGCCGCGGGAGGACGGCTACGTCGCCCTGCGCTCCTACGGCGCGATCGGCGACGGCCGCACCGTGGCCCTCATCGCCCGCGACGGCCAGATCGACTGGCTGCCGTTCCCGTCGATGCCCAGCGACCCCGTGTTCTCCGGCATCGTCGACGCCGCCCACGGCGGACGCGTCGAGCTGCGCCCCGTCGACGACGACTTCAGCGTCCAGCGCGCCTACGTGCCCGGCACGAACGTGCTGCGCACCCGCTTCCGCACCTCGACCGGCACCGTCGAGGTGACCGACGCCCTCGTCACGGGTGTCGCCGGACGGCTCCCCTGGGGCGAGCTCGCCCGCCGCGTGGACGGGCTCGAGGGCTCCGTCGAGATGCGCTGGGCCGTCGTCCCCGGCAACGCGTTCGGGACGCACCCGATCACGCGCGTCGACACCGTGCACGGGCCCCTCCTGCGCGCCGCCGACATCAACCTGGCGCTGGTCGGCTTCGAGCACGGCCGCACCGACCCGACCGAGCCGGGCGACGGCGAGCCGGAGGGGCCCCTCGAGTTCCGGGGCGCCTTCACGACGTCGCCCGGCTCGCGGTCGTTGCTCTGCCTCTGCGGCGTCGAGGACGAACCTCTGCACCTGCCCGATCCGCGCGTCGTCGACGAGGGGATCGACCGGACGATCGAGAACTGGGAGGGCTGGTCGACCGAGTTCAGCTGGGACGGCCCGTGGGCCGACGCCGTGCACCGCAGCGCCCTCGCCCTCAAGCTGCTCATCTACAGCCCCACGGGCGCCATCGCGGCGGCAGCGACCACCGCGCTGCCCGAGAACTTCACCGGCGACAAGAACTGGGACTACCGCTTCGCCTGGGTGCGCGACCTCGCGTACACGGTCAACGCCCTGCTGCGCTTCGGGCTGCGGGAGGAGCCCCACGCGGCCGTCTCGTGGATGCTCAAGGCCCTCAAGCAGAACGGCCGGGAGATGCACATCTTCCTGCGCCTCGACGGGAGCGTCTCCGACGGCACGCACGAGACCGGGTCGGAGGGCTGGCGCGGCATCGGCCCCGTCTACAAGGGGAACCCTGCCGGCGACCAGCTGCAGCTGGGCGTGTTCGCCGACATCCTCGCCGTCGCCAGCCAGTACGCCCACGGCGGCAACCTGCTCGACGAGTCCACGCAGGAGCTGCTGGCCGGGTTCGCCGACGACGCCTGCCGCCGCTGGCAGGAGAAGGACAGCGGCATGTGGGAGCTGCCCGACGAGCAGCACTACGTCAGCAGCAAGATGGGCTGCTGGCAGGCGATCACGTCGGCCCTCGAACTGACCGAGCTCGGCCAGATGCACCCTTCCGACGACGACAAGGCGCACTGGGAGAAGAACCGCGACCTCATCGTCGAGTGGATCGACGAGCACGGCTGGTCGGAGGAGCGCGGCGCCTACCTGATGCACCCCGACAGCGACGCCCTCGACGCGTCGGTGCTGCTGCACGCGCCGAGCGGCTTCGACCGCGGCGACCGCATGTCGCGCACCATCGACGCGATCCGCGACGAGCTCGGCGCCGGCCCCCTCGTCTTCCGCTACAGCGGCGTCGACGCCGAGGAGGGCACCTTCGTCGCCTGCGCGTTCTGGCTCGCGGGCGCGCTGGCCTGCGTCGGCCGCGTCGACGAGGCCGTCGACCTCATGGACCAGCTCGTCGTGCAGTCGAACGACGTCGGGCTGTTCACCGAGATGATCAGCGCCGACGACGGGCAGTTCCTCGGGAACATGCCGCAGGGCCTCAGCCACCTCGCCCTCGTCAACGCGGCGATCACCATCGACGAGATGCGCACCGAGCTCGGCATGCAGCCGGGCGACCAGAGCCACGACGACCCGGACGCCGACCGGCCCGGGACCGACCGACAGGAGGACCGATGACCCCCGCCGCCTCGCCCGCCGCCCCCGCCGTCCCGGCGACGCCGGAGGACCTCCGGCTCGTCGACGCCTGGTGGCGCGCGGCCAACTACCTGACCGTCGGCCAGATCTACCTGCGCGACAACCCGCTCCTCGACCGCCCGATCGAGCGGGACGACATCAAGCCGCGCCTGCTCGGCCACTGGGGCACCTCGCCGGCCCTGAGCCTCGTCTACGCCCACCTCAACCGGATCATCCGACGCGACGACCGCGACCTGCTCTACGTCGCCGGCCCCGGGCACGGCGGCCCGGCGATGGTCGCCAACACGTGGCTCGAGCGCACCTACTCCGAGTTGTTCCCCGAGGTGTCACTCGACCGCGACGGCATGCAGGAGCTGTTCCGGCAGTTCTCGTTCCCCGGCGGCATCCCGTCGCACGCGGCCCCCGAGACGCCCGGCTCGATCAACGAGGGCGGCGAGCTCGGCTACTCGCTCAGCCACGCCTACGGCGCGGTGCTCGACGACCCCGACCTGGTGGCCGTCTGCGTCGTCGGCGACGGCGAGGCCGAGACCGGCCCGCTCGCGACGAGCTGGCACGCGAACAAGATGCTCGACGCCGTGCACGACGGGGCGGTGCTGCCGATCCTCAACCTCAACGGCTACAAGATCGCGAACCCGACGATCCTCGCGCGCATCCCCGAGGGCGAGCTGCTCGAGCTGTTCCGCGGCTACGGCTACCAGCCGATCGTCGTCTCCGGCGGCTTCGACGGCGAGGACCCGATGGTCGTGCACGCGCAGATGGCGGCCGCGCTCGACGAGGCCTTCGGCCGCATCGACCAGATCCAGCGCGAGGCGCGCTCAGGCGAGAGCACCGAGCGCCCGCGCTGGCCGATGATCGTGCTGCGCACCCCGAAGGGCTGGACGGGCCCGAAGGAGGTCGACGGCACGAAGGTCGAGGGCACCTGGCGCGCCCACCAGGTGCCGCTGAGCAGCGTGCGCGAGAACGACGAGCACCGCGCCCAGCTCGACGCCTGGATGCGCTCCTACGGCGCCGACGAGCTGTTCGACGAGGACGGCGCACCGGCGGCCTTCCTCGACGAGCTGCGACCGCGCGGCGAGAAGCGGATGAGCGCGATCCCGGCGTCGAACGGCGGTCTCGTGCGCCGGCCCCTCTCGCTCACCGACTACCGGTCGCACGCGGTCGAGACGAGCGACGACCGACGGACCACCGCCGAGGCGACACGGGTGCTCGGCCGGTGGCTCACGGACGTCGTCCGCGACAACCCGTCGACGTTCCGGCTCTTCGGCCCGGACGAGACGGTCTCGAACCGCCTCGACCCGGTCTTCGACGTCACCGACCGCGTCTGGGCCGCCCGGATCGAGGAGGAGGACGAGCACGTCGCCCACAGCGGTCGGGTGATGGAGGTGCTCAGCGAGCACCTCCTCCAGGGCCTGATGGAGGGCTACCTGCTCACCGGCCGGCACGGCCTGCTCAACACCTACGAGGCGTTCGTGCACATCGTCGACTCGATGTTCAACCAGCACGCCAAGTGGCTCGAGAGCGCGACCGACGTCGACTGGCGCGAACCGATCTCGTCGTTCACCTACCTGCTCTCGTCCCACGTCTGGCGCCAGGACCACAACGGCTTCTCGCACCAGGACCCGGGGTTCCTCGACGTCGTCGTGAACAAGCAGGCGCACCTCGTCCGCATCTACCTCGCGCCCGACGCGAACACCCTGCTCGCGGTCGCCGACCATGCCCTGCGCACGACCGACACGGTGAACGTGATCGTGTCCGGCAAGCAGGAGGCGCCGGCCTGGCTCTCCCTGCCCGAGGCGGAGGCCCACGTCGCCGCCGGCGCGGGCATCTGGGAGTGGGCGGGCACCGAGGGCACGCCCGTCGACGGGGTGGACCCCGACGTCGTGCTCGCCTGCGCCGGCGACGTGCCGACGCTCGAGACGATGGCCGCGGCGGACATCCTCCGCCAGCGGCTCCCCGACCTCGTGACGCGCGTCGTCAACGTGGTCGACCTGATGCGCCTGCAAGACGCCGACGAGCACTCGCACGGACTGACGAGCGACGACTTCGACGCCCTGTTCACGACGTCGCGGCCGGTGGTCTTCGACTTCCACGGCTACCCGACCCTCGTGCACCGGCTGACGTACCGGCGCACGAACCACGACGGGATCCACGTGCGCGGGTTCCAGGAGAAGGGCACGACCACGACGCCCTTCGACATGGCGATGCTCAACGACATCGACCGGTACCGGCTCGTCCTCGACGTGCTGCACCGCGTGCCCGGGCTCGCCGACGCGCACCCGGAGCTCGTGGCCGAGTTCGAGGCCAAGCGCGCCGAGGCACGCTCGTACGCCTACGAGCACGGCGAGGACCTCCCCGAGGTCGTCGAGTGGGAGTTCGGGCGCTGACGGGGCCCTCGCGGAAGGGTCGCGTGACGGTCGAGGAGGCGGTCGCGCGGCCCCGACGCGGAGTACGGTCGCGAGCATGCCGAAGGACGAGACTCCCCCACAGCTGAAGAACCCCGAGATGTACGAGGCGCTCCGCGAGGAGGGCAACTCGAAAGAGAAGTCGGCCCGCATCTCGAACGCCGCCGCCCAGAAGGGCAAGAGCGAGAAGAGCGTGGCCGCGAAGGGCGGCCGATCCGGCTCGTACGACGACTGGACCGTCGCCGACCTCCGCGACCGAGCGAAGGAGCTCGGCCTCAGCGGCTACAGCGACGCGAAGAAGGACGACCTGGTCGAGATGCTCCGCGACCACTGACCCCCGGGCCGACGGCCTGGGGTCAGCCGGCCTTCTTCTCGGCGGCCGGCTGCTTCTTCGCCGTCGACGTCTTCTTCGCCGCAGGCTCCTTCGCCGTGGTCTCCTTCACGGCGGACTTCTTCGCGGCGGACTTCTTCTCGCTCGTCGGCTTCGTCTCCGCGGCAGCCTTCTTCTTCGCTGCAGGCTTCTTCGCGGCGGGCTTCCCCGCCGCCGGCTTCTTCGCGGGGGCGTTGCGGGCGCCCGACCGGCTGCGCTCCACCGACTGGCGCAGCGCCTCCATCAGGTCGATGACCTCGCCCTCGCCCGAGCCGCTGCCCGACCCGTCGTCGCTGTCGTCGTCGTCGACCGAGTGTCCGAAGGTGGCGTCCGTGTCGAGCGAGTCGCCCTCCTCGAGCTTGGCGTCGATGAGCTTGCGCAGCTCCTCCTGGTAGTCGTCGCCGAACTGCGAGGGGTCGAAGTCGTCGCCGAGCGACTCGACGAGCGAGCCCGACATGTCGAGCTCCTTGCCGCTGATCCGCACCTTCTCGTCGAGCACGGGGAACCGAGCCTCGCGCACCTCGTCGTCCCACAGCAGCGTCTGCAGCACGAGCACGTCGCCCCGCACCCGGAGCGCCGCCAGCCGGGTCTTCTGCCGCAGCGAGAAGTGCACGATGGCCGTGCGCTCGGTCTCCTCGAGCGTCCGTCGCAGCAGCACGTAGGCCTTGGGCGACCGGCTGTCCGGCTCGAGGAAGTAGCTGCGGTCGAACATCAGCGGGTCGAGCTGGTCGCTGGGCACGAACTCGAGCACGTCGATCTCGCGCGAGCGCTCCTCGGGCAGCGACTCGAGGTCGTCGGCGGTCAGCACCACCGTCTGGTCGCCGTCGTCGAACGCCTTGTCGATGTGCTCGTAGTCGACGACCCTGCCGCAGATCTCGCACCGGCGCTGGTACCGGATGCGCCCGCCGTCGGCGTCGTGCACCTGGTGCAGCGAGACGTCGTGGTCCTCGGTGGCGCTGTACAGCTTGACGGGCACGTTGACGAGCCCGAACGTGATCGCGCCCTTCCAGATCGATCGCATGACGGTCATGTTCCTCCGCAGTCCCTCCGAATGACCGCCGAGCGGGTACAAGGCGCGGACGCGTCCCCCGGCGGGCGTGCACCGTGGTCGCATGAGCCAATACGACAAGAAGAACCCGGTCGACCTGTACCCCGCGCCGCCGTACCCGAAGCAGGAGCAGTCACTGCCGGGCGAGGCCTGGAAGATGGACCCGAAGCCCGACCACGGCGAGACGAGCTACGTCGGCAAGGAGCGCCTCACCGGCTTCCGCGGCATCGTCACCGGCGGCGACTCCGGCATCGGCCGGGCCGCGGCCATCGCGCTGAGCCGCGAGGGCGCCGACCTCGTGCTCAGCTACCTGCCCAGCGAGCAGACGGACGCCGAGGAGGTGCGCGACCTGCTCGAGGGCGAGGGCCGCCGCGTCGTCCTCGTGCCCGGCGACATCTCGGACGAGCAGTACTGCAAGGACCTCGTCGCGACCGCCGTCGACGAGCTCGGCGGGCTCGACACCCTCGTCATGGTCGCCGGCCGCATGAAGAGCAACGACGACATCCTCACGCTCACCACCGAGGAGATCGACTCGACCATCAAGACGAACGTCTACTCGCTCTTCTGGCTGTCGCAGGCGGTCATCCCGCACCTCGAGCCCGGATCGTCGATCGTCACGACCGGCTCGGTGCAGGGCACGCAGCCCAGCCCCGACAAGATCGACTACGCGCTGACCAAGGGCGCCATCGGCGTCTTCACGTCGGGCCTCGCGCAGCAGCTGGCCCCCAAGGGCATCCGCGTCAACCAGGTCTCCCCAGGACCGGTGTGGACGCCGCTCCAGCCCGGATCCGACGACGCCGAGACCGTGTCGGAGTTCGGCGGCCAGGCGCCCTACGGCCGTCCCGGCCAGCCGGCCGAGCTCGCCGCCGCCTACGTGCACCTCGTGAGCCCCGAGTCGAGCTACACCTCGGGCGCGACCATCACGATCGCGGGGGCCATGCCGGCGGTCTGACCGGCACCGCGCCTCCTCGGCTCTCGTGGCCCGCTCCCCCGTCTCGACGGGGCGGCGGGCCACGGCTGGTCCCGGGGCCCGGCGCACGAGCATCATCGAGACACGACACGAGCAGTGGACACGAGGAGGCGCCCCATGGCGAGCAAGGGACGCGGCGAGCGCGTGCAGGTCGGCGGGCACGCCCTGCAGCTCACGAACCTCGACAAGGTGCTGTACCCCGCGACGGGGACGACCAAAGCGGACGTGCTCGGCTACTACGCCGCCGTGGCCGAGTGGATGCTGCCGCACGTCGAGGGGCGCCCCGCGACGCGGAAGCGCTGGGTGAACGGGGTCGACGGCGAGGTCTTCTTCGAGAAGAACCTGCCCGACTCGGCGCCGGAGTGGGTCGCCCGTCACGAGATCGAGCACAAGGACCACGCGAACGTCTACCCGCTCGTCAACGACCTCGCGACCCTGACCTGGCTGGCTCAGGTCGCCGCGCTCGAGGTCCACGTGCCGCAGTGGCGCTTCGGCCCGCGCGGCGCGCAGCGGAACCCCGACCGGCTCGTGCTCGACCTCGACCCCGGGGAGGGCGTCGGCCTGCGCGAGTGCGTCGAGGTGGCGCAGCTGCTGCGGCCGATCCTCGACGGGATGGGCCTCGAGCTCGTGCCGGTGACGAGCGGCAGCAAGGGCGTCCACCTCTACGCGCGACTCGACGGGAGGCAGACGAGCGCCCAGGTGAGCGACGTCGCCCACGAGCTCGCCCGGGCCGTCGAGGCCGACCACCCCGACCTCGTGCTCAGCACGATGGGCAAGGCCGACCGCCGCGGGAAAGTGCTTCTCGACTGGTCGCAGAACAACGGGAACAAGACCACGGTCGCGCCGTACTCGCTGCGCGGGCGGGAGCGACCGACCGTCGCGGTGCCGCGCACGTGGCGCGAGCTCGCCGCGCCGCAGCTGAGGCAGCTCGAGTACACCGAGGTGCTCACCCGGCTGAGGCGGCGCGGCGACCCGCTGGCCGACGTGTCGAGCGGCACGCCGGTGCCGCCGGGAGAGCTGGGCGAGGACTTCCGCAACACCGAGTCCGCCGAGCACGACCCCGGCGAGCAGCGCCGCGACCGGCTCGCGACGTACCGCTCGATGCGCGACCCCGCCAAGACGCGGGAGCCGGTGCCGGCCGACGCACCGCCGACGAGCGACGGCCGCAGCTTCGTCATCCAGGAGCACCACGCGAGCCGTCTGCACTGGGACTTCCGCCTCGAGCACGACGGCGTGCTCGTCAGCTGGGCCCTGCCCAAGGGCGAGCCCGACGACCCCGGCCAGAACCACCTCGCCGTGATGACCGAGGACCACCCGCTCGAGTACGGCACGTTCGAGGGCACCATCGCGAAGGGCGAGTACGGCGCCGGCGAGGTGACCATCTGGGACTCGGGCACCTACGACGTCGAGAAGTGGCGCGACGGCAAGGAGGTGATCGCCGTCCTGCACGGTGAGCAGCGCGGCACCCGACGGGTCGCGCTGATCCACACGGGCCACGGCGGCGGCAAGGCCGACCAGAACTGGCTGATCCACCGGATGAAGGACGACGACGCGGAGGGCGGGTCCAGCGGGTCGTCCTCCAAAGGCAAGGGCGCGGGCTCGGACTCGAGCTCGACGCGGGCTCGTCGCGGCAAGACCGTCGTCGGCTCCGGCTCCGCACGCAGTTCGAGCACGCCACGCTCGTCGTCGTCGTCGGCCGATGACGCGGAGGCCCTCGACCCCGTCTCCCCCATGCTCGCGGTCTCCGGCACGGCCGCCGACGTCGACGACGACTGGGCGATCGAGATGAAGTGGGACGGCATCCGCGCCGTCGCCGTCGTGCAGGGCGACCAGGTCACGCTGACCAGCCGCAACGGCCACGACCTCACCCCCGCCTACCCCGAGCTGCAGGTGCTGGCCGAGCTGGTCGAGAGCGAGGGAGGCGCGGTGCTCGACGGCGAGGTCGTGGCCGTCGACGAGTCCGGTCGCCCCGACTTCGGGCTGCTGCAGACCCGCATGGGCCTCACGAAGCCCCGCGAGGTCGAGCAGGCCGCGAAGGGCGCGCCGATCCGGTACCTGCTGTTCGACGTGCTGCACGCGGAGGGCCGGTCGCTCGTACGGCGCACCTACGACGAGCGGCGCGAGGTGCTGGAGCGGGTCGTGACCTCGGAGGGCCCCGTCGACGTGCCCGTCGTCTTCGACAACGACCTGGAGGAGGCGATGCGGACGTCGCAGCGCCTCCGGCTCGAGGGCGTGGTCGCGAAGCGCCGCGACGCCACCTACAGCGCCGGCCGCCGCTCGCGGGCCTGGATCAAGATGAAGCACCACGCGACGCAGGAGGTCGTGATCGCCGGCTGGCGTCCCGGGAACGGACGCCGCGCCTCGGGCGTGGGCTCGCTGCTCATGGCGGTGCCGGGCGACGACGGGCTGCAGTACGTCGGGCGGGTCGGGACGGGGTTCCGCGACCGGGACCTCGACCAGCTGCTGACCGAGTTCCGCGCCGCCGAGCGCAAGACCAGCCCGCTCGTCGACGTGCCGGCTGGCGACGCGCGGGACGCGCACTGGATCACGCCGTCGCGCGTCGCCGAGGTGTCGTTCGCCGAGTGGACCCCGACCGGCCGCCTCCGCCAGCCCTCGTGGCGTGGCTGGCGTCCCGACAAGTCGCCCGACGACGTCGTCCGCGAGAGCTGACCGGCAGCCGTCGCCGCCGCCGGGGAGGAGACTCGGGGCATGACAGACGCCCGCGGCCAGCGCACCGTCCTCGTCGTCGCGGTCCTCGCCTCCTTCGTGGCGTTCCTCGACGGGTCGATCGTCACCGTCGCGCTCCCCGCCATCGCGCGGGGCCTGGGCGCCGCGGGCGAGGGACCGGCCAGCGGTTCGGACCTGAGCCTGCAGCAGTGGGTGGTCGACGCCTACCTGCTCGCCCTCGGCTCGCTCATGCTCGTGGCCGGTTCGCTCAGCGACACGTTCGGCCGCGTGCGCGTGCTGCGGGCCGGTCTCGTCGCGTTCGCGCTGACGAGCCTGCTCGCCGCGCTCGCGCCCGACCCGTCGCTGCTCGTCGCCGCGCGCGCCCTGCAGGGGGTGGCCGCCGCGCTGCTCGTGCCGTCGAGCCTCGCCCTCATCACGTCGACCTTCACCGGGCAGGCCCAGGGCCGCGCGATCGGCACGTGGACGGCCTGGACCGGCGTCGCGTTCCTCGTCGGCCCGCTCGCCGGCGGCGCCCTCGTCGACACCGTCGGCTGGCGGTGGGTCTTCGCCGTGGTCGTGGTGCCCGTGGCGCTCACGCTCGTGCTCATGACGCGCCTGCCCGGCGACGCCCACCGCGGCGGACCCGACCAGCCTGCGCGCGTCGACGCCGTCGGCGCCGTTCTCGCGGCCGTCGGGCTCGCCGGCCCCGTCTTCGCGCTCATCGAGGGGCAGCGCGTCGGCTTCGGCGCCTGGTTCGTCGTCGTGCCGCTCGTCGTCGGCGTCGTCGCGCTCGCCACTTTCGTCTGGTGGGAACGCCGCGCCCCGCAGCCGATGATGCCGCTCGACCTGTTCCGCACGCGGGAGTTCGCCGTCGGCAACCTCGCCACGGTCGGGCTCTACGCGGCGATCAACCTCGGCACCCTGACCATCCCGCTCGTCGTTCAGGAGCTCGCGGGCCTCTCGGCCACCCTCGCCGGCCTCGTCACCCTGCCGACGACGATCGTCTCGCTGCTCTTCTCCACGCTCTTCGGCACCCTCGCCGCCCGGCACGGCCCGCGCCTGTTCATGACCGTCGGACCGCTGATCACGGCCAGCGGGTTCCTCTGGATGCTGCTCGTCCGCGATCCGATCGACGTGCTCTGGCAGGTCGTGCCCGGCGTCGTGCTCTTCGGCTTCGGACTCGCGGTCACGGTCGCGCCGCTCACCTCGGCCGTGCTGTCGGGCATCTCGCCGGCCCGGTCGGGCATCGCCTCGGCCGTCAACAACGCCATCTCGCGGGTGGCCGGGCTCGTCGCGGTCGCGTTCCTGGGCGTGATCGCGGGAGGTGCCCTCACGGTCGACGGGTTCCACCGCGTCGTCGTCGTGGTCGCGGTGCTGCTCGCGGGCAGCGCCCTCGTGTCGTTCGTCGGCCTGCGGGGCGCGCGCCGCGCCTCCTAGGCGTCCTGCTGCGGCGCGAGCCGCGCCTCCTGGGCGTCCTGCTGCGGGTGCGGCGGCCCGCCGACGAGGTCGCCGAAGCGGCGCCACGACGCGTCCTGCTGCGCGAGTCGCCGCAGTGCGAGCAGCAAGGGCTCGACGAGCACCGTCCCGAGCACGACGTACTGCACGGCCGCGTCGACGCTCTCGAGCGGCACGCCCGCGATCTCGGCGTCGGCGACGTCGTGCATGGCCCGGGCGTACCCGTCGAGGCGCTCGGCCGGCAGATCGAACCCCGCGGCCTCGAGCCCGTCGACGGCGACCTCGAGGGCCGCGAGCACGGGCCCGTCGCCCGGGTCGACGGTCCAGCCCCAGCGCTCGACCAGGCCGCGGGCCCTGGCGTGGTCGACGCCGGCGGGGGCGTCGGGCGTCACCGCGTGCTGGGCGATCCCGAGCACCTCGCCGACGGAGTCGTGCTCGAGGTCGAGGAACGCCAGCACGCCGCGGGCCCGCGCCACGCTGAGGCCGCCGGGGCCGAGCAGCGCCCGCACGAGCCGGAGCTTCCGCACGTGCTCGTCGCCGTAGCGGGCCTGCGTGGCCGAGGTGCGCTCGCCCTCGGGCAGCAGCTTCTCGCGCAGGTAGTACTTGATGGTCGCGATCGGGACGCCGCTGACGTCGGCGAGCTCGGAGATGCGCACGGGGTGCCCCTTGACATTGGATACCTGCACTCTCCAAGATGAGAGCGCACTGGAGAGCAACACTATCCAATCGGTCGCACAGAGGAGAGATCATGGCCCGCGTCATCCCCGGCAGGACGACCCACCGGCACGACGGCGAGCTCGTCGTGTTCCTCATCGGCATGCGGATCAACAAGATCTGGCGGCCCGACCAGTGGTTGCCCGTCTTCGCCGCGATGACCCCGATGATCGTCGAGCTGATGAGAGACCGGAAGTCGGGCCTGCGCGGCCTCCGCACGACGATCGGTGCGCGGGGCCCCGTGCTCGTGCAGTACTGGGACTCGCTCGAGAAGCTCTACGCCTACGCGAGCTCGGCCGACCAGGCCCACCGCCCCGCGTGGACCGCCTTCAACCGCCGGGCCCGCAAGGCCCCCGGCGCCGTCGGCATCTGGCACGAGACGTTCGTCGTCGACCGAGCGGAGAGCCTGTACGTCGGCATGCCCGCCTCCGGCCTCGCCCTGGCGACGGAGGCCGTCCCCGTCGGCCCGCGCAGCGACACCGCCCGCGCGCGCGCCGCCGCCGGCCGCACGTCCGGCGCTGCCGCCGGGGCGGGAGCCGCCACCGACGCGCCCGGGTGACGGCCGCGCATCACGCGCCGCCGCCCCTCCGCTACCGTCGGCAAGTGCTCATGACCGACCGCCTCCTCCTGCGCCGCTGGCGCGAGGCCGACCGCGAGCCCTTCGCGGCGATGAACGCCGACCCCGTCGTGATGGAGTTCTTCCCCTCGACGCGCACCCGCGCGGAGTCCGACGCGATGATCGACCGCCTGGAGCAGGCCTTCGAGCGCGACGGTTTCGGGCTCTGGGCCGTCGAGCAGCGCTCGGACGGCGCGCTGCTCGGCTTCGTCGGGCTGTCGCGGCCGTCGGTCGACGTGGTCGTCGGCGGCCGTCCGCTCTCCGACCAGGTCGAGATCGGCTGGCGCCTGCGGCGTGACGCCTGGGGCCGCGGTCTCGCCGCCGAGGCAGCCCGCGAGGTGCTCCGCGCCGCGTTCGACCCGGACGGTCTCGACCTGGCCGAGGTCGTGAGCTTCACCGCCGCGATCAACGTGCGGTCACGGGCGCTGATGGAGCGGATCGGGCTCACCCGCGACCCGGTCGACGACTTCGAGCACCCGGCCCTGCCGCCCGGCCACCGCCTCCGTCCGCACGTCCTGTACCGCGCCTCCCGGGACCGTCGCGGCGCCGGCGCCGAGCGCCAGCCCCTCGCCGACGCCGACGCCGACGACTGACACCGCTGGTCGCGGCCGCGCAGGCCGGGGTCGCACCTGGCGGCCCCTGCCTGGCAGGATCGTCCCGACGACAAAGGGGGGACGATGCGCGCAGCAGACGTCAGGGGCACCAGGTTCGAGCCGGTGACGTTCCGTGAGGGCTACGACATGGCCGCGGTCGACGCGTTCCTCGCCCGGATCGAGGCGGCCTTCGCGGCCGACGAGCAGAGCGGGGCGGGCGTGCCCGACCTCACGCCGGAGGACGTCGTGGCAGTGAGGTTCACGCCGACGAGGTTCCGCCAGGGCTACAGCCAGGACGGCGTCGACGACTTCCTCGACCAGGTCGTCGGCGAGCTCCGCCGGCGCGCCCGCTAGCTCGGCCCGGCCCGCCCGCCTGAGACACCCCGAAGTGGACGGGACACCCCGTCATGTCGAGGTGTTCCGCCCACTTCGGGGTACCCGAGCACGTGCTGGGTCAGATCGACCCGGGGCCTCTCGCCCGCTCCTGGCTAGACCAGCGGCGTCAGCCCGAGCAGGCGCAGCACGTCGTCCGCCTCCTCCTCGGGGGTGCGGGTGGCGTCGACGACGACGTGCCGCTCGTCGGCCTGCGGCGGCTCGAGGGTCGCGACCTGCGACTCGAGCAGCGTCGTCGGCATGAAGTGCCCCGAACGCACGGCCATCCGGTCGCCGATCAGGTCGCTCGTGCCCTGCAGGTAGACGAAGACGACGTTGTGCTCGCGCAGCACGTCGCGGTACGAGCGCTTCAGCGCCGAGCAGGTGATGACGCCGGGGACGCCCTGCATCGCGTGCTCGACGATCCACGACGACACGGTGTCGAGCCAGGGCGCACGGTCGTCGTCGTCGAGCGGCTGCCCGGCCGCCATCTTCGCGACGTTCTCGTCGGGGTGCAGGTCGTCGCCCTCGGCGAAGTCCCAGCCGAGGCGCTCGGCGACGAGCGCGGCGACGGTCGACTTGCCCGAGCCCGACACTCCCATGACGACGAGCACGGGGTCGGCGTCGTGCGCCGGGTGACGAGCGGAGCCGCGTCCCAGCGGTTCCGAGGAGGCGGCGCCCGCGTTCTCGAGGGTCGCCATCAGAGGGCCTCGCCCACGGTGCCCGCGGACGCCACGGTGACGGGTCGCTCGTCGGCGACCGAGGGCGTGGGGGCGGCCGGAGCCGGGTGCGTCGGGGTCATGCTGTCGCGTCCTCTCGAGGTCGCGACCGTGCGACCTCTTCGTCAGATGGGGTGCTCCGCGCCGGGAGCCGAGCCGGGACGGACTGTCGTCCTGGTGGCGCACGCGGGTCTGAATAGTATGACCATTCAGGTCCCTGGAGTGTGCCACATGCCCGCGTCCCGGGCAACGCCGGCGGCCCGGGCGTCTGGGGCGCCCCCGCCACCCGCACAGCCGCACCGCCGCCCGGCCGCACAGCAGACGGTCACCTCGCGTTCACGTGCGCGACGCCGACGGGGTGCACCATCTCCTCATGATCGCGATCAGCGCCGAGGTGCGGCAGGCCGACGGCATCGACTCGGTGCGGCAGCTCGAGACGAGCCTGCGGCGGCACTGGGAGAGCATCCCGGTCAAGGAGCACCAGTACCTGCTGCGCTTCTGCGACGGCCCCGTGCTCGTCACCGACGAGCTGCGCTCGCTGCGCCTCGACGTCGTCGTCTCGGACGAACGGTCGGCCACGCACTTCGTCGAGTCGTTCCGCAGCGAGATCGAGTCGCGGGTCGTCGGCCGACCTGTCGACGTCCGCTGGTCCCGCCCGTCCGTCGCCCCGCAGCCGTTGCGCTGAGGCTCCGAGTCGGCCGCTCAGCCCTCGGCGGCGGCGATCAGCTTCGACATGGTGCGGTGCAGCAGCACGAGCTCGTCGCGGGTGACGTCGAGGCGGGCCATCATGCGCTCGGGGATCGACTCGGCCTGCTCGCGCAGCGCGGCGCCCGCCGGCGTGAGCTCGATCGACAGCGCGCGCTCGTCGTCCGCGCTGCGCTCGCGCGTCACGAGACCCTGGGCCTCGAGCCGCTTCACCAGCGGCGACAGGGTGCCGGGGTCGAGCCGCAGCAGTCGGGCCAGGTCGCGGAGGGCGAGCGGCTGGTGCTCCCACAGGGCGAGCATGACGAGGTACTGGGGGTGCGTCAGGCCCATCGGCTCGAGCACGGGACGGTAGGCGGCGACGACGCTCCGCGACGCCACGGACAGGGCGAAGCAGATCTGGCTCTCGAGCGCGAGCGGGTCGACGGCCGAGGAGGCGCGGGCCCGGCCGCTCACTCGCCCGCGCCCCTCGGGCAGTGCAGCATCGTGCGCGGGCCGGAACGGTCGACGACGTGCTGGTCCATCGGGGCGCCGCAGAGCGGGCAGGCTCCGCCGTGTGCAGGGGCCGCGATCGGCGCCTCGTCGCGGATGCCGAGCTGCGCGCCGCCGATGTAGGGGCGCAGCCGGGCGTTCATCCGCTCGACGGCGTCGCCGAACCAGCTGCCGTGCTCGTGGTCGCCCCGTCGGGGCCTCGTCGTGGGCATCTGCTGAGTCTACCAATGATTGGTGCCCCACGCGAAGGCCGGGGAGGCGCGGATCGCGTACCCCGCGGTCGCGTCGCGCTGAGTGCCCGGCCAGCCCCACGGGGTATCACGGAGCGATGACTCGCGACCAATACACCTTCGACGACCCCCGCACTCGCTACCCCGTCATCAGCCCCGAGGTGCAGCAGCAGCCGGAGCCGGGCATCCAGGCGCAGATGACGCCCGTCCCGGACCTCGGCGAGGACACCTACCGCGGCACCGGCCGCCTCGCCGGTCGCAAGGCCCTCGTGACCGGGGCCGACTCCGGCATCGGCGCCGCCGTCGCCATCGCCTTCGCTCGCGAGGGCGCCGACGTCACCCTCTCGTACCTGCCCGAGGAAGAGGAGGACGCGCGACACGTCGTGTCGCGCGTCGAGGCCGCGGGGCAGAAGGCCGTGGCCGTTCCCGGCGACCTGACCAGCGCCTCCTTCTGTCGCGAGCTCGTGCAGCGCGCCGTGGACGGCATGGGGGGCCTGGACGCGATCGTCAACGTGGCCGGCGTCCAGGTCTGGCACGAGTCGATCGACCAGATCGAGGACGAGCAGTTCGACCGCACCTTCAAGACGAACGTCTACGCGCCCTTCTGGATCATCAAGGCCGCGCTGCCGCACCTCGCGCCCGGCTCGACCATCGTCAACACCGCGTCGCTCGAGGCCTACCAGCCCGCCCCCGACCGGCTCGACTACGCGACGACCAAGGGCGCGATCAACAACTTCTCGAAGGGCCTCGCGCAGCAGCTCGTGGGCAAGGGGATCCGCGTCAACGTCGTCGCCCCCGGGCCGACCTGGTCGGTGCTGCAGGTGACGGGCGGGGTCGACCCCGAGACGCTGCCCGAGTTCGGCTCGAGCGAGTCGCCGATGGGCCGGGCCGCGCAGCCCGCCGAGCAGGCACCGGCGTACGTGTTCCTCACGAGCGCCGAGTCGAGCTTCGTCGTCGGCGAGACGCTCAACGTGAACGGCGGCATGGTCACGCCCTGACCCCGCCGCGCGCACCACGAAGGGCCCCGCTCGCGCGGGGCCCTTCGTGGTGCTGCGCCGGTCGCCGGCCTCGTGCTGCTCGGGCTAGGCGGCCTGGCGGCCCTGGGCCAGCACCTGGTGCGCACGGGCCGAGAGCTCGCCGCGGACGAGCACCTCGTAGCGGCCCGCCTCCATCGTCTTGACCGACGCGAAGTCCCGACGGCCGCGGGTCGCGGCGTGACCGACAGCGCCCCAGAGGGCTCCCCACAGGGCGCCGGCGCCGAGGGCGATCAACAGCACCCCGATGAAGGCCACGCCGGGGGCGAAGATGCTGAAGAGCAGTCCGAGCAGCAGGCCGAACCACGCACCGCCGGCCGCGCCGCGGGCCGCGGCCTTGCCGGTGGTGAGGCGGCCGGCGACGTTCTCGACGGTCCTGATGTCGTGGCCGACGATCGAGACGCTCTCGACGGGGAAGCCCTCGTCGCTCAGCAGGTCGACGGCAGACTGGGCGTCCTCGTAGCGGGTGAACGTCGCGAGGGTCTGCGGGTGTCCGTCACCGGCGAAGGCACCGATGCCCTTGGGGCCGGGCACGCCCGTCACCGGCGCGGTCTGCGGCGGGACGCCCTGCTGAGGCGCGCCGGACGGGGCGCCCTGCGGTGCGCCCGGCGCGACGGGCTGCTGGTCGGCGGGAGCAGCGCCGGCCGGAGGCGTGGGCGCGTACTCGCCGTACGCGGGACGGGGGCGGTCGGCACCCGTCGGGGTCCCGGAGGCGCGCGTCGCGTCGTCGTCGGAGGCGGGGATCTGGCCAGGCTGGTCGTTGCTCATGCAAGATGTCTACAACCTCGCCCGCCCGCGTGGAGCCGATGCACAGCGCACGTCCAGATCCGTGGTGGCGCGTGCGGGGGCCGAGCCGCGCCTCCTTCGTGGCCCGCACTCCGCGTCATGCCACCGCCATCCGCGTCGTGCGGCGCCGTGCCGGGTCACGCCGCGTCATGCCGCCGCCATGCCGCTCCATGCGGCGCCATGCCGCCGCCATGATGCAGGAAGTCGGCGGGGCCCGTTCCTGAGTCGTGCACGGATCAGGACCGTCAGTCCTGCCCTGGCACCGTGCAGGACCCACGTTCCTGAATGAGGTGAGTGGACCGGCGTCGGCTCGTCACCGGAATGCAGGAAGTCGGCGGGGCTCGTTCCTGAGTCGTGCACCGATCAGGAACGTCTGTCCTGCCCTGGCACCGTGCAGGACCCACGTTCCTGAATGAGGTGAGCCGCCGCGACGCGAAAGGCCCCACCCGGAGGTGGGGCCTTTCGTTGTTCTCGGTGGATCTGAGGGGACTCGAACCCCTGACCCCCTGCATGCCATGCAGGTGCGCTACCAGCTGCGCCACAGACCCAGAACGTGTTGCCGGAGAGGCCTGCGCCCCTCCCGTTGCCCCTCTCGAAGCAACTCGTCAACCTTACTACAGAATTCGAGAGGTCGAGTACACCCGACCACGACCAGGACTCCGCCCTGGTGACGAGGCCGTCACAGGTGTCGCAGGTAGCGGCCCGGCTCGTCGAGGAACGCGCGCCAGTGCTGAACGAGGTCGAGCTCGCCCCAGCTCGTCCGCTCGAGGCCGCGCTCGCCGAACTGCACGACGGCGGCGCCGGGCAGGGCGGTCAGCACGGGCGAGTGCGTCGCGCAGATCACCTGCCCTCCGGCGTCGACGACGTCGGCCAGGACGCCCATGAGCCGCAGGCAGCCGGTGAACGACAGGGCCGCCTCGGGCTCGTCGAGCAGGTACAGCCCCCGCTCGCCGAGTCGGACGTCGAAGGCGTGCAGGAAGCTCTCGCCGTGGCTCGCCTCGGTGAAGCCGGGGTCGCCGGCCTCACGCCGCGCGAACATGTCGAGCGCCGTCTCGGCGCGGAGGAAGTACCCCGTGGCCCGCTCGCCGACCATGCGTCCGCCGGTCGACGTGCGACCGAGTTTCAGGACTCCGCCGAGCACCGACGGCTCGAGCGGTGACGCGTACCGGCTCTGCGAGCGACCACCCCGGACGTCCGCGCCCCAGGCCTCGGCGACGGCCTCGACGACCGTCGACTTGCCGCTGCCGTTCTCGCCGACGAGGAACGTGACCGGGGCGTCGAGCGAGAGCCCCGTGCCCACGAGGGCGGCGACGGCGGGCACCGTGAACGGCCACTCCCCCGGGTCGGCGACCAGCGCCTCCGGCACGTGGACCCGCTCGATGATCATGGCGTCAGGGTCGCACGGACGACCGACGGACCAGCCGTCGCCGTGTCAGGCGCAGAGTGCCCTACGCCTCGGTGGAGGCGGGAGCCGAGGAGGCGCCCACCACGTCGAGCGGGATGGCGGGGCAGTCGCTCCACAGGCGCTCGAGCGAGTAGTACTGGCGGTCCTCGTCGTGGAAGACGTGGACGACGACGTCGCCGAAGTCGAGGAGTATCCACCGGCCCTCGGCGCGGCCTTCGCGACGGAGCGTCTTGACGCCCGCGGCCAGCATGGCGTCCTCGATCTCGCCGGCGATCGCCACGACGTTGCGCTCGTTGCGGCCGGAGGCCAGGAGGAACACGTCGGTGAGGGGCAGCGGCTCGGAGACGTCGAGCGCGACGAGGTCGTCGGCCTGCTTGTCGTCGGCGGCGCGGGCTGCGATCTGCAGGAGCTCGATGGCGCGGGGAGTGGCTGTCACGGATTCCTTCGGGGTGGGTCGCCCCGGGTCGGGGCGACGATGGCGTCAGCCGCCGAGGATGCCTGTGGCGAATCCGGCGATGACGACACCGATGATACCTGCTCCGAGCACGCCCCCGCCGATCCCCAGGATCAGCGGCAGCTTGCTGGACGCCGGCTGCGAGGCGGCGAGCACGACGGACCTGGTGGAGGTGTGGGTGCTGATCGCCCGGCTGGCCCGGACCGGGGCGGCGTCGGTCTCGGCGCTCTCGGCGTCGCCCTGCTCGAGCAGGCGGTCGATGTCGGAGTTGTCGATGCGCGCCTGCGACCCCGTGGCCCCGAGGCTGCGCGGCAGGTCGATCGAGCCCGTGATGATGATCTCGCCGGTGGCGTTGAGCGCCCCGGTGACGTCGGCGACCTGCTGGTCGGTGAGGATCAGCGCGTTCGTCTGGCCCGTGTGCGTGCCCAGGGCACGGCCCGGGGCGGTGTCGCCGTCGGGCTCGTCGGACTGGGTCGTCCAGTGGCCGACCGGGGGGACGAATCCGCTCGGCTCGGGCACGGAGGCCGGAGCCGGGGACGCGGTGCCGGGAGCCGACGCGGCAGGAGCGGACGCAGCGGGACCCGTGGCGGAGTCCGCTGCGGCGTCGGGGGCCGACGCGGGCCGGGCGCCGCCGAGGGCGAGGGGGAAGACCGACGGTGCGGAGGTCGGCGCGGCGGCCGGGCCGGCGCCCTGGCTGCCCGTGCGGCGCGGTCCGGGGGCGCGCCCGTCGTCGTCGACGTCGGAGCCGGCCGTGTCGGGCACGACGGGTGACTCGTCGGGGGCCGACGGCCGCGCGCTGGCCGGGGCGCTCTCGTCGAGGGGCGCGACGATCTCGTCGACGGTGCTCAGCGCGTCGACGAGGCGACGACGAGGCTCGGGTCCGGGGGCCTGCAGCGGCACGGGCGCGGACGGGCCGCTCTGCTCGGCGCGCTGGGCGCGCATCTGGCGTCGCGTGAGGCCGTCCGGGCCGGCGACCGAGGCGGGCGGAGGCGTGGGGGCCGACGCGGGGACCTGCACGGTCGGCGCCGGGGCCGCGTCGGCCTGCGGAGCCGAGGCGGGGACGGACGGCGCGGGCACGGGCGTCGAGGCGGGGGCGCCGGTGGAGGCGGGCGTCAGGCCCTGGGCGGGCGCGCCTCCTGCGGTCCCCTCGGCGACGGCGCGGCCTGCCTCGCGGGCGCGCTCACGCTCACGGATCTGGCGCCGGGTCAGCGGCTGCTCGTCGGACGTGCTCATGCGTTGCTCCGATACAGGTGGTGCTTGGAGATGTACTGGACGACCCCGTCAGGGACCAGGTACCACACCGGGAAGCCGCGTCCCACCCGGGCACGGCAGTCGGTCGACGAGATGGCGAGAGCGGGGACCTCGAGCAAGCTTACGTCGCTCTCGGGGAGGCCGCTGACGCTGAGGTCGTGGCCCGGCCGCGTCACGGCGACGAAGTGGGCGAGGTCCCAGAGCTCGCGCACGTCTTTCCAGTCGAGGATCTGCGCGACGGCGTCGGCCCCCGTGATGAAGAACAGCTCGGAGTCGGGGCGTTGAGCCCGGATGTCGCGGAGCGTGTCGATCGTGTACGTCGGGCCGTCGCGGTCGATGTCGACCCGGCTGACGGTGAACATCGGGTTGGAGGCGGTGGCCACCACCGTCATGAGGTAGCGGTGCTCGCTGTCGCTGACGTCCGACTTCATGTAGGGCTGGCCGGTCGGGACGAACAGGACCTCGTCGAGGTGGAACGACTGCGCGACCTCGCTCGCGGCGACGAGGTGGCCGTGGTGGATCGGGTCGAACGTGCCGCCCATGATGCCCACGCGGGGTCGACGACCGGTGACGAAGGCCCCGGGGGTGCTCGTCGCGGGCGTCGTGCCGACCATTCTGCGGTGCCGCCGGGTCAGTGCTGCTCGGGGTGCCCGAACTCGTCGATCGGGCCGTCGTGGTGCGCCTGGGACTTGGCCCTGCGCGGCGAGCGGTTCGCGACGTCGCGGTAGCTCCACACGACGTAGCCGAGGAACAGGAAGAACAGGCCGAAGGTGGCGGCGATGACGACGGGAGGCGCGATCAGCGGCGCGAGGTCTTCGTGGGCTGCGGCCAGGAGGGCGACGTCGAGCATGGGTTCTCCGTTCCGAGGGGCGATCCCCGACAGTCTAGCCGCGCACCTGGCCCTGCCCGCGCACGACCCACTTCGTGCTGGTGAGCTCGGGCAGCCCCATCGGGCCCCTGGCGTGCAGCTTCTGCGTCGAGATGCCGACCTCGGCGCCGAACCCGAACTCGCCGCCGTCCGTGAACCGCGTCGAGGCGTTGACCATGACGACGGCGCTGTCGACCTCGCGGAGGAAGCGCTCGGCGACCGCGTGGTCGTTCGTGAGGATCGACTCGGTGTGGTGCGTCGACCAGCGGGCGATGTGGGCGACGGCCTCGTCCACGTCGGCCACGACGCGCACGGCGAGGTCGAGGCTGAGGTACTCGGCGGCCCAGTCGGCGTCCGTGGCCGGGACGGCGTCGGGGAACGCCCGGACGACCCGCTCGTCGCCGTGGATCGTCACGCCGGAGGCGCGGAGGGCGCCCAGCACCGGCAGCAGCAGGCGGTCGGCCGCGTCCTCGTGCACGAGCAGGGTCTCGAGGGCGTTGCAGACGCTCGGCCGGCTCGCCTTGGCGTCGACGACGACGTCGACGGCCATCGCCTCGTCCGCAGAGGCGTCGAGGAACACGTGCACGACCCCCGCGCCGGTCTCGATGACGGGCACGGTCGACTCCCTCACCACGGTCTCGATCAGCTCCGCGCTCCCCCGGGGCACGAGCACGTCGACGAGGCCTCGCGCCCGCATCAGCTCGGCGGCGCCGGCGCGCCCGTGGTCGTCGACCGTGACGACGGCGTCGGCGGGCAGGCCCGAGGCGGCCAGCGCCTCCTGCAGCACCTCGACGAGCACGCGGTTCGTCTCGCGGGCGGCGCTGCCCCCGCGGAGCACTGCCGCGTTGCCGCTCTTCAGGGCCAGTGCCGCGATGTCGACCGTCACGTTCGGCCGTGCCTCGTAGATGACGCCGACGACCCCGAACGGCACCCGCACCTGGTCGATCCGCAGGCCGTTCGGCAGCACGCGCCCGCGGACGCTCTCGCCGACCGGGTCGACGAGGCCCGCGACGAGCCGGACCGCGTCGGCGAGCCCCCGCAGGCGGGCGTCGTCGAGGCGGAGCCTGTCGCGCAGCCCCTCCGCGACGCCGTCGTCGAGGGCCCGTGCGAGATCGACCTCGTTGGCCGCCACGACGCGGGGGCCCTCGGCGACGAGGGCCGCGGCGACGGCGTGCAGCGCGGCGTCCTTCTGCGCGGAGGTCAGCGTGGCCAGGCGCACGGACGCCGCCTTGGCGGCACGGAGGGTCTCGGTGAACGACGGGTCGACTGTCGATGCGGACGGCATGCCAGGAGCTTAGGACGAGGGAGGCGCGGGCGCGGCACGGAGGACCGGCCGCGGTCGCCCGAGGGCGCGGTCGACGGCCCGGCGAGGACCGGGCTAGGAGGCGCGGGGCGCCGCGGAGAAGAAGGTGCCGACGGCGTCGCCGGAGAGGGCGGCCGCGACGTTGGCCGTCGACGTGACGAGCACGGGCGTGCCGGCCGCGGCGGCGTAGCGGGCGGCGGCGACCTTGGTGCCCGCTCCCCCGGTGCCGACGCCCGCGGAGCCCGCGTCGCCGAAGGTCACCCCGGCGAGGTCGTCGCCCTGCGGCACGTCGTCGATCCGGACGGCGCCCGGCTCGTGCGGCGGGCGCGTGTAGAGGGCGTCGACGTCGCTCAGCAGCACGAGCACGTCGGCGCCGATCAGCTCCGAGACGAGGGCGGCGAGGCGGTCGTTGTCGCCGAAACGGATCTCCTGCGTCGCGACCGTGTCGTTCTCGTTGACGATCGGGAGGATGCCGAGCTCGAGCAGGCGCCCCATCGCCCGCTGGGCGTTGGTGCGCGGGGTCGGGTCGGACATGTCTCCTGCGGTGAGCAGGACCTGCCCGGCGACGATGTCGTGCCGGCGGAGGCTCTGCTGGTACCGGTAGATGAGCACGTTCTGGCCGACGGCGGCGGCCGCCTGCTGGGTCGCGAGATCGGTCGGCCGCGACGCGAGCCGCAGGTGCGGCATGCCCGTGGCGATGGCCCCCGACGAGACGAGCACCACCTGCGCGCCGCGGGCGTGGGCGCCGGCGAGTGCGTCGACGAGCGGCTCGATCTGGTGGGCGGCGTCGCCGCTGATCGACGACGACCCGACCTTCACCACGATGCGCCGGGCTCGGGCGACGTCGGCCCGGGCGACGACGACCGGCGACGCCCCGGCGGACGTCACCGTCGGCTCGGTGCTCATTCCTGCTCGTCGCCCTCCTTGACGAGGAAGCCCTCGTCGTCGGTCCAGAGGCCGGCGGCGCGCTCGCGCTGCAGCTCGGCCCTCGCCTCGGCCTTGGCGTCCATGCGCTCGAAGTAGTCCTCGCGACGCTGATTGCGGGTCGGGCGGTCGTTCTTGATCAGGCGCGGGTCGGTGCCGCGAGCGGAGGTCATCAGCTCGGCCGTCGACGTCAGCGTCGGCTCCCAGTCGAAGACGATGCCGCCCTCGGGGCCGATGACGACGGTCGAGCCTGCCTGCGCGCCCGCCTTGAAGAGGGCGTCCTCGATGCCGATGGCGTTGAGCCGGTCGGCGAGGTAGCCCACCGCCTCCTCGTTGTTGAACTGGGTCTGCACGACCCAGCGCTCGGGCTTCTGGCCGAGGATGCGGTAGACGTTGCCGT
>Ga0265780_10002437_pt1 | contig 25168 bp, 29 predicted proteins | sample P1T30metagenome_FD_192432 | JGI IMG/M metagenome (GOLD analysis project Ga0265780, IMG submission 192432) | Plant litter microbial communities from East Loma Ridge, Irvine, California - P1 T30 | ecosystem: Environmental > Terrestrial > Plant litter > Unclassified | place: USA: California... | reverse complement strand
GGGTCAAGGGTGGCGCCAAGCTGACAAAGTGCCTCACATCTACTCCGTAACATCTTCGTCTCAGTGTCCCGGCAACCGGTATCGCATTACTCTATATGGCAAATAAAGGGTATTCTGGCTATATGTAGCGGCAATGACTCTTCCCTTCCTATTTTCAATCCTCCGTCAACGTTGTCGTGGCCAATACTCTCGTCAACATGTCTATTATTGACTTGCAAGCCCATCGAACAGTCTCTCTCTCATGCTTCTCGACGATCTCGGTCTTGCTGACAGCTTTTTTGAGGAAGAACTGCAGTCCAGCAATCATCTCAGGAGCCTGGTCCACCTCCACGAATACTTCGCGCACTGCCCGCTCGTCTCGCTTGTCCTTTGATTTGGATGCCTTGAACGATTCCAGAATCGTCGTGACTAGCAAGACTTCGATGAACGTCTTGGTTTTTGGCTGCAAGTAAGGGAAGTTAAGGTTCTTGAGGCTAGTGATGGGTAGAGCTTTCCGGCCGATCAGTGTTCCGTACAGTTTGCCTTGGTTGACAAGTTTGCGAAGAGATGTGTCACCACCTGCATTGTCATCGTCATCATCCGAGTCATCTGCGCCATCTTGCTTCTCTCCTAGACTCTTGAAAATATCCCATAGTGCAAATTGGAAACTCTTTCGTGTCTTGTGATCTGAACAGACCTTTCGGGCGAGGACTGTGTAGTATGGGTTATAGGTCTTCTCAGCGCCTGCGCAATGCACAATGACCCGTGGAATTTCCGCCTCCTGCGATCTCTTGAGGTTGAGCTTGTTCAGTCGTATTTGAGCGTCTTTGAAGTCGCTGGCAGACATGATAGAGACGAAGATGGCGCGTCGAATATCAGTGTTCATGCGGTGTTCGCGGGCAAGTTGCACGAGATCGACTTCGCTGTCGTCGTCCTCAATGTCGATGGTCTTTGAAGTCTTGCCAGATTGCTTTGATTCCTCGGGCTTCTCCTCGTTTCCAGGTTCATTACGCCAACTCGCTCCCACTAGCCACCACTTGCCTCTTTTATCCGTGTCTTTGATGTCCTTGAGACCAACGCGTAGCGGCTCGGTTGCTCGGAGGTTTCTTGAATTCAGAGTGCCCAGCTGCTTCTTCATGCGTATCGTGTGCTCCCTCGAAAGTGCGGAATTGGCTATGCCTGTCTTCATTTTGTTGTTCTTGAGGTCATTGATCGTCTCGATCATAAACTTTGTTCGGACGGGTAGGTTGTTCTGGCCAACCTTAGCCACAGACTTTTGCAGCAAGACGACAATGTCTTTGAGTGAAGTTGGGTCATCTTGTCGCAGTTGCGGGCCCGATGCCCTGACTACTCTCAGTAGGAGTTCGGTATTGATCTCCGTAAGTTCGTCTAGGAAGAACCGGATGTAGTCGAAGACGATGTTGCTGCCAATGACTTGATACGTGTACAGCTCCGCGACTACAGATATCAGGTTTGCCGTCTGCTTTCCATTTCCGTCCTTGTTCGGCTGGTAGTGTTGATCGAACTCTGCGACGATGCGTTCCACTATTTGCGCGCCAAAATCGGGTCCGATGACTTTGTACACGGCAGCGATGAAACCAGCGTGTAGGTTTAGGAAGGTATCGAGGAGAGCTGTCGGATCCGACAACATGCCAACGAGCAGGTCGACAAGTGTGTTGTTGACGTAGCCTCGAGGGTTGTTTTGGTAGATGTTCTCAATCTCCTTCAGAATAGACAGTATGTTGGCTTCAGAGAGCCTGTTGAAGAGACCCTGAATTTGCCTCTTGAGACGCAGCAAAGCCTCCGTATCTGAAGCAGGGGCTGCTCTCAGCGCAGGTGGTATGTACTTGGTCGGTTGGGCGTTCGCAGCAACGGGGGCAATGTATGGGTTTTCTCGTACACGTGGTTTTTCCGGTTCCGCGTCCTCCATTTCGTCGTCCTCATCGGAGCCCAGGCCGTCTTCAGAGCCATCCCCAGTCTCGTCATCTTCGTCGAAGCCTGTCTCTTCCAAATCCATATCGTCCTCATCAAAGGCGGAACCTTCCGACTCGCTGTCCTCTTCCTCGCTCGACTCCTGACCTAGAGCTTTCCGCCTCTTGCTTGCAAGCCAATCGTCGTCCTCTTTCCTCTTCCTCTTTGTAGGTTGGGCATCCTCTTCGTCACTGAAATCTCCAAGGTCGCCGAATATGTCGTCCAGACCATCGTCTGCTCCCTTGGACCTCTTTTTGCTCTTCACGCCTAGCCTCTTCTCCAACTTTGCAATCTCAGCGTCATCTTGCGCCAGCTTTTCCTGGGCGGCGCGCGAAAGTTTAGGAGGCGGAGGCGACGTTTCTTTGGGCTGTGAGGGCTTCGCTTTAAGGATACCCTTTAACGGTTTAGGCGACTCTTTCGCAGCTATCGGGGGTGGGGTGGCGTCGGATTCGATGTTGTCCCAGTCTATCTCCTCTTCCTCGTCGTCGTCGTCCGACTCGGCTTCTCGACGTGGACCGCGGCCATTGTGTGGATGCGAAGGCGCTGGCCGTCTGACCTGCTTGTTCTGGCGCTTCTTCTCTACGCGATCGGCCTTGCGCTTGTCTTTGCGATTCGGTGGACCATTGCGCGGTCCATTTCGTCGGTTGTTGTTCGCTGGGTCTGCTGATGTTAGCACTGAAACGTTACCAGAATTAGCTGAGAGTATTACCGAACTGATTTCTCAATTCCACGGGCAATTTGGGCCCTCCGAAAGCTGTGCGCATGTTGAGATGGTCGAGACGGTACGGTCGCAAAAAAGTTCGAGAAGTCGGAGTTTGGGTGAGAGAATCCCCGCGTCTCCGCTCCACACGGACGGCCGCGGGCATCCCACCATCCATGCAACCAACTACTACATGGCGCGCGCACCATAGCACTCGACTTTCACCATGGCGCGAGACCACCTAACCAACGAGGAGGTACGATCAAGTCAATTAGGCAAGCGGCTGTTCAACACTGACCTTTGCAGTTCTTCACACGGCTCGCCAATCTTTTCGAGTACACGCGCACCAAAGGCCACGGCAGCGTCTACCTAGTCCAGAAGCGCATGACATTCGGTACCTCTGCTACACCTCCTCCAGCCAGCAAAGTCGCCGACGATCCATTATGGGACACACATCCTGACGAGCCATTACCTGTCCTGATTCGCGCACATAACAACGGGAGCGACAAGAAGGCAGGCACCGACAGAGAGGACATCCCCAAGATAATATTGAGCACTGTGGTGAAGCCAGACGACTTGGACGCATTCTACGCACGGTATGCTGAGGCGTGTAAGACAGGCATGAGTGGGCTGAAGAAGCGAGACAAGAAGAAGGCGAAGAAGACTAAGAAAAAGAAGAAGGGCGAGACCAAAGTATGAGGAACATCGGAAACTACGAAAGCACGAGACGCACAATAAACACGTCGTTGTCATAAAGCACCAAACGATTGATCTTGAGGGGTCATGCGGGCATCATCAAGAATATGCCACTGAAGGAGAAGTGCTACTGAAAGAAGGCACAACGATGACCTGGACGACGAAACTGTAAAATGCGGCACCAGTTCACGGCGACTCTCAGGGAGTGTGGTGCACCAGAAGATACCACTGAATTATATCTATACATTGCAGTCCCCACAATTGTCCTCACAATGTCTCGGCCGTCTTCTTGAACATCTTTGTGCTCACAGGCAGTGGCTGCCCCATCCACGTCGCTCTTTGCGTGTGATCTCTCAACTCATCGTCGGTGTTTGGATGAATCAGTGCAGACAATGGCCCTCTGTTGATCACGAGCCAGGGAATGAAAGCACCGAATTGCTCTGCTGGTCGTTAGCATAGGCATAGAGGTGTGTTCTCTCCATCCCGTACCGGGTGTGAAAATGTTGACTTCAAACATGGCGAGAGGATGAGGACCAATGGGTCGATCCCATACTCGGTAGATGCGCAACTCGGGGACTTCGTACTGTATCAGCAATCATGCAAGTCGTATGCATGGATGTTGTACTTACATTCGCGGCGTATCCGTTCCCACAGCTCGTTGGCGAACTTGACCTCGTCTTTATCAGACTGGAGGAAGTAAATGTGAACGCTAGTTGCTGTCAGATACATAAATAACTGCATCTCAACTTTAAGACTTACTCGAAGCCTCCTCGAATTCCGTTGGTTATAGGAGCTACAAAGGACTTGTATGCTTCGCTCTTCTTCTCGGTTGGTGGGTTTACGTAGGATTTCCCGTCCTCAGCCCTTTCACTGTACAATGTTAGCACGGTCTCGTCTAGATACATTATGGCAGTCAAGCTGTGTAACGGAGAGCTTTCAAGTGCAACGTACTCGGGCAATGGCTCGAGGCCTTCGTAGCCTTTCAGAGGAGACGCATACGTGTAGAGATTTGGATCGGCCATCGTTCAAATTGAACGCTATGTTGATGTTCAAATGCACTTCTCTTGTTGTATCGCGCAACTTTTATAATTGACAAAACAATCAACAATACGCAGCGGAGGTCTTCCGTTTGTCAGCGCGGAATTACAGCGGCCTTGGTTTGCAATACCCCAATGCAGTCAGTCAGCCCATGTACCAAGTTACAGATGCACTCATACATATGGCGTGCATCATGTCAAACGTTCTATCATGTGAGAATGTGTGTCAAGTCCAGATTGCGATGTAAGACGAGTGAGCCGTCAAGTCGCACGAAAGCCTTACGTTCAATCTGGGCAACGAGCGATAGTTGGAAATACTTCGTAAGCCGACGGGGAAAACGTGTCTAGTATAGAGCTCTCTATCAATAGGAAACGCATTGATATGACTCTTCACCGACAGATAAGGAGGCGGCGCAGGAACTATAAGTCCTTATCGATACATGTCGCGCTTCACATAGGCGTGCACGGAGCCTTGGAGGGGTGAGTCAAGCACCCCGCGGCCACCCAATATATTTCGGAGCGCAACAACCACCCATTGAACACCACACGATACCCCAATACCGCAACCATGGCCGAAGCCACCTACTACATCGACGAAGACGTCGGTCACGACACCCCAGAGCAAACTGGCGACGAATCGCTGCCCTACAAATCACTCGGATACGCTGTCCTCACCCGCGGCGAGACAGCCAAGTTCCTCACCCGCAAGAGTGTCACCGGCGAGATCGCAGAGGGCGCCGACGCGACATCGAGGTTAGAATGGAAGGATGCCGCCAAGTCGGCCATGAAGAAGGCCGTCAACTACGCCAAGACGCAGAAGAAGAAGCAGGAGAAGGACCAACAATTGCTTGCGCAGCGCATGAAGGAGGAGCACGACCGCAACAAGGTGCTGGATGAGGCTAAGAAGATTGTCATAGAAGAGGACAAGAGCCTGCCAGCGCCCATCAAGATCAAGCTCGACGACACCGACCCGAAGAAGATTACACTGGGAGATGGCAAGGACACAAAGGGCACACGTGTACGCGTCTTTGGTCGTGTACATCGCGAGCGGAGACAAAAGGATGTCATGTTTGTTACCTTAAGAGACGGCTACGGTCAGATGCAAGTCATCTTCACTGGAAACCTCGCAAAGACATACGACGCCCTTACCTTGACCCGCGAGACCAGCATGGAGATTTTCGGAGAGCTGAGAAAGATCCCAGAGGGCGCACACGCACCCAACAACCGCGAACTGCACGTCGACTACTACAAGATCCACGATGGATGGAAGGCGGCCGGTGGTGACGATGCCATCACCAACAGAGTATCAAAGGACACTGAGCACGCGACACTACTTGACCTGCGACATCTCACTCTCCGCGGAGAGACAGCCTCCAAGGTCATGATCGTCCGCGATGCCGTCGAGTTTGCCTTCAACCAAGTCTACAAGGAGATGCGATTACGCAAAGTCAGCCCGCCTGCGCTCGTCCAGACACAGGTCGAAGGCGGTGCTACGCTCTTCAAATTCGGCTACTACAACGAAGAAGCCTACCTCACCCAGTCCTCCCAACTCTACCTCGAGACTTGCCTACCATCCATGGGCGACGTTTACTGTATCGAGAAGTCTTTCCGCGCGGAGAAGTCGCTCACGCGCCGCCATCTAGCAGAGTACACGCACGTCGAAGCCGAACTCGACTACATCAACTTCGACGACCTACTTAACCACCTGGAAGAAGTCATGTGCCGCGTCCTTGAAGTCACAATGGCCGACCCCGTTGTGAAGCAATACATCATGGACCTCAACCCAGAGTTCCAGCTCCCCGAGCGACCGTTCAAGCGCATGAAGTACCAAGACGCCATTGACTGGCTCGTCGAGCACGAGATCCCCAATGAAGACGGCGAGCCGCACAAGTTCGGTGACGATATTGCTGAGGCTGCTGAGCGTCGCATGACGGATATCATCAACAGGCCCATCTTCTTGACCCACTTCCCCACAGAGATCAAGGCTTTCTACATGCTCAAGGATAAGGACGATGCGCGGGTCACCGAGAGCGTAGACTGCTTGATGCCTGGTGTTGGCGAAATTGTTGGAGGCAGTATGAGGATGGACAACTACGATGAGTTGATGGGTGCGTTTGCACGTGAAGGTATCGATCCTGCGGCGTACTACTGGTACACTGACCAGAGGAAGTAAGTCATCCACCCACCCACCAACACGCCCATATTGTGTTCAGAATTCGCTAACACAACCCTCTAGGTACGGTTCTTCGCCCCACGGCGGTTACGGACTCGGTCTCGAGCGCTTCCTCGCCTGGCTCTGCAAGCAGCACACCGTCCGCGACTGCTGCCTGTACCCCCGCTACTTCGGCCGCTGCAAGCCTTGAGCAAAGAGCCCGACGTCCCCCTCCCACGTATCTTTGCCCCGAAGCTCTCGTTCTACGAAAACGAGATGAAGTATGAGTTGAAATGATTCGTGCGACGTGGTTTCACGAGAGCCAGGCTCCCGCTTGTGCCAGCACACATGGCTTCTATTGTCTTGTCTTGTCGCATTAGGCTGAGACGAATGGGTCCGAATCGTTAGATGAAATCATATCCAATCAACATGTTCCCATGCGCCCCCGCCTTGTTTGTGTTTTGTTTTTCCCCGGTCAAAGACTCTGTGTTGTAGCCTCATTGATGTATACATAACGAAGCGGGGGCGATAGGCCATCAGCAGTTACCCTGGGTCTTAGTTCGCTGCTTATCGTGCAACTGTGTGCGACGTGTCTGACATGGTGAACCCGGTGAACCCCCCCCCAGTTGGTCCGCAAAGTCTCCTGCTCTTCTTCATTGATTCTCACGTAAGTGAGCCGCAACTTCACGTTTCACGTCAAACTTCATCTACACGGAGGCACAAGAAAGGTTCATAGACACAGCATCCACCCAGTTCATAGACCGACTAATACTACATCTCTTCCTAAGATACCGCATCCATATACCCTCCCCTCCCTTCCCGTTTCGAAACCAGTATACAAGCTTCGCAAGTATACTAGTTAACGTGAAACCGGTCAAACTCGCAAACAGCGGAGGGTTGGGAGAAAGAAAGTTTAACACTTTGGCACACGCGTTCAGCTTTCCCTCCCCCCAGAAGAACGCCGAAGACAAGGACGAGAAAACGAAAAAAAGCTCCTCACCAAGAGCTCAAAATGTACAAAGTAATACCCCGTGTGAAACTCCTCGCTATGCAGTTGTGTGGTACAGCGAAAGAAAAGCGTCCCTGGCAAAAGCGCGCAGAGACTTGGCAGTAAATAGCTGTCGGTACCGGCAAACAAAGACGTATGGGTGGGGGGAACGAACGAGCGCTGAATTCGCGCATCGTGTGCAAAACAGGTGATCCGCCGGAAACAAGGTACGGGGAATGGGGCAGAGAGAGAGAGCTTTTTTTCAAAAAAAGAGAGCAAAAATCGTTGACGTGTCGGGCAAGGACCGTGCCGCGCGTCCGTTAGCGAACAAGTGTCATGTTCGAGTACGGAAGTTGAGCGGGTTGGCTGAGCTGACGGCTGAGCATTCCCAACGACTTCGCCACGGACAGCCTAGGAACTATGCACTACCTTGACGACAATGTCTTGGAATAGTATGGCGGAGTTGGTATCTTTGGTGTTGAGTGCATGAGGAGTGTTGTGGGGGGCCCAGATGGGTCCAGGTTGCGCGGTGGCGTCACGACAACCAGGCTAAATGTTTAGGTTCAGATCCGGTGTGCTTGAACAGGAATCAAGCTCCAAGTCGACGCTGAATGAGCTGCTGCAGCATCTTCAACTGTGCGCGCTCGTCATCAGTGGGCGGTGGTGGGTCTGCGTTGGACATGGCGGTGATGACGGCCGGGGGAGCTTCGGACTGTTTCACGTGGATTAGCGCCAAGGATCAAAACAAGGCCGGTGGGCCACAGGCTGTCTTACAGTGAGACCGAGGATGAGCGCTTGAACTGTGCCCTCACCCAGGTTCATTTCTGGCGTCTTGTTTGCCAGCTGTGCCAGAGATAGTGCTGCTTGCTGCTGCTGGAAGTTGTGCGCAAGGAAATTTTGCATGGACGCTCTGCGATGTGACGCAGCTTCTGCGGACTTGCGGGCTTCGGCCTTCTTGACTACACGGCCACTGCAATGTGTTAGTGACGAGTTTAATGAGCTGCTGATGTGACTGTATATACCTCTTGACCTTGCTGACGAAGTCAAGGATGACTCCCTTCTCCGGAACACGGAAGACCTTGGAGTTGACATCCTTGGGATCGTTGTCACCAAACACATAATTGCCTTCGCCATCAGTGTCGTCGTCAGGATCGTTAGTGATATCGATCAAGCCATTGTTTCGCATGCCACGTGAAAAGGTGGGCTCGACATATTCGGGTTGCTTGCGCACTCGCACTCTGCGTGGCACCCGAGTTACCGGCGCGGCATCGGCCATTTCAGAATCCCCATCTTTGGAACTCAAGTCGTTCTGCAGCAGTAAACCGCTGCGAAGGTCATGTTCGATATGTCGAGGACACCTCCAGGCATCCCGCTGCGATGCCTCAAGGCTGATGTGTGGTGGGTTAGCGAGAGGCGGGTCGACGCAGTCCAAGTGCCAGTACGCGTGACAAAAGTCACACTTCAGCATTTGACGCTTGTGGCCGCTCGACACTCCGCACTGCGTGCATAAAATGACTTTGTGGTCAGCATCAATAAGCCTGGTGTATTCTGGCTTCTGGTAGCCATAGCCACTGTTCTTCGCTCTGTTGTGATGTCAGTGCCAAATCACGCGACAGAACGCGTCACACTTACAGTGGAAACTTCTTGACCTCCTCAAAATACGAGCCGTCGGGACGTGCAGAAACGCCCTCGAAGTTATTTTGAATATCAGAAGGTAGAGCAAACGCGCGAGGATTTGTGCGCTCAAGCTTGCTGAAGAGGGGACCCAGGCTAGGATACGATTCTGCGGCATCGTCGGATGCAGCGAACTTCGTGTTGCACTCATAACAGTAGAACGCTCCATCTGGAACCTCTGTTCGCGGCGGATCGCAGCAGAGAAGGTGAAAGACGCGTGGACAGTTTTCGCAGCACACAAACTCGCCTGCGCCTCTACACGCAGAGCAGAAGTCGTCGCTCTCTGACTGTGGCGAGTTCTGACATTCTGTTAGAGGTGAAGAAAGGACAGAAAGTGGAGGAGAATATGGAAATTTGAGCGGCGTGATGTCTGTAGTGAGCAACATTGATGTTGGGGATGAAAAAGAGAAATTGTTGTTGATGAGTTGTGTGGTGGAAGAGGAATGGTGTGGTTGGATGCTTCGGGAATCCAGTGGCACTTACCGGGTCATTGTCATCAGGCCCCAACTGTCTCGAACCGCCACCACCAGTAAAGGCTACACCAGCAATAGGTCCTGCGTCTCGGTTTTTGACCGGCCTATACGTGTAACAGTTAGCCTTGTAATGATTTGATGACATGTACGGAATGTACGATGCAAACACGTGCAAACACGTAGAGCTTGCTCAGTCGACGCTTACAGCCCTGTGCTGAACCGGGTACATGCATCGACCAACGCCGAGAGATTGACAAGGATGCTGAGAAAATGAGCTGGGAATACTTACGATCGTTTTGTCCTGGCGCCCTGCCCGTTGGTGAGCTTGACCCGCTTAGGTGCCGGCCCCACTGCTGGCGTTGAAGGACGCGACGACATGGCAGGCTCAAACTGAGGTGAGGAGAAGCGCGACGGATCCTCTCGCAGGCGCTTGGTTCCATGATTTGGAACTCGTCCGGCGCGTCGTGGTTGATCTGAATCAACTGGTGGCCCCACAGCGATTTGAGAGTCGGTCAGAGACTCAGTCTCAAGAATCTCGTCATCAAAGCGAACATCAGAGACGGGGGGAGGGAACTGCTCGAACTTGCGAATAGGCTGCTGGTCCACCATAGCCTTTCGCATCTCATAGATTCGGTCATCTTCCGCTTGCTGTTCTGCAGTTGGTGGCTGTTGCTTGTAGGCATGCTTTCCAAAAAGCTTTCCGGCATTTCCTTTCATCTTTTTAGCAGCACGCGCAGCCGCAATGTTCTTTCCCTTCTTCGGTGGCACGACAGGCGCAGGTGCAGCGGGTTTCCCGTTGACCTGCACAGGCTCTGGAGGGCCTTTCTGGACGATCTCTTCATTGACGTCCGACAGCTCAGAATCGCTCCCACCGGTGTCCGGTGTCCTCGCTGCTGGAGTGGGTGCCCCGGTCGACAATCCTCCTTCCACATCCATTGCAGAATCCTGGGCCCGGGTTCCGTTGGTAGCGGTTCGTTTCCTGGGCGACTTGGACGGCTGTCTCGGCGTTGACTCATTTGAGGTATCTGCAGTGGCTGGTAGAGCGGGTGCGCTGCTGAATGGGTGAGGTGCTTGACCCGAATTTTGGTCAAGAGCTGATTGCAATGCTCTGTGCGAAAAGCTTGTAGCCGAATTAGTAGAGTCCATGAACTTTCGATCTTGGTAGTCGTTGACGGCGGAGGCAGAGTCATCAGGAACAATTTCACTACTAGCCCTAGGAGATGGTTGCTGACTGAAGAATGAAGCTCCGTGATTCATCGCGAATTGCTGGTCAAAGCGCCCGTTCTTGCCCAAGCCCATCCTCGCCTTTTCCTCTTGCTTGAATTGCTTGATGAACCTGCGAAATCGGACCATCTGCGCATTGGTGCTGTTTCTTTGTATAACTGATTCGATTGCGTCTGCCAAGTTGGAATCGATTTTGCTCTGCTCGTAGGCGCGCCTCAAGGCAATGCCCACGTAGCGCTTGCCCGAGTTGCTGTTGGCTTTGGAAATCGCATCGTTGACCGCAATCTGAATGCGCTGTGTCGCAGCCTCAACTGGCTCCGACATAGAGACTGCCTGTACTGCCGGGCTCGCGGAAACCGAGGCGCTCTTGGTGTGACCGATTTTCGTTGTGGGCGTCTTGCCATTGACAGGTGTCTTGCTCTGCACTGGGGTCTTGCCCCTGACAGGAGTTTTCGACACCTTCACTTTCTTCTTCGGTTTTGTCGCGGGCTCGTAGTCGTCGTCCTCGTCGTCTTCCAGGATGGGGAAGGCGGCCTGCATCTCTTCCTCCTCCTGCCGCTCCGAGTCGTCAGGCTCGAGCTCAGGAGCTGGAGTGACCTCTGGCGTCGACCCAACCTCGTCACCACCGAAGCCCAAGCTCTTCCCCAATAGCGAATTTCGAGCAGCCGGTCCGTCGAGAGCGCGCGCGCGCTGCTTGTCCTTGGCCTTTGGAGGGACACCGAGGGGGGCCATGTTTTCCAAGACGCCGTGCCGCGCAAACCCGTGCTCTTCGAACGATGGGGCCAGAGTTTGCGGTTGGGGTTCAGTCCACTCGGTAATTGAACGCTGTTTCTTCTCGTTGGCGTGCTCGCTCGGGGTGCCGGTGGGTGAGGCGTAGGGCGTGGTGCTGGACCTTTGTTGCGATTTGAAGTCGCGCGACTCCCGGAGAGACTTGCGGAGGGCCGGCATGGCGAAACTACAGTTTGGTCAGCGCGCTATAACAATCACGAAGACGGTGAGACTTACTTCACGTGTTGTCCGAGAATTTACACGCCGCAATGCCGTGCCCGTCGTTGTGGGTCGGTAGTGCAGGAATGAGAGTCGCTGAAGGTTGTTCGAGGGTGCCCTGGACGCTTGGACGGACCTTCTTATTATGTCAGCCCCCTACGCATGCGCAAACATCGCCATGTCTTACTGTCGTCAGGAATGAAATATATGAATAGCCGGAAGCTTCTTCGATTGTCGGATTGTTTTTTCAGTTCTGACAAAGGCGGGGTGCGGTGTTGGTGTAATGATACCAAAGAATCCACGATCTATTGTCCGCTTTTTCCCTGACGTGCCCAAGTTCACCTTCACCAATCGCCACATGCAGATCGGGTCGTACAATACGTGGACGCGCGCCTGAATAGAGATGATAGTATTGACATTTTTCTTGACTTCACTTCGACGAATCTCTATTACACAATCCTGTCTTTGCATGATCTACTCAGGGGTAAATTCTGTTCCATGCTTTACCTCACTCTATACCATGCCTGGCTATCCGCGTAGGGCACCATAACTTTCGTGTGTTGTAGCGAACAACACAGCCAGGTATCTCTTGTAGCCTCTCTCGATTTGCCATGTTCGCCGTTTGGGGGGGGGGGGGGTGAGGGGGGAATAACATGACGGGTGGACAAGATAAACCGAAGACAAGAACAATGACGCGAAGCCGCCCAACGTCCACTCCACCCTTCGCTACAAGTACCTCGAAAACAAAAAGCTCCTTCTGAAAGGACTGGCATGTATGTCGCGTCCACGGTCGCTTAAACATAAGGGAAATGAAGCTGTGTGCGACTGTCAAAGACTCCCCAGACCACCTGGTACGGTCTCAGTCCGTGAGCCGTCTGTAGCTCCTTGAATGCGCGCGCGTTAGCTATCAGATTCTACATTAGTCAATATCACTCATAAGAAGCGAAAAATGCTGGTGGGTAAATAGGTGTCTGTTTTTTTGGATTGTTATCGCTTCTACTTAATCATGTGCACGAGCACAAGAGAAAGCACATCAGACCTGGGTCTTTTGCCGATTTTCTTTCCGATCCTGCCGTTTTTTGCAGTCACCAAAAAAGTCCGTGTCATCCAGGCTCATAGTCGAGAGGCGGGTATGGCGTCAAGGTCTCCGCAAGCTGCGTCTACTCCTCGTCGTCACTCTCCTCCTCTTCGGCAGGAGCAGCACCGCCGTCAGCGGCCTTCTTGGCGGGCTTCTTCTTCTTCTTCTTGTTCTTCTTTGTCGAAGTCTTTCCAATGGGCTGTTCGAGAATCTTGAGGATCTCCTCGTCCTCAATCTTCTTGTCAGACTTGTACTTGGGTGTGTCGATGGCAGCGGGTTGAGCCAGACGCTGCATGCCGTTCTTGGTGATGGCTGTTAAAATGTTAGCTATTGAAGCAAGTTTCATAATCCTTCGCAATCAAGCAAACGAAGGCGGAAATATGGAGATCGAGCAATCGACCACATCGGCCAATATCGGGCATCTCCGTGCACAGACAGAGCAGGGGAAATCCTCGGACTTACCAACAGTGCTGAACAACCTAGCTACGGGCTGGTTGTCCTTGTCAACGACAACTTCGTACTGGCGGAGCACACCTGTGCGGACACATTCGACAACACCAACCTTGGCAGCCTTCTCGTCCTCAAGCTGGCGCAGACTGAAGGGGAAGGTGCCGAACTTCTTGACAACTTCAGACAACAGGCTTCGCGAGGTAGGGCGCTTGAGCTGGTAGGTGGTGGCTGTACGTCGGTGCAGAGTGGTCCTGTTGCTGTTGCTCTTGACCTTGCCGCTTCCGAGACTGACACCCATCTCAACACCCCACACTTCGCCGACCTCAGGGAGACCCTCTCCTCTGACACCCTCGCCGGGCGCAAGAATGATCTTCTTCTTGGACTCGATCTCGTTGTGGTCGAATTGCCAGATGGTGGTGCTCTCGACGAGGTTGCAACCGTATGCCTTGACAACCTTCTCAAGCATGTTGGTCATTTGGCTCTGGGTGTAGGCCTTCTTTGACGCAGCCTTCTTTTGCTCCTCTTCGTCGCCGTGGGGAACCAGGCCTGGGGGTACCATCAACCTCAGCAGAAGCTCGTTCGCGTAGTGTGTAGCCAGAATGAGATCTGCCTCCCGTCCGGTGACCTCGTCGGCAGCTCCGACAATGACATTGTCGCAAACGATCGCGCAGAAGCCATCGATCTGGGCACCGAGCTGGATCTTGACAACCTCTCCCTCCTTCAGTGTGACAGCGGCTTCCTCTGCATCGGTCTTGAGGGGTGTGTACGGGGTGATGTAGGCGCTCGGCGAGATGGTGGTGCAGTGTCCAATGCCCTTGAGGACCTTCTTGCCCTTGTAGACCTTGGCGACCTCCTCGTCTAGGAGCTTGTCACCGCGCTCGCAGAGCTCGACAATGCTGGCATCAGCGGCGATCCATCCTGGACTGGTCAGTTTATGTTCGTGTTTACGCGCGGGAAACGAGCGCAGGTGTGGGGAGCGTCGTACCGGAGACCTCCTTGAGGACTTTCTGGGAGATATCGGCGGCGACCTTGTACTTGGTGATAGTATCTGGGTTCGCCAGAGTGTAGTCTACAATATGGGTTAGCTTCTGCGACTCATGGACAGCACAAAACTGAGGCTGAAGCTATTTTCGTCTGAATAGCTTCTCATGTTGATGGCATTAATAGCGAACAAGGATCGAGCTTACCGACAGCTGCTGTTTCGGCCATCTTGAGTATAGTTGAGTGTGGGAAGATGGTCTAGGAGCTAGAATTGGAGTGGTGCGCGAGGTCGTTCCTGTGTTCAGGCCAGCCCCTCAGTGGGGTGCTTTCGAGCTTTCGCTTAGCCAAAGCCCAATGACGATGATCGCCTGACAACGTCACACTCGACCTGCTTTGCTTGTTCCTGAATTAATTACCTTAGGTATAGAAACTGGACTTGTGATCATTTGAATCACCGTTTCGAGCTCGTGTTTGTGGCCTAGGTTGGCATCTCCATTATTGCAGTGCAACCTCACTGCGGTTACGCAGCTGTATGTATGCCACGCTGCTGACAGCTTCGACAGCGTGCCATCAGGTGCTAGACATTTGATGACATCGAACATAGTGTACCTGGCAAAAGAACACATCTATGCTATTGAACATTGAACTGGTATCATACCATCCCCACTCTCATGATGTACTTCGCATTCTCAAAGAATCTTTACAGAGCAAGCGCAAATTTCTGCAAATCTATGGGTATTTCGTCGATACGGAATCGCATTCATGATATAAGATCATAGTGTCACTCCACCCTCCCATCTATACCTGCAAAACCCCATCCACAACCACCGCCCGATGATCACTAGCATAAACCCCATCCTCAAACCGATTCGGCAACACACTATACCCCTCAACACCCCAATCCCCCTCTCCTCGCGGACCCACAAACACAAAGTCAATCAGCGCCTTATCCACATCATCAAACGCCGTATACGTATTCTCATCACCATACAGCCACTTAGCCTGCTCCTTCGTATCTTGCAGGAGCGACGACGCGTTATTCAGCATCATGTACGCATCATCCGTAACCTCAGAGTTGAGGTCGCCGGCCAGGAAGAAAGGCAGGCCAGTAGACGAGTAGTTTGACGACGGGGAAGCAATATCCGCGGCAATTCCCTCGATGATCTTCGCAGATTCGCGGCGCGAGATGGCGCCGGCGTTGTCGAAATGCGTTGACATGGCTACTATTTCCTTCTTGCTTGTCGTGTGCTTGAATGTGCCGATGGTCACGATGCGAACGGAGCCTGCGTCCCAGCCTTTCTTTCCAACGGCGCCGTCTTCGTTTAGCCAGACGGTCTTCCAGGTTACGAGTTCCCAGACGGCTGGGCGGTAGATGACGGGGCTGTATTCGCCTTCGGTTTTGCCGTCGTCGCGGCCGACGCCGATGTAAGCCCATTCGTTGCCGAGGCCCGCCATGATGTCGACGATTTGCTCGTTGAGCACTTCTTGTAGACAGATGAAGGCTTCGGGGTTGTGGAGAGTGTTGTAGTGCAGCTCGTTGAGGATCAGTTGTTTCCGTGTTGACCAGGGCTTCTCGCCTGCGGCGGGTGGATCGGCGGCATAACGGATGTTGTGGGTCAAGATTCGGATTGGGAGAGTAGCAGCTTGTGCTTTCATGATGAAGGCAAGCAGGGTGGTGACAAGAAGCGCTGCGTTGAGCATCATGACGACAGGCTACTAGGTAGGTATTACCGGAACCGAACACGTGACGGAGTGAAGCGGGGACGATGTTCTCTCTGGCAACGACTGCGAAGAAGGCTTGTGGTAAAGAGACGAATAGAGGCCTTCACAGTATCGAGAGATGGCACTGGCACGGCCTTGATATGAACAACTGTAATTGACGCCTACCTACATCGCTGCGTCGAAGACTACCAACCCTACTTATACTTTACAAACGACACCAGCAACTAAGAGAAGAAGGAAGGTACTCAAAATAGTGCCGCATAATGACGAAGGCTTCAAACTATGCCAATCCTCCGTGTTATAATCCAAGAGGGGCCCAAATTTCCGAGTTGTAGCCGACAAATGAGAACGCCGATAGACAAGCACGTTGTCCGCATGCGCAACTCCACGTGATCCGCTGTTTTTACACGGGCTTCTATACCCTGGATGCGCTTGCCAATATGAAAAACGACCCCGCTATGCTTATCTGAATATCATTTCCTGTTTGCGCAGACAGGCAATCTGAATGCTAAGCCTACAATGGCTGACCAGTCCGTTTGCGCACGTTCTCCATGTGTACGCGGTTCTTCAGATGTAATTCAAAATTGTTGACCGTCTGTTCGGGCCCAGCGTTGTACAGCTTTCCTGGGCAGTCTATGCATCGGATTCGCGGGAGGAAGTACGCTTTGTGGTTCGCTGGCAGAGGAGCGGTTGGAGATAGTGTATCTAGCTTGACTTGTCTGGACACCATCTCGCCAGTCTTCGGGTCCTCGTGGCGCTCGTTCATGACTGCGTAGCGCATGGTAGATTCGAAGAGCTCCCCGGGATTCTTATCGCGTAGGTCTTGGAGCGCTTTTTGGAGCCATGGGGGAGTGGGAGGCTGTTATGGGTCAGATATGACTACATGGAAGCAAGGAGACATCTTACATGTTGTGAAGCGGCGGGCGTTGGCCAAGGTGCTTCCAATGAGCCATCCGGCTTGTAATTCCATTGCTTGTTCGGTGTCGTTGGTGTGGGGGTGGAAGGTGGCTTCGGCGAAGCTTCAACGGATGTCGGTACTGTCGGTGTGGAGCGGGAAGGCATGGCGGGTGACGGTGGAGGAGGCATCGAGTTTGCGGTAGGCGTACCCCGCGTTGGTGGTTGCGAGAGTGTCATCATGGGAGTTCCAGCGGGCTTTACGAAAGCTCTTGGATTCCTTACCCATTCCCTGAACTTTGCAGGCGTTATGCGGAGTTTGACTATTAGTGATGTGGGTTCAGATACGCTCTCTTCCCGCGCTTCATACCGTAGGGACCTCGACGCCCTTGGCTCGTGATGGGGTGTTTGGATATTCGAGACTTCGGGAGTTGCTGATCTTCCAATGGCGGATCGCATCGCAGCTTGAGCAGCAGTAGCAGCTCCGCGCATACCACGGGTACGAGCAGTGCCTCCAGTCATCAATTGAGCAGGTGCGGGAGACTCCATGACTGAATCATCACTATCTGAGTCGTCTGAGCTGCCATCAGCACCGCGACGACGGCCTTCTCTGGCTTTACGCGTGGCCTTGAAGAGTTGACTGTCCTCAATCGTTTCCGCAGCGCCAGGCAGCACTGATGAAACGACCAACGTCCGTACAGTCCGTTGGCGGTCTTTGAGGTCTGGCAGGGCAGGGCCACCGCGTCTGTTGACGGAACGCTTCTGGCGTCGCTGTTCGCGCATGATTGAAAGTTCGGCTCGCTCCAGGTCCGCATTGCTGAGTTCGTAAAGGTAGGGTTGGTAGTCCTTTGTTGACTGCATCGGGCGGAATACGGAGGGGAGTGGAGATGCCAGGAAGTTGTCTTGTATGTCTGTATCCTCGACTGGTCGCCCGTCGAAGGGATGGCCTGTGATGTAAAGACTTTTTGTAAACATCTGGCACTGCTCTCTTATGGAATGTGCGATTGCGGTTGTGAACTCTCCGGATAGTGACAAGTCGGCGGCCATCTGTCTCGCAAACTCCTCAGGCGCATTCAGAGGGTTGTTGATCTCCCACTCGAACTGGTCTACGAGGGTGTGCTGGCCAATGGTAATGTTCAGTTTGATCAATATCCGCATCTCGTCGTTCTTGTATGCCGAGTATGGCTGATGTGGATCCAGTGGCTCGTCGTCGAAGAAGGCGTGGGGGTAGTAGTCTTGTACCTGCTCGTGAATTTCGCGATCGATTTGCTGCATTACGTTCTGGCGCAGTTCGGGCGGTATTTGGAAGTCTTCGACGAGGGTTTGGGCGAAGAGCACGGGGTTGGTAACGCGGTCGTGGAGGTTCCAGGTAAAAGTATCGCGAAGCTTCAGTCTATCCAATTCGATATCCAAGCGCACAGGTACAAGCTCCTCAATCTGGTCTGCTTGCTGGAGCCCCTTCTCTTTCGAAACCTTGAGCTGCGGTGCGAGTCGACGGCCAGCGCGCTTGGCATTCTCAGGGTATAGCAGCTTGGTTTGCGGTAGGGCGCGCGGGTCTCTGGGGTCGGGAGGTATCTCGGTCAGGCCGTTGCCGTAGCCAGCGTAGCCATATCCAAAGATGGCGCCGGGGTTCTGTCGTCGGACCGGATATACTTCGTCGCGGTAGAAATGGCGCAGGTCGTTGAGTTCGCCATACACCTTCTCGGAATGTTTGTTGCGCTCGTACTTGTTTACGCTATCCAAGAGGTCGCGCTCGATGTAGCGGTTGAGGAGGTGCGTCTGCGAGGCTGTGGGTTTCGCGCCGTCGTCGTGGGAAGGCGTGTGTGATGACTTGCGGGTGCCCGAACGCGATCGCTTTCTGCTGGGCGACGCGCCGTTGATGGCTTCGGGTTGCGCGGGCGATGCCATGTCGCCTTGCGCGCCGGCGAGGTTCAGACCAGAGGCGGCCATGACGGCCTTGGCTTTCTGCTTGCCGTCTCGGATCGCGTTGTTGTCGTTGGACGCGCCGTCGGGTCCATTGATGCTGGTCGGGGCGTTGGCGGGCTGGACAGCACCTTCACTGTTGATGCCGTTGGTGGACGCGCCGTGGGCGGGATCGAGGGACTGAGAGTCGGCTAGCGGCGGGGAGGGCATCGCGTAGGAACTGTGGATGCGCGCAGCAGGAGCGACCTGCGTGTTGCTGCCCTGGTTAGAGCCGAGGCATGGAGGCTGGAAAGAGTGATGGAGGCTCGAGTGGGTCAATGGGCGTCCCAAGCGGTCGCGCCTGCCAGAAGAAGGGGGCGGACGTGCGATGCGATGGCGACAGCAACACCCGCGCCGCCATCTCCAGAAAGCGCATGCATCGCGCCGCGATCACGCGAATAAATAGCAGCAATAGAAAAAACACATACCTTTGCGAGCATGCAATTTGCGCGTCGTCACAGGTCACAGGGCTGGGCTGGGCCTCTGTTTGGCTGTCCAGGGAAAGAAGTGCCGATCGGGTAGTCAAGCGCGCAGCAGCCCGTCTGTAAGCCTTTCACAGGCGAGAGTATTGGCAGGAAACCTAAATCGGCGAAACACCTGCTGCGGTACCTTGGGCGGGGTCGCGGCCGTGGATAAGCTCGGAATGATGTGTTGTGTGTCAGGCAGAGGCATTGATGGATTTGCGCCTCGCTCCCACTTCCCGCCGCTTGCGAGCGCCGAGCCAGCCAGCCCATGACCACACTGAAGCTCGTCGGCACGCTCCCACGCACCCAGCGTCTCTGCCCGGCGTGGTTCTTTTCACGAAAGCAGAGGCCATGCTCTCCCGACTGTTCCACATAATTACACCTGCACTCCATCGTCTCCACGCAGCCCATCACGTGTGACGCCATGACGAATGCTAGCGCCTACCTAGACCGGTAAGCTCAGAGGAAAAGCCACTCGTGTAATGCAGTGGACCTTGTTCGTTATCGAATAAAGGTTGTATTTTATGGAAAGACCCGCCTAGTAGAAGAAGATAAGAAGCGTCTGGTAGTACACCTCGTCACCGCACTCTGACGCCCTCGCCTCCAGATCCATCCTAGTTGCATCAGTGCTAGAAACTGACAATACCTAAACATTTCCATCCAGTCCCGGCCCGGACACGCCGCCGCTTACAAGTTCGCCGGCTATATGCGTCTGCTTTGCTTGCGATAGATACTCAAACGTGCAGGTTCGCTGCTGAGACATGCGCTCCCCTGTTGCTCAGTAATATCGCTGCTCTCGTTGTATTCCCTCCGCTCAAAGCAGTGAGTCAAGTCGAGTGAATACACTCAAGCATGCTGCGACAACCTATGGTAAAATAGTCAGCGCTCTGTCATGTTGAAGGAAAACAAAACAGCGATTGACTTACCTCAAGCTGGAGCTCCTTATCCTTGGAACCGTTAACTTCGTCCGTGATGAGCTGACCCAAGTTTGCGCCCACACCCTGCGAGCCACCCTGCCTCTTTGCAAACGGCCACTGCGAATATTCTGCCAGCAGCTCGTCCACTTGAGCGAAGGCCCGTTCCCGCGCTTCGTGACCCAACGTTGTCAGGGCGTTCTCGAGGACGTTGGCGGCATAGGCGGCGCAGACCATGGTGATTGTTCGCAGCACTCTGAATTCCAACTCCTCAGGGAGGAATTGGCTGCCAGGGAGGACGACGGTGCGGTTGGTGAGAACGTTCCGGACTCTGCGTCGAATCTCCTCCTTTGCGCCGCCGTCTGCGACGGGATGTGTAGCCATGTCGAACAGGAGGAAGTTCTTCTTCTCGGTGCGCAGGATGCCCTTGTCGACGAGGCCTTTGCATAGTCGTTCGCGTACTTGTTTTAGTTGGTAGCCAATCTTCATGAGGTTCCACGTCTCTCCTGTGTGTATAGTTAGTGCCGAGCACCAGCCTTGGGATTGCGCGCCGCAAACGTACCGCTCATGAGGTCGATCCACGAGTTGACGCTCATCTTCTCGCTCGACTTCATCATCTTGAGGGCCTCGTCCAGCAGAACCTCTCCGGTCAACGTGTCGTCAATAACCTCGATGACCCGGTCTGCGAGGGGGAACCGTCGCCGATTCGAGTCCTTTTGCATGCTCACGCGGCCTCGGAAGGCCAATTCTATGACAATGCAGCCTCGCAATGCATAGGAGATGTTGTCGTTCCAGAACGACAGGTATCCCTATTCTCACTCATCAGCCTGCTGCCCCTAGCCCACCAGCGCCCTGCCGGGTACACACCTGTTTGTCCTTCAGCCCCATGAGGATGATTTCCTCCATGAGCGTCAGCTTGGGCTGTTTGCTCCTCTCTGCATTTTCGCTGATGTCCCGGGGGTCGAATGCGATCTTGTGGCCATTCTCGGAGCTTTCGTAGGAGGTTTCGGGGGTGCGGTCGTCGTTGCGCTTGGGTGCTGGCGAGCTGACCCGGCTGCTCTCGTCCTCGCCGTTGCCGGCAGCGCCGCCGCCTCCTCTCCGGCGCGTCAGACCAGAGCTAGAAGCCATCAGGTGTGGTTGTGGAACGGGAGGGGGGTCTTGTTGAAATTATGCGTGATGCTCCTCAACGGGCGCAGGGATGAGGGCGCTTGGGCTGCGCATGCGCGGTGTCGGACTATGTGGGACTTTCGGTGAGTGCGATGTGGGAGAGGGTGGCGGGCACGGCGACGTAAAGAATAAGGGGTATGGCAAGGCGCCTGTGTGAGTTACGCGTTGGGGGTTGATTCTCGTGCCACATCAATCAGCGGACAGGGTGTCGGTCTCGGATGTGCCAAGATTAGTTACGCACGCTTCGGAGATCAAGTAAACAGGCGTCCAACAACACAAAAGCCAAAGCACTGGGAGGTGGATAGCGTCAATTCTATCAGAAGTACACGGTGCCGACCCAGGCGACTGTTTTACACGGGGGCATATATATAGCGATGCCGGTAGAACCGACTCTCAATTCCACATCCATCATCTCCAATCCAGCGCGGCTCTCCAATATCATTTAGTGAGCTACGATGTGTTAGTTTGGGGCAACTTCGGGATTTTCAAGTTGCGACTCACCATCGGGCTGGGCCATGATGTAGTCCACTGCTTGCTTGACTGTGATATCATCAGTATGTATATCTCCGACCCTGCATCTGAACGTACCGCTGTGGATGGCATCGGCCTCCTTGTCGGGGATCTCAATGCTGAATTCCTGCCTCACTGTCAGATTTGCCTTCCGAGTATCGCACGCGGGCCGACTAACCTCCTCAATTGCCATGACCACCTCTACGGTATCCAGACTGTCGAGACCGAGGTCGTTGTGGAAGTGCGATTCGGCGTTCAGCTGCAAAATATAAGCCTTTGTCTCCAATCCCTCACACGCTGTTGGTAGCTACCTTGGAGGCATCGGTGACCTGCTTCTGCGTTAGCCACTTTCTAAAATTGCCGTCGCATAACCATTACCTTGTCGAAGTTCTTCAAAAGGTCCATTATCCTGCCGGTGACCTCATCTTTTGACAGACCGGCGCTCGCGGCGTAGCATCGTACGGCCTGGAAGTATACGGAGGGGTTCATTTGCTTTGGCTGGACGAAGGAGCTTCGCGCAACGGGGCGAGCCATTGCGGCCTGGCATCGTGGGGCAGCGCGGACGGCGGACCGGGCGGACCTGAGGAGTGCTGTTCGGAACATGGTGGACGGTTTAGGAGGGTGTCGTGCGAGGTAGCAAGGTCGGTGGTGGTGGTGATGTTGATGCTCGACTAGAACTTCAGACTAAAGTTACATTACGTTAGTCAGCCGTCAAGAGCATTTCCGTACGAGTGAACAGGCGCACCTTGAATTATCGCAACAGGTAACACAGATATCCGAGAAAGACTCGAAAATCATTCATATACCCTGCTACATCACCTGAGTCAAATTTCTGACCTCGGAGTTGCCTCCCACCGTTGTTGCCGTCATTGGACTTGTCGGCCAATCGCAGCCTCCGCGTTACAAGCGACGACCTCAAGTTTCGAGCTTGACAACAACCTCCATATCCGCCAGCAACCCCCCAACCCGCCAGCGACTCCACCACGCTCACAATGGCCAGCGCAAAGCCATTGACAATGTTGGCACGAAGCCGCCCGGCTGCCACCCTGCTCCGGTCACCACAGTTCGCGTCTGGACGCCTCCCCTCGCCCGCCACCGTCGCCTTCTTCTCTACCACCCTATCCCGAGCCGCCACCCCAGCAGGACCCCCGCCGCCAGGCTTCCGGTTACCCAAGCCCAAGCGATGGGATGAAGGAGAAGGTGCATTGGACCGCGCCGGCAAGTACTTCTTGCTCATGGAGATGTTCCGCGGCATGTATGTGTCGCTGGAGCAGTTTTTCCGCCCGCCGTGAGTACTCCAACTAGCAGACTAATCGGCTGCTACCTGGTCGCAATGCGGTAATCTGACGTTTCTGAAGATACACCATCTTCTACCCATTCGAGAAGGGCCCTATTTCGCCCCGCTTCCGAGGCGAACATGCCCTGCGACGGTACCCTACCGGTGAGGAGCGTTGCATTGCTTGCAAGCTCTGCGAGGCCATCTGCCCTGCGCAAGCCATCACAATCGAGGCCGAAGAGCGCATGGACGGTAGCAGGAGGACCACACGTTATGATATCGACATGACCAAGTGCATCTACTGCGGACTCTGCCAAGAGAGCTGCCCAGTCGATGCCATTGTTGAGGGTATGTCGACACGTTCCCTGAGTACGCGGATCAAGTGCTAACATGATATAGGACCCAATGCCGAGTATGCGACTGAGACCCGCGAGGAGCTCCTTTACAACAAGGAGAAGCTGCTAGCAAACGGAGACAAGTGGGAGCCCGAGATTGCCGCAGCTGCTCGTGCGGATGCGCCGTACAGATAATGGACGGGAGCGATTTGGAATTACTGTACATATAAGGAGCGGTTGCGTCTGACACAGCCAGTCAGATTTCTTTTGTCAATGCATCAGTAAACAATACCAAGCTCACTGAGTCCATGTTCAAGAAAACACTGAGAGACATGGAAACGACGGACGTGGTATTGTGACGGAGTCCAACTAAATGCATCACTATTGATTTGCGAGATAACATTGGCATTGAACAAACATCCTTGAGAGAAGACAACCTAATATTCAAGATCATAATACTCCTAACGCTCATACGATGCCTGCCATGATATGGTATCAAACGCCAAATGCCTGCCTATAGTATGCATGCCGCCACCCTTTCCTTTTATATACCTTGATCCCGCCCAGCTTCATGATCATCTCGCCTTGAATGTTCCCTCGAAGCCCGGTCGCTTGACCTTCTTGCCAGGCTTCTTGACCTTCTTTTTGCCCTTTTGGCCCTTGTCATCCTTGCGCTTCTTGAGGTTCTCCTCCCTCTTCTTCTGTCTCGCGGCCTTTCCTTGGTCGACGTTCGTGAGCCTCTCCTTCCACTCTTGCTTGCTCTTGTCCTTTTGTTTTTGTTGACGCTTCAAGCTCTTCTTCAGAAGGTTGACGTCGTCGAACACCTTCTCGCCCTGTGCCCTCTTCTTGGCGGCCAGCCATAGATCCTTCTCTTGAATATCCTTGCGCTTGTCCTCGTCGAAGGCGTTAATGCGAGCCTGTTTCTTTTGCGCAGCCTCTAGTGCCGTCTTCGCATCTGACTTGCCCTTCTTCTTCTTGGAGTCGAGGAATCCAGAGAGATTGCTCTCAAGCTGCTGGCCGTCCCATGCGATCTTGCCGAAGTTGAAGTTGCGCTCAGTCTCCGGCGACCTCGCCGGGAATACAGAAGGTGAGCCCGAACCGCCTCTTATCCGTGCGAGCTGCTCCTCCGCTTGCTGTCGTGCCTCATCCTCTTTCGCATCCTGACGCATAGCCTTCTTCGCGGCCTTCTTTTCGGCTTCCTTCTTCCTGCGCGCTTCGATCAGCTCTGCTCGGTTGCGTGCAGGGCGTCCATCTGGGCCGTCGGCCTTTCGCGCCGCGCGCATTGCCTCTAGTTTCGCGTTCAACCGAGCACGGAAATCCTCATGTTTTTGCGGATCGATCGTGTATGGCTTCTTAGCCTTCTTCTGTGGCGCTTCTTCACCGGACTGGGGTAGTGAAGAATTTGACGAAGCGGCGGAGGCGACGGAGGCTGTGGAGGAGTTGGAATTGGCAGTAGTGGAGGGAGCAGTAGACTGACCCTCTTCGACGAGACCGGAGACGTCCAAGGCCTCTATGCGTTCGTCTGGATGTTCGA
>Ga0265780_10002435_pt1 | contig 25173 bp, 25 predicted proteins | sample P1T30metagenome_FD_192432 | JGI IMG/M metagenome (GOLD analysis project Ga0265780, IMG submission 192432) | Plant litter microbial communities from East Loma Ridge, Irvine, California - P1 T30 | ecosystem: Environmental > Terrestrial > Plant litter > Unclassified | place: USA: California... | reverse complement strand
CTGCTGCTCAGGCGGCGGCGACTGCCGATGCTGATTCCGAGGCCGCTGCTGATGCGACGGCTGCGGGTGATCCTGATGCTGCTGCGGCGGCGCAGGCTGCTGCCAATGCCGACGCATCAACCGACGCGGCTGCCGCAGTTGCAGGCGATGCCGATGCTTCGGCCGACGGCGCTGGCGACGGAAATCTGGATCCCTCAGTGGCGGTGCAGCCTGAATCTGTGCAGCCCGGTGATGAGGTCGATATCACCGGGGGCGGGTTCATTCCCGGCTCGACTGTAACTGTCACTGTTACGGATGCAGAAGGAAACATCATCGGCACCATCGAAGCGGTCGACGTCGATGAGAACGGTGAGTTCGTGACGGCGTGGACGGTGCCGGATGACACCACTCCAGGTGAACTCACGGTCACGGCTACCGACGATTCCGATGGCGACATCACCGGAAGTGCTGTGCTCTCGGTTGCAGACGGGGTCGCCACCGCAGGTGAGTCTCCCGAGTCGAATGACGATGGTGGGCTACTGGCTCGCACGGGTGCCGCGAGTATCTGGCTTCTCGGCGGGCTTAGCATCTTGCTGCTGCTCGCAGGAAGTACGGCTCTCATCATGCGGAAACGGATGAGCTCCACAGAGTAACGAGGGGCCTGGCAGTTTCATGGGCGTGGTGGACGCCCCGACTCACTGGGGGGCGGGGGGGGTGCGCGCCCGGACCCCTGCTCAGTGAACCCCATCGGTCTAAGGAGCACACATGAATCCCAGTCCGACCAAGTCTCGAGGCCGGATCGTCAAACGCTTGGCTGTAACGGCGGCCGTCATCTTCACCGGTTGGCACTTGTTCGCCTCATTTCTCTGGATCGCCCCTCCATCCGCTCTGCGAAACGTTGTCCCCGGGGATGCGCTCAGCGAGTACATGATCCCCATGTTCGGCCAGTCCTGGAGTGTCTTCGCCCCCGAGCCGATCAACGGTGACTATTACCTCGACGTCCGAGCGATTGTGGACGATAACGGCGAAGAGGAAGTGACCGATTGGGTCCGCGCTACCGATGTTGAACAGTCCCTTGCGACGTATCGACCGTTCCCGCCTAGGGCCGCGAAGCTCGCCGTTGCACAGGCATCTTCCCTACGCGGCGAGTGGCACGGTCTCAATGCTGATCAGCAGGCTGTCGTCGAATTGAACTACTACAAGGACGGCGACTGGTCGGACAGGCTGGAAGCTGCCCTATCGGACTACTCGGAAGAGCCTGAAGAGCTCGAAGACTATCTTCAGGAGGAGCAGCGCGCCACCGCCTACGCCACACAAGTGGCGCAGGCAGTCTGGGGCGAGGGTGTGACACGCGTTCAATTCCAGGTGGCCCGCCAGGATGTCATCCCATGGGGTCAGCGGAACGATCCCAGCGCGCAGAGACCTGAGATTCAACCGGTACCAGTGGGATGGCGAGGAGTCGTCATCCAGGAGCACCAGTCTCAGGATGCATTCGCGGATTACTTCTGTTCTGCCCCCGAGGAGGTGTGCGTCGCCGATGAAGGCTGAAGATCAGGTCTCAGATGAAACTCGGACGGACTCACGGAAAGAAGCAGGATCAGGCGCGGGTGCTCTCAGGCCTGTTCTGCGAGATAACGCGCGAAACGTTGTGCGACGGGCGACGTCGCTGCTTAGTAACGTAGAAGAAGCATTGACTGGAAGCTACAAGGCAACCTACGGCATCGCTGTCACGAGGATCCTCATGGGGTTCACCGGTCTCGGATTGCTGCTGACAAACTTCAACTCCCGCCATTACACCTTCGGTGTCGGATCAGCGTGGAATGGGGAGATCAATCAACCCACCAGTGATTTCCCACAGATGTGGATCTTCTCCTTGTTCCATCAGGTCGCCGCCACTCCCTGGTTGTTCACGCTCCTCTATATAGCGCTGGCTGGCCTCGCGATCGTGGTGATGCTGGGATGGCGCACTCGCGTGGTCCTCCCGTTCTACCTGATCTTCTGGATCAGTTTTATCGAGGTCAATGACGTCGCCGGGGACCAGGGCGACAACGCCTACCGGATGTTCCTCCTGGCGATGCTCTTCACCAACTCGTCCATGCGCTGGTCATTGGATTCACGTCGTCGGCGTCGTAGGAAGGAACGTGCCCCTCGACCCATTGCGCAGAAGTATCAGTGGGCGCCGGTGACGGCTCACAACCTAGCGCTCGTTGTCCTGGCGTTCCAGGTCTGTGCCATATACGTGTCTGGAGGACTGTACAAGGCCGGCGGGGACCCGTGGGCTCACGGGTATGCGATCTATGACCCCTTGCAGACTGCGCAGTTCGGAACCTGGCCCGTGCTCTCGGACTTGCTGACCACGTGGGGGCCGCTCGTCGTTCTGATGACTTGGGGGTCACTGACATTCCAAATTGCGTTCCCGTTCCTGCTGTTCAACAAGTACACCAAGATCGTTGCGCTCCTGGGGATCTTGTCCTTCCACCTTGCGATCGGTCTTCTCATGGGGCTGCCGTGGTTCTCGCTCACGATGATCGCAGTGGACGCGATATTCGTCCGCGATCGCAGCTACCGACGTGTGGCCGAGATATTCAAGCGCTTGTGTGGACGAAGTAATGAGTTGAAGGACCCGAGAGTGTATCAGTACAAGTGGCCTGATAATAGGAAAGAAATTGCGCTCTCATTGAAAGGAGTGACTCATGAACTTAATCAGTCTCGAGCTCCGAGGTAAACGCGTTCGATGAATCAAAGAATCCAATACTCTAAGTTTGAATTTGTCGTTAAATCAGATTAGACACAATCTCTAAATAAGCATGCCGCTGATCGACTGAATGTTGGGGCGGTATTCACTGTATTTCCCTCTGAATCTAAGGAGACGCATGACCGAGAATGTGATGACTCAAGCCGCGCGCCAGCGTAAAAGAAAATTCCAGGCCGTCCTTGCCGGAGGTTTGGTGCTTGGTATCGGTGCTGCAGTGACTCTTGCAGCATGGAACGATTCCGAATTTGCAGAGGGTATCTTCACCACCGGTGAATTTAACCTTGAAGGTTCCACAGATGGTCCAGAAGAGGGCTTTGCGGAGCACCCTACCGAAGCGGAGGCCGCGGAGCTTGAATTTGAGGCGGACAACCTTGTGCCGGGTGAAACGGTCTACGCGCCGTTCCATCTTCGACTGGATGCAGCCACGACAGTCGATGGCAGCATCCCCGCCACTGTCACCGCTGATTCTCAGGGCGGGGTGAGCTTGACGTCGGAGGGTGACAACTCTGATTTCTTCGCCTTTGAGCTGTACTCCACGGCAGATTGCAGTGCGACCGGCATTGGCGAGATCGCGCCGATTGCGGAAGCTGGCACCCTGACCGGTGGAGATGTGGGGTTGACCGGTGCCTTGGACCTGGAGTCCAACGCTGCCGGCACCGTTGGGGACACTGTGTCTTTGTGTTTTGTGGTGACTGCGGATGACGATGATCTTCTTGAAGGAGCAGAAACGACTGCAACGTGGGAGTTCCAAGCGGTCTCTGACGACGCGTAATGAGTTTTTTGCGAGATGTGTTGTTCTTTGAGTCGTCGGGGTCGGGAGAGGGGTGCTGTGAAGCCTAAGGAATCGCCTGCATCGTCGGGGAAGACGCCGCGGGCCGGGCGTGCGAGGCAAAACCGGTCCCGACGGATCCGAGCGCTACTGGCTGCTGGGATGGTCTTTGGTATCGGTGCGACCACGACCCTAGCCGCGTGGAATGACCAGGAGTACGCCCAGGGCACTATCACCGCTGCGAGCTTTGCGCTCGAGAGCAACGGGGGTTCCGGAAATTTCGCTGCGAGCTCGGCGGATAATCCCCGGCCTCTGGTCTACGGTGCTCCGTTTTCCGCGATTTTTCCAGGGCAGAGCACGTTTGCGTTGCTCCAGGTGAGGACCGCGACGGGATCGATTGCGGGGACCATCCAGTTTCGGGGGGCGGCGGAGAATCCAGGACCGTTGGCGCAGTATCTGACCTATGGGGTCCGGGCTCTCCCAACGGGCAGTGCGTGCACCGCAGCGACCTTCGATGCGGCCAGCAACATTGTTGTTCCTGCTGGCGCGTCGTTGGGGACTGCCTCAACAACGACTCAGACGGTGGTCGCGAACGGGGCTTCCACCGCGAATTCCACGGTGAATTACTGTGTGCGCGTAACGATGCGGCCCGATGCGGCAAACGCGGCTCAGGGGCTGGTGGGAAATCCGCGGTGGGTGATTGAAGGGACGAGTGTGAGCGGTTGATTCCGGATCGCTCAGGAAGTGGGGTTGGGATGTCACGGATCCGCTACGTTGTCACGGAGACCTTGTTGTGGGTCGCCGCTGCTGCGGGACTTCTTGCCATGCTCCTGGTGGCGGCAGCCTACTTCTTCAACATCTCTTTGATCATGTTCAGTACCGGTTCTATGTCTCCGACAATCCCTGCTGGGTCGGTGTCTTTGGTCCAAGAGGTCGACGCTGCCGATGTGGAGGTCGGTGACGTGTTGACGGTGGAGCGTGTGGGAAAGTTGCCGGTGACTCACCGGGTCACCTCAGTGGCGATGGGAGGGACTAGCGACGAGCGCGTCATCACAATGCGCGGAGATGCCAATGGCTCTGATGATCCATCTCCCTACACGATCGCCGAAGCGCGTGTGGTTCTCTGGTCTGTTCCTGGTGTGGCTCCCATGATCAATCAGATGGGCAGCCCCTACGTGCTGGGTGGAGTCACGTTGGCAGCATCTTTGTTGGTGGTCTGGGCCTTCTGGCCCGCCAAGGTATCCACAGTCCCAGGGTTTCAGTATTTGGGGCGCCACCGAAGACGCGCCGTGTCAGGAACTCTGGTGATGTTCACAGCCGCTGGTGTCACAGGGGCGACGTTTCTCTTTGCCCCTACTGCGGCCCAGGCGGGGGCCAACGGAGAGGAGGTTGTCCGTGAGACGGTCCGGGGTCAATACGTGACGCTGAGGTCAGAATATGTACCGAGTGAACGGGCAAACATGACCCCAGGGGACAGGGCTCGGTGGGAAATCGAGGTCACGGTGAATTCTCCCGATCCGGGTGTGGCGCGCACGGGGCTAAGCGTGAGCGGAGAGTTTCCCTTGATCATCTCAATCATGGCCTGCGACGAGGCCTGGTCTGATCAGGTGACGTCATCGGCTGATCCGGAGGGTTCGTGTCCAGGGGAGTTGAAGACTCTGATGGAGACCCGCACGATGGAATCCTTAGACGAGGTGCAGTGGTTGGACAGGTTCTCCTCCGCTGAGGATAGGTGGCTGCGGATCGAGACCACGATTCCCGAAGACGGGGATGTCTCGGGTGGCACTTCTTCGATGGTGCGTGTCCACGCTGAGGTCTCTGGTGAAGAGATCAGCCTGACTCCGGGTGCCGAATCCCCGGCCCCGGCAGTGGAGCAGGGTGGGAAGGATCAAAGCAGTGAAGGTCAGGCCGGGGCCGCCCCGGCAGAGACGGCTGGATCGGGTCAGGATCGTTTCCTAGTTAGTGAAGGTGGTTCCGCAGGGCGTGATGCGGGTCCTACCAATCTAGATGAGGGGCCGTCGGGGCTCGCTGAGACCGGAGCGGGGTTCTTGTGGTTGCTGACCCTGGCGCTGGGGCTAGTGATAGCGGGAAGAATGTTGCAGAAGCGTGGACCCGTCGGCTCTGCTGAGAGTGGTGAACCCCGTTGAGACGCATTTGTGCGCGAGTGCCGGGGATCACGGAGGCCTCGCCGGAATCGTCGAGTGGCGGTGCGGTTGATGATGCTAGTCGTCACCGCGGAGAGCGGAAGCAATCAGGCCAAGCATTTCAGGAAGGGGAAGGAACGATGGCAGATGATCCGTGCCGAGCACCGGAGATAGCCGATTCACCAAGGCATTCTCGCGAGCCTACCGTCAAGAACGCCATAAGCCCTATCGCTAAAAGCCGTGGCCGTCACCACCTGCGACGACGCGGTCTCCTCCGCAGCGTTTCAATCGTGGCACTCACTGCCGTTCTCGGCTTCTCTATGGCTGCAGGGAATTTAATGGGATCCACGGAATCGGCTTGGCAAGCGGAGGGACACGCCACTGGGACACTAAACGCCGCGACCGTGCCCGCTGCCAATCTCATCCGCGACTGCCGATACCGCCCCGGGGTAATCGGGCTCGGGGCACGCGTAGAGGTCTATTGGTCCACTCCTGAGGGCTATAACCTAGACGACGCTCAACTCTGGGCATCCACCTCGGGGTTAGGGTCGGTTCTCGCGCCGCTGACTGGTTTCAACCTCCGGGGTAATACCACGGGCAGCCCTGGCGCTTACACCACAACCGTCCCCACAAACCTCTTGGGTGGTCTGCTTGGCCTCGGCTCGGAACTAGAGGTCTCCATTGTCATGTCCCGTCAAGGATGGACGTCCGAACCAGCGTCAGTCGCTACCAATGCCGGTTTGTTGGCTGGTATCGGTGGTTCGTGTCGCAACCTCGCCTAAGCATTGACTCAACCACAGCACAAATGCTTGATAAAGGTAAGCTGTTCAGCTTCGTGCCAGTAAATCCTGGACCGACAACCGTGGGGCCGTGGCACGCAGGTAAGCAACTGTCTTCATCGCAGCAGCGAGATTTAGCCGAGGGATCGCTGTCGCTGAGGAACGAGCCGCACAAGCACGACGCGGATTCATCACCACAGAGACGGCGTACTAGAAAGCTGTAGCTTTGTGAGACAGGGTTGAGGGTCTCTGTTGTCGACCGCCTCATCCACGGAAATCCGGGGTCTGAAATGTCTTACAAAGCTGTCTCGACGTTGTCTGTCTCAGAGGTGCTGTCCGCACACGTTTATAAGGCATTCTTGTGGCATGAGGCTTTTGGGGTACACGCGGGTCAGCACAGCAAGTCAGGATTCACAGCTGCAGGTTGATGCGCTGCTGAGGGAGGGGGTGCAGCGTCGGGATGTGTTCTTCGACGTCACCTCCGGGTCGAAGACTGCGGTTTCTCGTCCAGGAATGAAGAAGCTACTGGAGTACGCCGAATTAGGAGACACTGTGGTGGTCTGGCGCGTCGACCGACTGGGCCGGTCATTGATCGACGTGCTCAACACGGTGAATCTTCTCCGGGATAGGGGAGTGGCGGTGAAATCCATCAGCGACGGCATTGATCCTGCCACGTCGACGGGCCGGCTGATGCTTAACATGCTGGCCACTCTCGCGGAGTACGAACGAGAGCTCATCACCGAACGAGTCAACGCCGGCATTGCGGCCGCGAAGCAAGGCGGTACACGCTTCGGGCGCCCCCCATCGGACCCGGCGGTAATTGCGGAGAAGCTTCAGGTGGTCCAGGAAGCTCGGGCCCGAGGTCGGACTGCGGCTGAGGCGTCGAAGCTGGTGGGTTGGAGCAGGGCGACGCTCTATCGCCACCAAGGCAATACCCTTTCTTGAATTCCGCGCGCGATCGGGCTCAAGGTCTGGCCTGGGGTAAGAGCTCCTTAGGCGAAGCGTCGTCCCTCCATCGCTGGAGCTCAGATGTTGTCGGGTAGGACGACTGGGCGCCGCGTCGGGTGGCCGTGTATGCCCCGACAGTGTTCGCCAGCTTGGCCGCTGAGTGCAGTGTGTCTCCCCTAGACAATGCTGCGAGGAGAGCGCCGGCGAAGCCATCACCGCTTCCGGTGGTGTCGATGGCCTCGATGTTAACCCCGGGTATCTCCTTGATCGCTGCATTCTCGAGGATGACGCAGCCCTGTGGTCCTAGGGTGACCACTGTTGTTCGAATTCCGCGGTCTTGGAGAGCACCCCGAATCATTTTCCAGTCTTTGTCGCTAGTTGGTTCCCCGATGAGTGCGGCCAGCTCGTGCTCGTTGATCAGAAGAATCCCTATGTCTTGTAACAAGGCCTGAGGAACTTCGGCGTAGGGGGAGAGGTTCAAGACCACGGTTGCCCCGCTTTGGTGTCCCCTACGGGCTACGCGGGCGACTGTATCGGGGGGTATCTCGAGGGTGAGGCTGATGATGTCTGCATGCGCGAGGATTTCTTCCGGAATGTTCTCAGGTTGGAGGTTCGCGTTGGCCCCGGGAGATACCACGATGGTGTTCTCAGCGTTCTCATCGACGGTGATCAACGCGGAACCGGTGGGCTGAGTCGGATCAATAACCAAGTGGCTCGTGTCCACCCCCCGAGAGGCGACGGCGTCTGCGACAAATCGTCCGTGTGTGTCGTCTCCGATGGATCCGATGAGTGTGACGTCTGCGCCCATCGATGCTGCAGCGACCGCCTGGTTGGCCGATTTTCCGCCAGGACTGGTCGTTAGCGGAGATCCAGTGACGGTCTCTCCGCCCTGAGGGATTCTCTGGGTTGAGACTGAGAGATCAATGTTGAGTGATCCCACGACGAGGACCTGGTGATTCTTTTGATTCTTTTGGTGCTCTATGGGGGTCATCGGACTTCGGCGTTGGCTGGTCGGGGGATCAAGAACGAGAAGGCGAGGGCGGCTGCCAGGATGATCGCCCCGGCAGAGAGCGCTGCTATGAAACCGCTTGCTGGTGAATTGTCCGCACTGAACAGGGTCTGTGCTGTGTAGATGGCAACGAAACTGAGGCCTGCGCCAAGGTTGATTCCCCCAGTATTGAGACCTGGGAGTGCTCCGGGGTTCTCTGCTGGGGACAAGACGATCCCTAGTCCGTTGAGCATGATGTTCGCGATTCCAGCGTAGGTAATGCCCACCGCGACAGAGAGCAGTAGAAGCACAATCCTTGAATCGGAGCCCACAGTGGAGATGAACAGTATCAACCCCACAATCGTGCCGCCGATCCCGATCCGCAGAACGGTGCGGTAACCGAACGATGCCGCCAGGCGCCCTGCGAAAGGCCCCATGATCAGCCCGGCGATGGCGTAGGGCATAAGGACCCAGAGTGAGGCTTCTTCCGCGCTCATCCCCATTCCCACCTCGGTGTTCTGCGCGAGAGCGGGGACGATGCCATTCATGATGGCGAAGATCCCCGAGAGTGTAAGCAGTGAGGTGAGGAACAGCGCCCAGGTGGCCCGTTGACGCAGCTGCTGTGTCGGGATCAGCGCGAAAGGTGAACGTGATTCGACTCGGAGGAACAAGGAAAAGGACACCGCTGCGACCAGTACGAGAGAGACCACCAAGATCATGTTGGCATCGGAGAGCTTCCCGAGCTCTTCCAGCGCGATGAGCATGGAGCCGATGGCAAGGACGAGCAGTGCAGATCCCGCCCAATCCATACGACTTGAGGTGGGAGATTTCGATTCCGGCGCTATGAAACGGATCATCGCGGCGGCGACGACTGAGACGACCGCCATCGTCCAGAAAATCGACGAGAAACCGTGATTTGTGGCTAAGTATCCACCCAGCAGAGCGTCGACACCGGCAATGCCGCCGTTGACTGCTGTCACTACGCCGAGCAAAGTCCCGTACATCTTGGGCTCTTTCACCACAGCACGCAACATCAACAGGCATAGAGGGATCACTGGTCCAGAGGCCCCTTGGATTAGACGCCCCACGTAGAGCATCGGCACATTGGTGGCGAATGCGGCGATGACACAACCCACTGCCGTGGCGATCAACATTCCGGTCATGACCCGGCGGCGTCCAATCAAGTCGCCCAAGCGGGGAAGGAACAAGGTGAACAGCGCGGCAGAGGTGAAGAACGCTGTCTGCGTCGAAGCGATCTCGGAGCTGGTCGCATCCAGGGCCCGTTCCATAGTCACCAAAGCAGGGCTAAGCATGCTGGCATTGAGTTGGAACGCCAGACACGCTGAGAGCAGAGCAATCATTAACGCGACGATGGTCCGACGATCTGACCGTGGCTCGACGGTGGACGTGGGCTTCTGAGTGATTTTTGGCATGATTCCACTTCGCTGTAGAGCACCCGGCTATGTAACCCGCAGAACGGCAATAACCCGGATGTGCGTAATCCTTTACACACAAAGTATCCTGGAATTGTGGGCTGGGCAACATTTAAGTCCTAGTGAAAACGTGCCTGGACTTAACGACGAGGAGTACCTGTGGTGAAGGAGCCGGTGACCTTACAAGAGGTTTCTGATGCTGCCGGGGTGTCGATCGCAACGGCCTCTCGGGCTCTTACGGGTAAAGGTCGTGTATCGAAGCAAACAGCTACCAAAGTGGCCCGGGTGGCGGAACGCTTAGGGTACCGAGTCAATATTTTCGGTAGGTCGCTGCGCGAAGGAACAGGGCGGACCGTCGGTGTCGTCGTCCCAGTCATTAGCAATCCGTTTTTCGGTCAACTTGTCCATCACTTGGAAGCTGAACTCATCGGCTACGGGTTCGATCTAGTGATCGCAGATTCCCATGGGGAGGCCCAGAGGGAAGCCGATCGATTGAAAATGCTCGTGGAGCGTCGGGTAGAGGGCATCATTGTGGTGCCCTCTGACGCCGAGAAATCAGGTGCTGCCCTGACGCGAGCAGCTGACAGCGTGCCAGTTGTTCAACTGGACCGCCGCGTGGAAGGCCTCGGTATCGATTACCTCGGTGTGGACAATGCCCGGGGGATGGAACTGGCCATTGAGCACGTGTATGAGCGCGGCGCCCGCAACGTGGTCTTGGTGGCATCGGACGCCACTACTTCGGCCGGTCGTGAGCGACGGAAAGCTTTCGAGCTCCACACCGCAAGACTGAAGATGGTGGTCCAAGAGCCCATCCTCAAGGAGTTCACCTTGGAGGTAGGTCAGAACGCGGCGAGTGAACTCTCCTCTCGCCCTGTGTTCCCAGACGCCGTGATTGCCGGCGATGACCTCATTGCCACCGGATTGCTCGTCGGTTTGAGGAAATCCGGGCTTTCTGTCCCTAGCGATGTTTTGGTCACAGGTTTCGATGGCACCATGTTGGCTGAAATCTCTGACCCGTTACTGACTACGGTCGAACAGCCGTTCGAAGCGCTGGCACGTGAAACAGTGCGGGCCCTTGTGCGTCGGGTCAACGAACCTGACGCCCCCGTACTGTTTAGCCGTCTAGCGCCCAACCTGCGACTCGCTGGGTCTACCACCTATATGGAGGACGCCCCCGAGTAGGACGCCCTCCACATGCTTAGGCGAGTTTCTTGATGGTGCCGGTGACGAGGTTCCAGAAGCGTTCGACATCGAGGGTTGTAGCGATATCGACATTCGGGGCCCGGTCGAGCATGTTGTGCAGGTCGACACAGGTTGCCCCTGCTGTGTGTTCGCCCTTGGTTTCCACGTCGACGTGGGCGCGCACGATCGTTGCTACAGCCCGATCGATGGCGATCGCTACGGTGATCGGGTCATGCAATGGTCCTTCTGGCATACCTTCGACTTTGTCGTATGAGCTGCAGAAATAACGAAGGAGCTCGACCCCGAAGGCGCTGGTTTCATTCCCGATCGAGGCGATGCTGTTGATGACGTCCTCTGTGATGAGTGCTTGGTGGGAGATATTCAGCCCCACCATCGTTAGTGGCACCCCCGAGGTGACTACTGCATCGGCGGCTTCGGGGTCGGCCCATGCATTGAACTCGGGGTAGGCCCCTACGTTCCCGCGGCCGGTAGAACCGCCCATCCAGATGATCTCGCTGATCTTGGTGACCAGATCGGGACGAGACTGCAGGAGCTGAGCAACGTTCGTCAAAGGACCGGTCGGAATCACGGTGACTGGTGTCTCCGCTGACTCAAGCACATCCACCATCAACTGCTGTGCACTGCGGGGGTCCAGGGGGAGCGTGGGCTCTGGCAGTTCCGGGCCACCCAGAGCGTTATCTCCGTGGATCCAGGCCCCGGGTGTGAGCTTGCGTTCCAGAGGCTCGGCGGCTCCGGCGGCCACCGGTACGTTCTCGACACCAGCCACGGTGAGAGCGACCCGTGCGTTGTGCGTGGTGTGTTCAAGGTATCCGTTGCCACTCACGGTGGTCACGGCGCGTAGGTCGATTTCTGAGCTACCAGCAGCCAACCAAATCGCGAACACGTCATCGTGCCCCGGATCGCAGTCGAGGATTACAGGTGTCGGCATGACTCTCCTTCATAAGTTTGATCACATTATGTGGAAACGATTGCACACTCTTTATGGCAGGTCAACGGGCGTGGATCGAACTGGAAGCGGGTCTTCGGGCTTCGAGCATCTTGCGAGGTTTTTTGGATGCGTGATCGCACCTTAGGCATTCAGTTGGGGCACCCTCATCGTGCATTAAATCGGGCAGGCTAAACGAGCGCACTGCGAGCAGTGTCTGTATGGGCAAGGTTTGCAATAGGGGAGTGCCCGGTGGACGACCGGCTTACGGGCATCCTCGATTCACCGTAGGAACTCATCAAAGTCCTGTAGGCCGAAAACTTGACCTTCTAGCTGACTTGAAGGTTTACCGTTGTCGAACAGGACCTCTGCCGCTGAACCCAGCGGCCGCAGACCGGTCCTGTCACAACGGATGACGGAGAACCACCGCATGACTTGGGCCGAACGACTTCAAAGCGTGTTCGTTGCCGGCGCCGCACTGGGTGGACTCGGTGTCGGGCTGATGACACCGCTGGGAGCCAGCGGTGAGCACCTGGTGATTCCGGCTCTGCTGGTGATGCTTATCGCCGTCTTCGTGCAGCTCGACGCCCCACATCTCAAAGAGGTGGGCAAGGCGAAGGGGCTTGTCGCGATCAGTCTGGTGTTGAACTACGCCTTGACCCCGCTTCTCGCCTGGGCGCTGGGTCTCGGGCTGCTCGGTGAACAACCCGATCTGCGCATCGGACTGTTGCTGTTGCTGGTCACTCCGTGCACTGACTGGTACCTGGTCTTCACTGCCATGGCGCGTGGCCATGCAGGGATCGCAACCGCCCTGTTACCGGTGAATCTGGTGCTGCAGTTGCTGTTGCTACCGGTCTACGTGATGCTGCTCGGCGGTGAAGCTGCGATGGTCGATACAGCGACTCTGTTAGAGGCCGTGGGACTGATGCTTCTCGTCCCGCTCGTGGTTGCTTTCGCTCTGCGTTGGATCAGCACTCGTGCCAAGAGCGCGCAGTGGCGGGATGAACACGTGGGTCGGTGGGCAAACCGCGTGGTGATTCCGCTGCTGTGTCTTGCGGTCTTCGCGATGTTCGCGTGGCAGGCGCCCGTGGTCGCCGAGAGCGGCACCGAGATGCTGCTCTTACTGCCTCCACTCTTGGCGTTCTTCATCATTCTCCCGCTGGTCTCCACCGGAATTGCTCGATTGCTGCGTCTATCAGGGCCGCAACGGGTCACACTGACCATGGTGACCACCGCCCGGAACTCGCCCATCGCGCTGGGCATCGCGGTCGCGGCATTCCCGGACCGGCCACTCATAGCTGTCGCCCTGGTATTAGGTCCGTTGATCGAACTGCCGATCCTTGCGGTGTTGAGCCAGGTCATTCGTCACCGGGAGAAAGTCGTTGCGGTCGATGATCTTCCCTCAACGATCAACGACCGGTAGATGTCCTCGAAGTGAGTGAAGGGTGTGGACATGCGAATTTCTGAGGTTCCCGCGCACAGTGGGGTACCAGCGACCACCCTGCGGTACTACGAGCAGCTCGACCTGATCAGTTCAACCCGCACCACCAATGGATACCGCGAATACGACCCCGCGGTGTTGGAACGTCTGAGCTTCATCATTGTGGCCAAGAAGATGAACCTGGACCTTGAGCAGATCAAGTGGCTTCTCGAGGTCACCGCAACCGGGACCTGCACCAACACCCGAGACGCCCTGCATCCGGTGCTTGCCGACCGGCTGCGGGAGGTGGAAGACAGCATTCGAACGTTAGAAGATCTGAAGGCCGTTCTGGTGCGTTCGTTAGAGCACGTGGCGACCTGTCCGGATAGTTCAGAGCCCTGCCAGTCAGAGTGCGCCTTCAAGTCGCTGATCTAATCCACAGGACTGCATCTGGGTTTCTAGGAGTGCACGGTAGACCATCCTTCAGAGGGCATCCTTTAGCTCGCCGGACTGCGGGCTGTGAGTCGCCTCCATAAACGGAGCGCCCGTTACACAGATCTATAGCTGATCGACTGATTCCACAGAACCGGCGACACCCGACACCCCTGCGGGCGGAGAAATGGAAGGTTGCCGTTTGTGGGTCTCACACGACCTTTGTGCTGTGGATCGAGCGTTTGCGTGCGTAGGCACGCGCCGCGCGGACTCTGTCGCCACAACGGGTTGAGCACCATTGCCGCCGGGCATGCGTGCGTAGGAAGAACCGCTGGCAGGAGTCTGCTTCGCACGACGCGAGCTGCGATGCTTGGTCTCCACTTAACAGTGAGGCCGCATCATCAGCGATCCCAGCCATGACGTGTTCTACGACCTGAGTCACTGGGTGGTCCGCGCGACGAGTAAACCCTGCCTGTGGGTCGAACCTCAACAGCGCAGCACCGGGAACGCATGTCAGAGCGGTGTTCAAAGCGTCTACCGCGGAGGCAGTAGGGACATCCCCAGTGGTATGAGCGGTGAAGAGATCACGCAGATCCGCCCGGAGCGCCACAAGTCTGCCGTGGCAATGCTCGTACAAGACAGCGCCCGACCCGATGAGATCTCGCGTCCTCAGCCACGCAACGGCCGCTTCTGGCGTTGCCATCTCGTCGTAGCCTTTGCCACCCGCCATGTAGCCTGCGCTGTTGACTAAGGCCAGGCTCGGATGTTCCCGGGCGCCAGGTACAACAGCCTGCGAAGTCTCAACCATGATTATCATGTTACCAGTGACTTTTATCCGTGAGATTGGTGCTACGCTCTCATCATGTTAAAGATTGCTACTTGCCGTGAGAGGTTGTTGTGGGACTGAGTCGATCCTCTGGAGCTGCGCCGTTCACGCTATCCGTACTCTCCGCTGGTGGCACCGGCGTGGGGATGTCCGCTACCGAGGGACTCGAGAGCACCATTACGCTGGCGCGGACGGCCGACGAGCGCGGTTTTCATCGGTTCTGGATGTCGGAGCATCACGGAATGGGAGCGACCTCCGTGTCATCACCGCCGCTGATGATCGCCCGCCTCATCGCAGAAACGATCCGTATCCGTCTCGGGGCCGGCGGAGTGATGCTGCCGAACCATTCCCCGCTGCTGGTCGCCGAGCAATTCGGGATGTTGGAAGCTCTCGCCCCGGGCCGGATCGATCTCGGACTGGGTCGCGCTCCAGGCACTGACGGGTCCACTGCCGCAGCGCTACGTCGTGGAGCGAACGCTAACGAGGCATTCCCACAGCAGGTCCTGGAACTGCTCGGGTTCCTTAAGGATGACTTCCCTCCCGGGCACCCTTACCAGCAGGTCCACGCAGTGCCTGGCCCATGGCAAGCGGCGGAAAATCGGGTGAGCGCCCCGCCGAGTACGCCGCAGACGTGGGTGCTGGGTTCCTCGCCGTATTCGGCTCGGCTGGCCGGGCAGCTCGGTCGACCGTATGCGTTCGCGCTGCAGTTCGGTGACGCCAACGTCGATACCGCTATGCGCCTCTACCGTGAGAGCTTTCAGCCCTCGGAGGTGCTCGCCAAGCCCTACAGTCTTGTCAGTGTGTCCGTGGCGATCAGCGATGACCCTGTCGAGGCCAGGCGTCAGGCGTCAACCTCAGCCATGGCGATGCTGCGCATGTTCAAAGGTGAGGGGTACCTGCTGCTTCCCCCGGACGAGGTCGCCGCCTACTACCCAACGGTGCAGGAGCGGCACATTCTTGACGCTTACACCGACCGCAGTTTCCACGGCGCCCCCGCGTCGGTCGCTGGTCGCCTTGAAGCCCTTCAGGAACGCACCGGGGTCAATGAAGTGATGCTCGTCGTCGGCGGACACTCCACACGCCTAGACCATGAAGGGCTTCACCTCATCGCCGATCACTACGGGATACCCCGCCTCGAAACATCACTCGCGGCCACCACACCGTAAGACCCACGCACCGAATTCAACACCTCAGACACGTCCCACCATCACTCTTGAAGGAGAACCCCATGTCCGGACCACGCCGAGCACTCATCGTCATCGACGCCCAGCAGGAATACTTCGACGGACTGCTACCGATCCAATTCCCAGAGCGCGACGACTCCATAGCAAATATCCAGAAGGCCATCGACGCCGCCCAGAACACCGACACGCCCATCGTGCTCGTTCAACACGAGCTCCCGACGGAGGCCCCGGTGTTCGCCACAGGATCCTCGACCTGGCAGAACCACCCCACGATAGCCGCCTACGAAGACGCCGCAGCTAAGCGCATCAGCAAGCAGTTCTCCAGCATCTTCGCGGACACGGACCTTGAAACCTGGTTGCGAGAGCAGGACATCGACACAATCACTCTCGCCGGCTACATGACGAATAACTGCGTGATCGCCTCCGCGGCAGCGGCCGAGCCCCTCGGCGTCATCGTCGAAGTCCTCTCCGACGCCACAGGAGCGATCGACCTCGCGAACGACGCCGGGACTGCCCCAGCACGCCAGGTCCACGAAACCCTCATGGCATTACTGCACTCGAACTGGGCCGCCGTGACTGATACCGCGAACTGGACCACCGCACTCAGCACAAGAGCAACACTGACCAAGAGCGACCTCGTCACCTCCGCAACTCAGGGCCGCAGTACCCGCTAGACACGCGAGGCGATTTTTCTCTCCCCGGTAAAACACCAGGACGATCTATGGTGGCCCGCTACCAACCGCGCAGACCCTACCCCGGTGGTAGCAAGCCCGTGTGCCACCCACGGCCGCCGGCCCGCGGCACCACTCACGCTCCGGGCGCGCACGCATTGACGGGGGTAATCCTGGCCGGCGAGACGCCGGCCTATTCAAAAGCTCAATTTACAAAGGACTTGTTCATGACCAACCCCAAAGCCTGGCTGCTTCTGATTCCAGCCGTCCTGGTTGAAGTGACAGCCTCACTCGCTCTCAAGGGGGCCCTCGAGCACCCCGCCCTGTACTTTGTCGTCGTCATTGGCTACCTGAGCGGATTCGTCTTACTCTCCGCGATACTTCGCACGGGCATGGCCCTCGGAGTCGCCTACGGCATCTGGGCAGCGACCGGAGTCGCCCTGACAGCTGTGGGCTCTCTTCTGATCTTCGAAGAACCGATCACCACCCTGATGGGGATTGGCATCGTCGTGATCATCGGTGGGGTCCTCTGCGTGGAACTCGGAGCTCAAGCAGCTCACAAGAAGCCGATGATCGCGTGATGGCCTACCTTGTCCTGATCGGCGCCATCCTCTTCGAGGTCTCAGGCACTCTCAGTCTTCGCCTCGCGATCGACAACAGGCGCTGGTACGCGGCCGTCGCGATCGCGTACCTGGTGTCCTTCAGCTTGCTGGGACTCGTACTCGCTCAAGGAATGCCTATCGGCATCGCTTACGGTATCTGGGCCGCAGCAGGGGTCGCCCTGACCGCGATCATCTCGAAGTTCCTGTTCAGGGATCCGCTCACCGGGCTTATGCGCGTCGGAATCGTCCTTATCATCGGCGGTGTACTCCTCATCGAACTGGGCGCATCCCACTGACCCTGCCCACATCTCAGCCTCCAGCGAGCGATCATGGCTGTGAATCGCGACGAAAAGTGGCGGTCTATTCGCAGCGTTCTAAGTCACCCTGCTGCCCGCAAGCCAATCGACTTGCGGGCACTGTAGCGACGGTGGGCGTCGTCTTCCATTGTGGACAGGATCTCGGTGGTGACGGTGAGATTGTCCGATGCGAGCAGTACGGGGGTGCTCAGACGTGATGAGCGCCCCCGTACTGCCGATGGGGCAGGTGAGTCTGGGAAGACTAGAACGCCAGGCGTCCGCCGATGCCACCGTCGGGGACGATCGCCTGGATGCGGGCGAGGTCCTCTGTGGTCAGACTCAGGTCCGCGGCGGCAGTGTTCTCTGCGACTCGGGTTGTGCTGCGTGAGCCAGGGATGGGGACGATATAGTCCCGCTGCGCCAGGAGCCAGGCCAGTGAGAGCTGGGAGATGGTGGCGTTCTTGGTCTCTGCCAGCGCGGCGAGCTCCTCGACGGCGGCCTGGTTCTCCTCGAAGTTGCCTGGCGCCCACCACGGGGTCTGCTGGCGAGCGTCGTCCTCGGCGTACTTTGAGCGCGGCTTAGCCACTCCGGTAAGGAAGCCTCGGGCCAGCGGGGAGTATGCCACGAGCCCGATCCCAAGCTCCTCCAGGACCGGAAGGACCTCTTCAGACTCGCGCGCGAAGAGTGAGTACTCGGTCTGCAGCACGGTGATGGGGTGCACTGTGTGGGCCCGGCGGATCTTCTCCGGGGTGGTATTCGAGAGGCCGAGGTAGGAGACCTTGCCGGAGTCGACGTATTCCTTCATCACGCCGATCACTTCCTCGATCGGAACCCCCGGGTCGTTGGTGTGCTGGTAGAGCACGTCAATGTGGTCGGTGCCGAGGTTGCGCAGGCTGGCGTCCACGACGTCGCGGATGTGGGCGGGTCGAGAGTCGGTGCCGAAAGAGGGGGTGAGGCCGAACTTGGTCGCGATCGTGACCTCGTCGCGGATCGGGGCGAGTGCCTCTCCCAGGAGTTTCTCGCCCTCGCCCCATCCGTAGAGCTCGGCGGTGTCGAAGTGGGTGACACCGAGTTCGTGCGCCCGACGGATTGCGGCGATCGATTCGGTGTCGTCGCTCGGGCCGTATGCCATTTTGGTTCCCATGGAGCCGTAGCCGATTGCGGATGCGGTGAAGCCCTGCTGGCCGAGGGTGCGTGTCTGCATAGTGTTTCCTCTCGTGGTTTTGTTGTGCTCGCATGTCCAGCAGTCGCTTCTTTGGTGGGAGAGAGTGGGCGCGCTGCGGATCGGAGAAGTGCCTCGGCTGCGCCTGCGAGTCTGATCATGGAGGCTGTTCGAACAGTGCTTGTTTCTCGCGGTCTGAGCTCTTCAGGCGACGCCGATCAGTAGACGGCGCGGTTCAGTCGGGTGATGTAGTCGCCGGTGACGGTGCTGTCTGTCTGGATCCGTTCCTGCACGGCGGTTATTACTATGTCGCGGCGCCTTGGAGCCGCCGTGGCGTCGGCGGCCTCGAGGAGAGCGGGAATGCTACTGGCCGGTCGCCCCGTGCAGTACACGGGAGTGCCGGGCTGCTGACGCCACGACTCGGCGAGCGGTCCTGCGTCAACGGCGTCGAGGCCGGTCACTTCGACGAGGTCCATCGCGACGCGCTTAGCGTCAACATTGTCTCCGGCCACGGGGATGGCGATGCGCTCGTCCGTCCCATCCTCGGTTGACGCCGCCTCGAACGGCCCTGAGCCGACAGCATTCCAGGCTTTGACGATGGGTCGGCCGAGTTGTTCGGCGACCCACTCACTCTCGGTCTGCCCGTTGTCAATTGGGGTGATTGGCTGATCGCGGTGTGGGTAATAGTTCGAGGTGTCGATCACGATCGCGTCCGTCGGTGCCTGTTCCACGAGAGTCGTGAGGTCGGGCACGCGATGCAAAGGGACAGACAAGATCAGGACAGCGACGCCCTGGACGGCGTCGACTGCTTCGACGGCACGCGCGCCACCGCGCAGGGCTGCGGCATTGATCGTCTGGGGTCCTCGTGAGTTCGCGATCATCACGTCGTGACCAGCACCGGCTAGTCGATCCGAGAGGATGGAGCCGATGGCGCCGGCACCGAGTATTCCGATCTTCATGAGCAGAGCCTTCCTTTTGATGTGTTTCTAGTAGTCTGAACCCTCACACCAGTGTCAATGTCAAGAGGAGTGCCCAATGAAGATCGGGGAGCTTGCCGCTCGAACGGGGGTGTCTGCCCGTATGTTGCGGTACTACGAGGGGCAGGGGCTCATCCGTCCCGTCCGCCTCCATAACGGGTACCGCGACTACGGCGACTACCTCATCGAGCGGGTCGTCAGAATTCGTGGGCTGCTCGACGCAGGGATACCCACCCGGGTGATTGGCGAGATCCTGCCATGTTTCGATGGCTCCAACTCGACCACTCCCGTCGACCCGGACCCGAGACTCAGGGAGGTGTTAGTGCGACAGCGTGACCGGATGTCCGAGAATATCCGCGTTCTCCTGGAGAACCGGGAAGCGATCGATCGGTACATCGACTCCCTTGATGAGGTGCTCATCGCCTGATCAGGCTGTCTTCCACGAGGGTTAGGGAGTCCTCCGCGAGAACGCCTCGATCGCCGAGGGGAAGGCCTCGGGCGAGAGCGCGCGACGCGATTTGACCTTGACACTAATGTCAAGGTTCAAGAATGACGGAATGACGAACACATCCTCGCCCACTGCGCGCTCCTCCGCGCCCGCACGGCTTCCCATCAGCGCCCTGTTAGCCCTGGCCACCAGCGGATTCCTCACCGTCATGCTCGAAACCATGCCCGCAGGAGTGCTTCCCGCCCTGAGTAGAGACATGGGTGTCGAGGAAGCGACTGCAGGACAGACCGTGACAATCTATGCGCTCGGAGCCCTGTTGGGTGCCATCCCGATCATCAGCGCGACCATGGGATGGCCACGCCGGCGTCTGCTTCTGATGGCGTTGAGCGGGTACATCCTCACTAGTCTGATCGTCGCAGTATCGCCGGTGTTCGCGGTGACGTTGGCCGCGCGATTCATCGCTGGCATCTTCGCTGGAGTGCTCTGGGGGATCCTAGCCGGGTACGTCAGCCGCATCGTCGATCCGAGGCAGCGAGGCCGCGCACTAACGATCGGCCTCTCCGGGACCCCGATCGCCCTGGCGTTCGGCACCCCCGCAGGAACCCTGCTCGCTTCAGCCGTCGGCTGGCGACTCACCTTCGTGACCATGGCCATCATCACGGCAGCCGTAGTGGTCTGGGTCCTGGCAGTGGTTCCTCCCCTCCCAGGACAGGAACGGCACGAACGCACGAACGCACTCCAGGCGCTCCGTATCCCCGGCGTTCTACCAGTCATTGCCGTCGCTCTGCTCTTTTTCTCGGGCCACGCCCTGCTATACACCTACATCGCGCCGTTCCTCTCCCTCGCGGGGATGGGCGACTCCGTCAGCGCGATGCTCCTCGTGTTCGGCGTCTCGGCTCTCGTCGGCCTCTGGACGACCGGACTTCTGATCGACCGGCACCTGCGCCTGCTCATGTTGATCACCACCGCGGTGCTCGCACTTGCGGTCCTCGTACTCGGACTGGCCACGAGCTCGCCCATCGCGATCATCACCAGCATCGCTGCCTGGGGAGTCGCATTCGGAGGATCGGGAACCCTGCAGCAGACCGCTCTGACGAACGCGTCCGGCACCGCCGTCGACGCCGCACAATCGGTCCTCGTCACGGGCCTGAACCTGGGGATTGCCCTGGGCGGGGTCCTCGGAGGACTGGTCCTGACCGGGATCGGGGCTGGTGCCCTGCCCTTCGCGACGCTGGTGCTGATGCTGCTCGTTCTCGTCATCGTCGCCGCGGGACGACGACACGCTTTTCCCACACGGCACCTGACGGACCCCTCATGAGCGGACACCATTACTCGATGCCGAACTCACTCCCAGAGGGAAAAGGCCAGCGATGACCGGAATGAAGAAAAAGATGCTGATCAGTATGCAGCTCGGCAATGGGTATGGAGCCCCGACGCTCGCCTGGCGTGCACCTGGTGTCGACCCGCGCAACTACACGAACCCCGACGCGTACGTGCGGTACGCGCAGGCAGCGGAGCGGGGCAAGTTCCAATTCCTGTTCCTGCCGGACATGCTCACGCAGAGCCAGCGATCCGATCAGGACTCGCCCATGCTGACGATGGATCCCTTCGTGCTGATGACCGTGATGGCTCGTGAAACCCAGAAGATCGGTTTCGTCTCGACCGCGTCAACAACGTTCTACGAGCCGTATAACCTTGCGCGTCAGCTCAAGACACTCGATGTGATTAGCGGCGGTCGCATCGGATGGAACGCGATCACCACGTCCGATGAAGGCTCTGCAGCCAACTTCGGCAGTTCGATCGCCGGCCGCGACGAGCGCTATGGCCGCGCTCAGGAAGTCGTCCAGATCGTCCAGGCCCTTTGGGGCAGCTGGCAGGAGGACGCGTGGATCGCGGATCAGGAGAGGGGAGTGTTCGCCGATCTGAAGAAGATTACGCCCATTAATCTCCAAGGCCGGTACGTCGCCTCACGTGGCCCTCTAGAGATTCCCCCCTCCAAACAAGGGCAACCCGTCGTCTTCCACGCCGGTCAAAGTCCGCACAGCCTGGCGCTGGCGGGGCGTTTCGCAAACGCAGTGATCGGGAACACCCACTCCATTGCAGACTCGATCCGCCAGCGTTCCAACGTCCGGCGGGCGGCGGAGCAGGAAGGACGCAACCCCGACGACATCAAGTACTTCGCAGGAATCAGCCCGACCATCGCGCCCACGAAGCGCGAGGCGCTAGACCGGCGGGGTCTCTTCGTCGAGCCGCATATTCAGCAGCAAGCCGGCTATCTCGGGATGATGCTAGGCACCCCGCTGACCATGACCGACCTCGACAGGCCCCTGAGCCCATCGGAGCTCGCAGCGGCTCGAGCGACTCCCTCTGATCCACGATCGGCGACCGCTCTGGAAATCGCTCGAGACGGATGGAGTGTCCGCGACATCCTCTACCACGGCGTCATCGACTACCACCCCGCTCCGATCGGCCCTGCGCAGTTCACCGCTGACCACATGCAGGAGTGGTTCGAGGCCGGCGCATGCGACGGGTTTTGGCTCAACCCCGATGTCTACGAGGATGGCATCGACGCGTTCGTCGACGGCGTCGTGCCAATCCTCCAGCAGCGAGACCTCTTCCACCTGGACTACGAGGGGGACACCCTCCGGGATCACCTCGGTGTGCCATACCAGTACGGCATGTGACGACGTTTCCGCCCCGTAGGCGGCATCCGTTCACCTCACGCAGCGCCGAGCCGCTGCTAGACTGGGCAACGAGGAGAAAGTCGGATTCACCCCTGGTTTCCGCCGGCGACCGTCGGACTCAGGAGGGCGGACAGCTCACTCACAGCGGTCTCAGCGGCCCGCGGTGCGTCGCCTGCGCTTGCCTGGCTGATGGAGGAGAGTCCCGTTCTCCCCCTCCCCGCCCATCTTGGGAACCTCGAGTGTGACTCATCTCGTAGACAACGTCCACGCCACGGCCATAGAGCTCCGAGATTTGGAGTTCCAGGCGCTTTCTCGCGCCACCTGGTAGCGCACTGCACCCTCGGGAGCGCGACTTTCACTCTTCAAATAAGGGCCCGTCACAAGTATGGTCACCAGCGACGGCGCCCTCGTCCGATAGCTGCGCTACAAGGACTGCTGCGTGGCGGCGGGAAGAGGCAGGCTGCGCCCTTCCCTTGTGCCCGTTATGCCATCCTCAATTGGTCTAATGATGAGCGTGGTGGCGCAGATGTGGAGCCTGCATCGTGCTTTAAAGCGGGCAGGTATATGTGCACTCTGAAGCCATGGCCCGTCCGGGATGGTTTTTGGGGTGGGGTAGCGACTGGATGACGGGCGTGTGGACGGTGCTGGGGCGCGCATTACATGGACGAGTCGTTGGCATCCTCACGTAAAGACATCAGCTGCATGTCTCGGGGGAGGGGTGTAAAGTAATGGGTACGTACGTACACTCTTTTCGCTCTGGTTCGCGTTCAGGCGTGTGGCGACGGACGCAGAGGTTGGGCCCTCGTTACCCGGGGTTCAAAAGTTGGCCACGGCGAGGAGTCCGAGGGTATGCAGGCGCGACTGAGGCGACTCCTGCACGGCCACTGACTATCTGTGTGGATGTCAGAAGTTTTTGTCGGCGATGGGAGCATTGAACATGAACGAGAACATCGACTTAGTGATCTTCGACTGCGATGGGGTGCTTGTCGATAGTGAGGTCATCGCGGTGGAGGTCGATAAACGGGTCCTCGCTGAGTTTGGGTGGCACCTGACCACCGAAGAAGTGGTCGAGAAGTTCATGGGAAAGTCGGCTAAGGCTTTCACCGCCGAACTCGAGGAGCACCTGGGTTACCGTCTCCCGCATGACTGGGACGCAGAATATGCGTCTTGGTACCACCATGCTTTCGAGACCAGCCTGACAGTAGTTGAGGGTATCGAGCCGGCACTGGACGCCCTTACGGTTCAAACCTGCATTGCTTCTAGCGGTAGCCACGAGAAGCTCCGGAAGACCCTCGGGCTGACGAACCTGTTTCCCCGTTTTGAAGGACGCATTTTTAGTGCCGCAGAAGTCACCCACGGTAAGCCCGCGCCTGATCTTTTCCTTCACGCGGCTGCCCGGATGGGCGTGCAGCCCGAGCGCTGTGTCGTCATCGAAGATAGCAAGTACGGTGTGCGTGCCGCTCGTGCCGCAGGCATGAATGCCTTCGGCTACGCCGGTGGGATGACCCCGCCGGAGTGGCTTGAGGCCGAAGGCGCGACTCTATTTTCGTCCATGTATGAGCTCCCAGACCTACTGCGCTCACACACCCCCAGCTAGTTGGTCGGGAGCAATCTTTTCACTGCACGCTTAGCCGTGTGCCCAGGGCGTTTTTGATTCACCCCCTAGCTGAGTCATTTTTGCAGCCGGGAAACTCCATTAGCTGAACACGGCCTTGTCGTGAGACTCCTCGGGGATGGGCTATGGCACCCCCGGGTGAGATGTGGATCAGTGGCCGATGCCAGCATTCGGCGGTGGGGCGCTGAGTTAAAGTGCTGGCAATTAAGCGATCAAGTGCCGTCCCGTCGAGGGTCGACACTTTTATTGGTGATGCGGGTGACGGCAGTCGCGATTTCGTGGGGATCGCGAGCTTCAACATCAAGAGCGCGGTGGATACTCAGGCCCTCCATCAGGGCGTCGAGCATACGTGCTGTCTCGGGGTCGAAATGGCGCTCGAGTGCCGCCCGGGTGCGTCTCATCCATTCAGTGGTGATCGAACGAAATGCCTGTTTTCGCGCTGCGAGGGTGTAGAGCTCGTGGGTGAGCACGTGCTCACGGTTGTCCCCGAAGACGTCTTTAAGAATGATTGCCACGACCGCGTCCCGCGCCATATCGGTGGTACTCGCTGCCTCCAGGCGACGGTCAAATTTGTCGCTGATAGTGGCGGTGAAGCGGGTGAAAGCTTCACGGAGGAGTTCATCCATGCCATCGAAGTAGTACGTCATCGCGCCGAGGGGGACTTCAGCGCGGGCCGCGACGCTCCTATGGGAAGTGCCGGCCACACCGAAGAGAGAGATGCTTTCTAAGCATGAGTCGATAATTCGGTCTCGTCGATGGGGGTCGTTGCGGCGACCTAAACGCGAGCCTGTAGGGCGCTGCTGTGGGGGCATTGGACTACACGATCGATCGGATGACGCGGGCAGGATTGCCAGCCGCCACAACGTTGGCAGGAACGTCCTTGGTGACTACCGATCCAGCGCCGATGACTGAGTTCTCGCCAATGGAGACGCC